>Ga0208766_1000296_pt1 | contig 27460 bp, 37 predicted proteins | sample ETN01SmetaG_3_FD_185792 | JGI IMG/M metagenome (GOLD analysis project Ga0208766, IMG submission 185792) | Marine microbial and viral communities from oxygen minimum zone, Eastern Pacific Ocean - ETNP2014F12-01SV263 (SPAdes) (version 2) | ecosystem: Environmental > Aquatic > Marine > Oceanic ... | reverse complement strand
TCTTATTTTTTCCAATAATTTTTAATTTAGCATAACTTTCATCCGTCTTTAATTTTCCAACTGAAATTTTCATAACCTCGAATTTTCCTTCAAGATCCATCACACTGTCAAAGATTTTTGTCAAAACCAGTGAATCGATGAGATGACCTTTAACTTCTATGATTTTCGAATATTTGTTCATCTTAGTATGATAATAGATGGCATTAATAAAATCTACACAGGTAAAGCTACTTTACCCTTGTACTCTACAATGTTGTCTTTTTTCAATAATTCTACAATGTTGTCTTTTTGTTCTTGATTTAGACTCTGAACTAGGGATTTCGAGGTGCCTTTTGAATCACATAATGCAATAATATATCCACTAGAATCTGTTAAAACAAATCCTGAGGATTCATCAATTACTGCATAAAGATTTTCTTCACCTACTGGCTCCCATACGTTTGTTTTATTATCGCGTAATGCTAATGCTGGCATTGCCCTGTCATTTGAAATTGAATTCAGATATGCTCGTGACGCTTCAACTCTTTTCTGTCCCGCTTTTAATGCTTGAAAATATTGCATATGATAGAAATATTATAAATGCTATAAAAATTAACAATTTCTATGCCATTACTGAATTCAACAATTATGCGTTTAAACGAAATAACCATGTTAATTGAAGATAAATCTAACCTGACATCTGAAAATGAATCTCTCATAAAACAAATTTTCAAAGAAATTAATGAAAAAGGAGAACGATATGATGTTGATGAAATTGAATCTTGGTTTGAAAATGAAGGTACTTGGAATGTAAAAGATGTTAGAATGCGCATTGTAAATATTTCACATTATGCACAATCAAAATTTGAACAAACAAACAAGTTTAGAATTGTTGATGATACCTGTGACGATGGCGATTCATGTAGTTGTGGTCACTAATTAGACTCTATTTGCTTTAACAATCTTGAAACAACTTCTGCATTGTCTGTACGCTCTTTTGTTATTTCATCTAATCGGCTATTTTCAGTTTCAGTTTTATTCTCCTTACTCATAATCTGAAAATATTCCGTATCCAAATCATTATTTGATTGTAACCTCTTTATGATTTCAAATAAAACTCCAATTAATTCATTTTGTGCCTTGATTAAATCATCTTTATTTTCAGACATATTGTATGTTCAAAAATAGATTTGTAATTATTTTAAGATGTCCATTAATGTCTTTTTTACATCTGGATCCATTATTTGTTCCACTGCTGAAATGATGAATGGTTTTACTTTTTCAGGGTCTACATCTTTTTCATAAATTTTAGCTTGTAGTGCCATTTCTAATTTATCTAATTCATGAACCAATCTGGATTCCGGAGTGTCTCTACTCAAAAACTCATTCCAGATGTTTTGATAGTCTTTTTGAATTGTTTGTGGGAGTGATTCTAAAATTTCAGCCATTGCATAATTTTCTAATTCAGATTTTTTGTCATATCCTATTTGATCAGGCATAAAATCCCCAATTTTTGATTCCGCCCAATCATGTAAAATTGACATTTTAATTACTTTTTCAGAATTCAGATTTTTTAAATCAGACAATACCATTGCCATAACTGACATCATGTACGAATGTTCTGCAACTGATTCTGAATTTTCTAAACCAACTTTTATCTTCCATCCGGACCTTGGTAGTTTTTTCAATTCTGCAATTTGAAAAAAGAATTCAGAAATCATATTTGCAAGACCTGATTCTATTTAATAAGTTCATTTCGTACATCTGTATTAGATGGGTATTTTTTGAGAATTTTATTACAAATTTCATTTGATTCTGCAATTTTATTAGATTTTTTTAATAATCGTAATTTATGGTATAACACAATTAATTCATCAGGATTTTTTTCCAATATCTTATCACATAATTCTAATGCATCATCAATTCTTCCAGTTTTTCGATATACAGAAATTATATTTATCTGAACTAATTTGTCATTAGGTTTAATTTGCAATGAACGATTATAGCATTCTATAGCTGCATCGTATTTCTTTAATTTGCTTAGGACATATCCCTTGTTATTTAGAGATGATAAATTATGAGGATCATTTTGTAATATTTTTTCATATTGAAAAACTGCATCTTCAAATTTTTTATTCAAAAATAGTTCATTTGCGATGTTAATTTCAGACATACATGCAATTTTGGCACCATGTAAATTTAACATTAACCTTAATAGATGTGATAATAAAAAAAATTCATGAAAATTTATACTAAAACAGGTGATGAGGGTAAAACATCATTATTTGATAATACGCGAGTATGGAAATCTCACGACAGAATAATGTCTTATGGGGCAGTTGATGAACTTAACTCATCAATTGGAATTGCACTTTCACTAGAATTAGATAATGAAATTAAAGAAATTTTAGTTAAAATACAAAATGATTTGTTCATAGTAGGTTCTGATCTTGCAAATCCTGATATCTCAAATAAAACCACTAGAACCACTGAAGAAATGGTTACGTTTCTAGAAGATAAAATTGATTTGTTAGAGCCGCAATTATCTGAATTAACCAGTTTCATATTGCCTGGCGGTTCTTTATTGGCGTCAATTCTTCATTTATCTCGTACGATATCTAGACGTGCAGAAACTCATGTTGTTTCATTATTAAGAACTGAAGAAATCAACAAATTTGCAGGAATTTACCTCAATAGAGTGTCAGATCTAATGTTTGTTCTAGCTCGTATAGTGAATCATAGAAAAAGTATCCCTGATGTTGTCTGGACCCCCTAAACAATACGCTTTAATTTCAATTAATTTGCAAGTGTTTCATGCCGAGGTAGCTCAGCCTGGGAGAGCACCACGCTGAAGACGTGGCTGTCGGGAGTTCAAATCACCCCCTCGGCACATTTCATTTCTAGTTTAATATGACATGTAAGGTGAAATATTTAATAACATCATAATCTGATTTTCTTCGAATAACTTGGCAGAAAAGAAAAAAACCACGAAAAAAGTAGCTAAAAAAACCACGAAAAAAGTAGCTAAAAAAACCACGAAAAAAGTTTCCAAGAAAAAAGCAAAATCAGAACCTTTGGATTCAGGAATAGTAATTGTTGATGATGATTTATCCGTTGATAGAGAAAGTGAATTGGAAGAAAGACGCGCATATTTGGAAGAAGCTCGCTCTCAAGAAGCAAGTTCTGATTAGAAATACTTTTCACATACGATATGATGTCTAATACATGAAAGCACTATGTATGATTACTGTAAAACCAGGGATGGTGGATAAGGTAGTTCAAATTCTACGTAAAAAAAGAAAAATTTCAAAAGATATTATGGTTGTAACGGGGCGAGCAGATATTTCTGTTATTCTTAATTCATCGATAGATGAGATTAACAATGTTGTAATTGATTTAAAAAATGTTAAAGAAATTGTGAATACTGAAACATTAATCGAAGTAGAGGTGGATTTGGGTTGGTAAGGGCAGTAATTCTTGTAAAATCTCCAAAAAAGCTAATAGCTGCACGATTAAGAAAAATAAATAAGATTAATGAGTCATTTCCTGTCAGCGGTCAATTTGACGCTGTGGCAGTAATAGATGTAGAAGAATTATCTGAAATCAAGGATGTGACCACCGAAATACAAAAAATCCCCGGTGTTGAAAGAACTGAAACCATGGTCGAAGTAAACCCATAAAATCTTATAACACATAATGATGTTTATCGAGTATGAATATCAAAAGAATTGGAAATATAATATTAGAAGTAACTGATCTAGATGCATCGATAAAATTTTATCATGAAATTTTAGGTATGCCTATAAAAAATGAGAGACGTAATTGGGTCGATTTAGGCCAACAATCTGGAGGCGTGTTAAGTTTACATCCTTCATCCATAACTACATCTCATACAGGTTCATCAAAAGAAAATGGAATCTTGATTGGATTGACAGTAGGGGATTTAGCTTCTGCGATAGAGGAATTATCTTCTGCAAATGTAAAGATATTTCGAGATGTTCAAGAAAGACAAGCTGGAAAAAATGCAATAGTTTTAGATCCTGATGGGTACATGGTGTCATTGTTTGAACCTGATTTTTCAGATTCAAAAGATAAACAAACTACAGGATATGTTGGATTTACGCCCGAATAATCAGGTTTAGAAAATCAATAAAATAATTTATCTGAAAACTTTTTCTATCTTTTTCATATTTCCTTTTAAGAAAAATAATCCTCCGGCACCCAATAATGAAGTTGGAATTGCCAGGTACAGAAGATCTAGAACAGGGTCGCCGCACATATCAAATATTGTAGGTACTAGTATTAGACATTAACCCCTCAAATACAGTTTGTAATTAAATAAATATGAAATTTTATAAAAAATGTAAATTATTTTTATAAACTTTAGAGAAATTATTAGAATTTAGGTTGGGAACTCTCTTTACCCTTTGAATCTAATTGCTTTTTTAACTCTAAATTTTCTTTCAAAAGTTTGTCATTTGCTTCTTTCATTAATGAAAATGACTTTTCTCTATTGTATAGTGGGTGTCCTGGAGGAAAAATCGATTCATTGGCATTTAGTAAACCGTCTGCATATTGACGAAACATTTGATTGAAATCTTCAAGATTTGGCATTAACGATGCATTTCTTTTATTAAATTTCTCTCTAATCTCAGTTATTCCTGAAAATCCTGTTGGAGGATTACTCTTTGGAGGATAACGAATAGTTTCATCACCCAAGTTTGCTTCAACTGGGTTAAATGCAGTCTTTCGTTCTTTAAAGAATCCTGTATCCATAGGTTAATTGATTCTTGTACAATATTTTAGCATTCGTATACCACTCTTACGCTCAAATTGTGAATAAACGTCAATTTTTAGTCATATTATTCTGATCGCAGATCCTTATAGCGATCATGAATTTGGATTGTTTCATGCAACACGATAAAGTGAAACGCTGTCTAAAATGTGAAAAAACAATTCGCGATACGGAATTACACAAAATTGTGATGTATGTTGTGGATGAACAATTCACTGAACACCATTATGAGCATGTAGAATGCCCAGATAAATTCACTATCTAGTCTGAATGATAATAGACAGGATACAATTCTCCCGTTTCCCTGCTATGATATTTCCATTCTTCTTCCCCCCATGTCTTTTTTGAAAATTCTTTTTGTAATGAGGGATGAATACGATTGAAGACGTCTTCTCCAATCAAAATTTCCTGAGCTTTAGCTTTTCCTTGAATTTTTGCCGCAATATTCATTGCAGGTCCTAAAAGGTCAACATGCGATTTTTCTGCATCTGAACCATATCTAACAATCATGTTAGTTCCAAAATCAATGCCAATTTTAACAAACAAATCTGGATAATCATATTGGTTTAAAATTGGATTAATACCTTCTTCAATAATTTTAATCATGGATTTTGCAGCGCCTATTGCATTATCTGCAGCAATCAAAGAACTTTGGTGAACAAAATAACCAATTACTGCATCTCCTACAAATTTTAAAACAAATCCGCCATGATGATTAACGGCAAATGCCATTTCTTGTGCAAATGAACTAAATATTATTGCAACTTTTTTTTCAGGTAATGTTAATGTAATATCTGTGGAACCAACCAAATCAACATACATTACGACCATTGATTGTTTTTCATGTACATGTTTTCTAAGATAGGCATCAGATCTATCTACCGTTGCATCATATTCAATTCCTTTTTTTAATGAACTCCAAATTCTTTTTTGGGTTTCTTGAATCATTGTTTCAGAATCAATGACTTTTTCATCATTTTTCCCTAACATCATGTCAACTACTCCGTCAGTATCTGGTTCTACATTTGTAGAAGTGGAATCTGACTCTTCATTATGGGCCATTGGACAATTTAATAAAAAACCACTGTGTTTTATTCTTTTTTCGTAAAAACATATGGTGTTTCAAATTTTTGATCCATTGTCCAATATGTTGGTAAAGAAATTGCAGATATTACACTTAATTGGAGTTTTTTTATTAAAAGGCCCCATCCAAAATCTGATGTATCTCTAGAAAACTCCCGATGAGAATGACTTCCAGTCAAAACAAAAGATGAATCTGAAAAATGAGGAATTTCTAGTACATTTTTGATTACAGATTCGGCTAAAACTTCTCCAATTTCAGGAACCCCGCCTATGACGAAAATTGATTTTTTTGCAGAAAGGGTTCCAAAATCAAATATTGTTGCATCAGAGCACATGGGTTTGAAGTCAATTTCAGTTTTTGTCGATATTTGTTCTTGTAGGTTCACCAAATTTTCATCAATTTCTATAGAATATGCTTCTAGTCCGGATATCTTTCCACAAAATGCAATTCTTCCATCACCGGAACCTATGTCGACAATCTGTTCAAACCCTTGATTTTTTGCTTCTATTGCTAGTCCCCATGCAGATAGCATCCAAGTTGTGTAAAATGGTGCATAACTAGCATCATGTTTGATACTATCTATCCAATAATTATTCAAATCTCCTTCAAAAATGGTATAATCTTTATTAGAAATTTTTTCAGAAATTTTATTTGAGTAAATTGGATTTGCGTTAAGAAATCCATGTAATAATGAAATTTGATCACTATTTATCAAAAATGAGTTGTCATGTAGATTTGGTAAAATCTCTGTAGTATGGCTATTTCCTTTGTATAGAGATACAAATTTGTGTTTTAATTCACAAACATTCTTAGAATATGTTTCCATAAATGATTATAATTTAAGGAAGTAATTAAAAGAAATCATATGAGAATTGGCAATCCTACAAATAATGAATTATTTTTAGAACTAAATAAAATAAATGAAGATATCCAGAATGGGTTTTTAAAAAAAATCATTCAAGAAACACGAACTGTTGAATGTAATGTAATGTTAGGTGATAGTACAACTAAAAATATTAAAACATTCGATATAAAAAATGTAGAATCTTTTTTTGGTAGATTTCAATCAGGATTATCACAATGGAATTCTCAGGGAATTACATATTCATCGGATGAAGACTTGAGAAGGATATTTACAAAATCTGAAATAAAAATTGGAAATTATATTTTATCACTACACGCATCTTTACAATATCATGTTTTGTTATACTATAAACCCATACAGAAAGTAATTGAATTGCAAAAAAAATTAGCAGAATTAATTGGTGAAGGAGGAAATTCTGAGTCAAAATATGAAGAAGAAAGTGACAGATTAATCATTGAAAAATTAAACGAATTGGGTTTTAAGGATATGCCAAAACAAGAATTGTTTGAATTATTTTATAATGATGAAGAATTAGCAAAAAAAATTAAAAAAATGATAGATGATTCTCAACCCGAAGTAATTGATAGTCAAGGTCAAAAGAACCAACTATTCAAAGAATTAGATAATTTATTGATAGAAATATTTCATACAACCTCTGTTTTAATTGATGAACAAAAACTTGTAAATGGAGAAGAAGGGTGTCTATGTAATATTGATTTGGAGTATATTGACAACGGTTCCAAACAAGGTTTGTTTGATGTATCTATTATTGATGAACAAGATAAACAGTTAATCAAGCAAAACATTATGAAAATACGTGACATTGTTTTAGAAAATTAATTCTTAATCAAGGGTACAAAGGCATAATGCCCTGGGGAGTTGTACCTCTTGACTAATAATTTACGTTTGATCGCATGTATTTAGGGATTATGAAAAAAATAGGCACAAATTCAAAAAACAATTCATTTTAAACAATTAATTACGCATATGAAGTGTAACAATTTCATGACAGTAACCTATGACGATGTTACAAAAGCACAAGAAACTCAAAGTAAAATTATTCGAAAGACTTCTCTAGAATTTTCTGAAACTTTTAGTAAAATTTGTGGAGCAAAAGTATATCTGAAAAACGAATATGAGCAAAAAACTGGCTCATTTAAAATTCGCGGTGCATATTATAAAATTAAATCATTAACTGATGAAGAAAAAAGTAAAGGAGTTGTTGCCGCATCTGCAGGAAATCATTCACAAGGCGTTGCATTTGCATCACATATTGAGAATATTCCCTGTACAATTGTCATGCCAAAGACTGCATCTCCTGCAAAAGTTTCTGCGACAAAAGGATATGGAGCAAATGTTGTTTTAGAAGGTTCCACATATGATGAATCATGGGCACATGCTCAGAAAATTGCCTCAGAAACAAATGCTACAATAATTCATGCTTTCGATGATTCACATGTTATTGCAGGTCAAGGAGTTATTGGATTAGAGATACTTGATCAACTACCGGATGTAGATGAAATTTATGTTCCAATTGGAGGAGGAGGTTTGGTTGCGGGCATATTAACTGCCGTAAAAGAAAAAAATCCAAACATCAAGATAATTGGTGTTGAATCAAGTGCATATCCTGCAATGAAAAAATCTGTAGAGACAAATTCTCTTGAAACTGTCGGAGGGGATACTACTATTGCTGATGGCATATCTGTCAAAACCCCCGGAAAATTAACTTTCGATATTGTTCGGCAAAAAATTGATGATATTGTAACTGTAGATGATAGCGATATAATTAATGCAATGTTTCTATTAATGGAGCGTTCAAAAGCGGTTGTTGAACCTGCAGGGGCAGTTGCATTAGCATATATTTTGAAACATAAACCAAAATCAGATAAAACAGTAGTGCCTATTTTATGTGGAGGTAACATTGACATGTATTTGCTAGGCCAAATTGTATCTAAAGGACTGTCCGGAATGGGAAGGATGTTAAAGATTTCAGTCCTCCTAAAAGATAAACCCGGAGCATTAAAAGAATTGGTAGATGAAATATCTTCAATTAATGTAAATATTGTAGAAGTGATTCATGACCGATTAAGCACAGATGTGAGTGCAGGTTCTGCAGGAGTTACAATCAGTTTAGAAACTGAAGATCAAAATCAATCAAATGAATTAATTAATCATTTACAAGAAAAAAATATCAAATTTCAAGTGATGTCTTAACGAAATTTCTTTTTAACGAATTTTGTTAGGCCTAGTTTTTTTAATTCTTCAGATTCTTTAAGAACAGAAGTATATTGATCAAATTTGTGTTTCTTTAATTTTGTTTTTATGTCTGGATATGAATTTCCAAGAATTTTCAATGCATAAATTCCTGCATTCGAAGCCTTGTTTACCCCCACTGCCACAACTGGCGAACCAGTAGGCATTTCTGAAATCGATAAAAGAGAATCAAGACCTCCAAATGCAGAATATTTGTTTTTGTCTGTTTTTTTCATTTGTTTGTCATTGTATACCATTATTGGAACTCCGATAACAGGAATTGTTGTATGCGATGCAATCATTCCTGGAAGATGTGCCGCTCCTCCCGCACCTGCAATTATTACTTTGAATTTACTTTTTTCAGCATGTTTTGCATATTCATTTAATCTTTCAGGGGTTCGATGAGCTGAAATAATTTGATCTTCGTGAGGTATTGAAAATGAATCTAGTATCTCTGCAGCACCATGCATAATACGACTATCCGAACTAGACCCCATAATTATTCCAACAAGAGGCTTCTTTGTTACCATTAATTTTCATGCTTTTTGGTATTTTTAAATAGTTTTAATCAAAAATTTTCGCTAAACTATTAGTAATACAATATTCGTTGAACGATATGGCAAAGGTTTTGGGGATAATTGGAGGTGGACAATTAGGAATGATGATTACAGAAGCAGCACAAAATTTAGAAGAAGTATCAAAAATTATTGTTTTAGATCCTACTGAGAATTGTCCTGCGGCAAAAGTTGGCGCAGAACAAATTGTTGCAGATTTCAAAGACGAAGATGCAATAAAGAAATTATCCGAATTATCAGATATAATCACATATGAAATTGAATCTGGAAATAGCGATGTGTTGAAAAAATTAGAAACACATACCGAGATAAATCCTTCCCCAGATACATTAAGAATAATTCAAGACAAACTATTACAAAAACAATTTTTAAAAGAAAACGATATTGCAGTAGCAGAATTTGTAAAAATTGAGAATAAAAATGAATTAATAGATGTAATAGATAAAATGGGACTTCCCGTACTATTAAAAACTCGAAGAGATGCATATGATGGGAGAGGTAATTACAAAATCAATTCAAAATCTGAAATAGATGATGCATTAGATCTATTTGCAGGAAAAACATTGATGATTGAAAAGTTTGTTAAATTTGAAAAAGAAGTTTCAGTCATAGCTGCAAGAAACACAAAAGGAGAAATTGCAACATATCCTGTTGTAGAAAATATTCATGAAAACAATATTTTAAGAACAACAATCGCTCCCGGAAGAGTTTCAGAAAAAGTTAAGAAACAAGCAGAAAAAATTGCTGAAAAAACAATGGAGGTTTTACATGGAGCTGGAGTGTTTGGGATAGAAATGTTTGTTACGGCTGATGATGAAATTTTAATTAATGAAATTGCACCACGAGTTCATAATTCAGGCCACCACACATTACAATCATGCGATACCTCTCAATTTGAACAACATCTTAGAGCGATTTTAGGTATGGAGTTAGGGAATTCATCAATAAAATCTCCTACAATAATGTATAACATTCTAGGTCCAAAAACATTCAAAGGAGAATACAATGTGCTATTCAAAAAACAAGACAATGTTTATCTGAAAATGTATGGAAAATTAGAATCAAAACCACAACGTAAAATTGGTCATATCAATATCGTAGATATCGAAAATAGAGGAATGGATGAATTATTTAATCAGCTAGAAGAACTCAAAAGTAATTTGGTCATAGAACCAAAACAAACCTAGTATTATTTTCAAAACTATCAAAAAAGATTATTAATACTTGATTTCAAAAATTAGTATGGCACTAAAAGCATCATTAGTACTTACAGGCATTGCTATTGGATTGTTAGTGTTGTATGGAGCAGATGTTGCTGCAAGTATGAGCGGCGACGGAGGAAAAGGTGACGGATTTTTACCATTAGATGATATGCAAAGAGGAATGGGATTAGGCGGACCTGCAATAATCTTACCAATAATTGCATTTTTCATATCATTAAGAGAATCATCAAAAGGGTTAGGCGGAATGATAATTATTTCAGGAGTTTTAATTTTAATTGGAGGATTGGCAATGGTTGGAACTCCTGCACCAGAAGGAGTGGATAGAAATCCTGCAATGTTATTTGCCCCAGGAATCATACAGATTGTTTTAGGTGCAATAAAGATAAAGAAGTCATCAAATTAGATTTCACATGACTAAATGTGAAAAATGTGGACAAGATACTAGCAAAGGTTATGATTGTGAACATACCAAATTTGAAGAATATTGCAAAGAATGTTACACCGAATTACATTACTATATCACAGAGTTAAAAAATAATGAGTGAGTTACAGGCATTAATTCAATGGATTGCAGATTTACTTTCAGAATATTTGTACACAGGGGTTTTTCTTGCAGCATTACTTGAAACAATAATTCCACCAATTCCAACTATGGCCGTATTTCCTACTGCAGGTTTTATTGCATCGCAGAACGGATTAAGCGTTGCAGAAGCAATACTATTAGGTATTGTAGGGGGATTGGGTGCATCAATAGGCTCTACAGTGATTTATCTAATCGCGTTAAAATTAGGTAGAACCGCATTATTGAAATATCTCAATAAATTTAGAATTTCTGAAAAAAAATTAGATAGAGTAGAAAAATGGTTTGAGAAATATGGGGATAAGGCAGTACTTTTTGGAAGAATGATTCCTGTGTTTAGAGAAATGATTTCTGTCCCTGCAGGATTATTGAAAATGCGTATTAGAAAATTTTTAGCATACACCATACTTGGTTCATGTGCATGGGGGGTCACCATGGTACTAATAGGATATTTCTTCGGATTGACTGCTTTTGAAATGATCATATAGTGTAATACAAGTTAAAAGATAGAAAAAATTAGTAAATATAATGAAAGCAATAATTTTGGCAGGAGGAAGAGGAAAAAGATTACGACCAATTACAGATAAAATTCCAAAACCCCTAATACCAATTAACGGTAAACCTCTGATAGAGAGAACTATAAAATATTTAAAAAAATATGGAATAACTGAAATTATAATATCAAGTGGTTACAAATCAGATCTAATTGAGAAATTTCTAAAAAATAAAAAAAATTTTGGTTGTGAGATAATATTTTCTAATGAAAAAACACCGTTAGGTACTGGCGGAGCAATTAAAAAAGCCTTGAAACACGTAGATGAAGAATCATTTTTAGTTTTGAATGGAGATATTGTAACAAATATTGATTTAAAAAAAATTCTTAGGAAACCAAATACAATTGCAGCAAATGAATTAAAAACTAAATTTGGTACAATGGAGATTAAAAAAAATAAAATTTTGAAATTTAATGAAAAGAAAGACGTTTCAGACGTATGGATGAATCCCGGAATATATCACTTATCAAAAAATATTGAAAAAATAATTCCTAAAAAAGGAAGTCTAGAAGGGATAGTTTTTCCAAAAATGGCACAAAAAAAGACTCTAAAAACAGTCAAATTCAAAAATGTCCTATGGTATTCCATAGATTCTCATAAAGATATAGAAGAATGTTCAAAAGAAATAAAATCAAAAAAATATTCTAAATATTTCAAGTATTGAAATGAGACAATTATCATACAGCCTAGGTTCGCTACTTTCAATTGAAGAAGTTATAGAATGTTCTAAAAAGCTAAATAAAATTAAACCCGAGGTTATGTGGATTCCAGAAACATGGGGCATGGAAAATTTTTCTATGTTGGGATTAGCATCTAGAGAAAATACATTTTCAAAAATTGGTTCATCAATTATCAACATCTATTCTAGAAGTCCAAGTTTAATTGCAATGGGCGCATCTACAATTGACACTATTTCCAACGGTCGATTGATATTGGGATTAGGTACTAGTAGTGTGCCTATAGTGGAAGATTTTCATGGTAATTCATTTGAATCTCCTGTTCAAAGAATGAAAGAATATGTGGAAATTATACGTCTTGCATTAAGCGGAAATAAAATAAATTATTCTGGAACAATTTTTTCATTAAGAGATTTTTCATTATTAACAAAACCTGTAAGAAATAAAATTCCAATTTACCTTGCAGCGATTAATCAAAAAATGTTAGAATTAACATGGGACATTGCAGATGGAGTAATATTTTATTTGAGACCAAAAAATGAAATGAAAGAAACAATTTCTAGAATGCAGAAAAAGAAAAAAATTGATACTACGTTACAAATTATTACCTGTATTCATTCAGATCATGAAAAAGCAGTTAATCGTGCAAAAAAAACTCTTAGTTTTTACATTGCAGTTGGAAAAATTTATCGGGAGTTTTTAGAATTATCAGGATACGCTAAAGAAACACAGATTATTTTTAATGAATATAAAAAAGGAGGACTGGATGGTTTAGAAAAATTTGTTCCAGATAAAATGTTAGATGATTTATGTATTGCAGGCACTCCAGATTTGGCATTAAAAAAACTAAATGAATTTAGAAATATTGGGATAAACCTTCCAATAATTCAATTTAATCCAATTGGCAATGTGAAAGAATCATTTGAATTATTAACAAATACATTTTCAGGGGAGTTAAATGAATAAAGTTGCAATAGTAGGTTCAGGGCAAACAAAATTTTCAAAAGATAACAAGAATATAGAAGAATTGCTTTTTGAATCATCGGATAAATGTCTGCAATCCGTGCATAATTGTAATTCAAATGATGTTCAAGGAGTTCTTGTCTCAACAAATGATAATTCAAAATATCTTGGTGCAATTTTATCTGAAACCATGGGTATTGAACCTCAAATTTCACATTCAATTGAACACCTTTGTAGTTCAGGAACAAATGCGATTATCTCGGCATATTCTTACATATCATCAGGGTTATCCGACATCATACTAGTTTCAGGTGCGGAATCTGCAACTAATCCAGGTCAAGTTTTAGAATGGGATAAATCTCGAGGAAGCTTTGAGCATCCAATCTATTGGGCATCAATGCTTACTAAATCTCATAAAAGAAAATTTCAGACAACTGATGAAGAATTGGCAATAGTATCTGCAAAAAATCACAAACAAGCAATGGACAATCCATTTGCATATAGTAATGAGCCTAGAACTATATCAGAAGTAATGAACTCAAAACAAATTACCGAAGATCTTAGAATTTTAGATTGCTCAAGATCCTGCTCTGGAAGTTCATCAATTTTATTAGCATCTGAAGAAAAAGCAAGAGAGATTTCAGATCAACCAATATGGATACGCGGAATAGGTCAAAAAACCATATCTGCAAGTTTTACAAAAAATACTCTTGAAGAAATTGAAAGTACCAGAATTGCTGCAAATTCTGCATACAAGATGGCAAAGATTGAATCTAAAAATATAGATGTCGCAGAAGTACATGATGCATTTTCTGTTTGTGAATTAATGGCTATATCTGAATTAGGACTTGTAACTAATGACAAGAGTGGAGAGTTTGTCAGAGATTTATTTAACACAGAAAATAGAATGATAAATCCTAGAGGAGGATTGATTGGAGCAGGACATCCGCTAGGAGCTACCGGAATATCGCAAACAATAGAAATAACATCTCAACTTCAAGGAAAATCAGACAAACGCCAAATTTCAAATGCAAATACGGGATTAATTCACAACATGTCTGCTGCAGGAACTTCAAGTTCAATCATGGTATTAGAAAATTGACATTTTTTGATGATCAATTAAAAAAAGGTATTTTTCAAATATGCTATTGCAATAATTGTAATAATACCATATGGCCTCCCAAAGAGATTTGTCATTTATGTCATAATAATTCGGAATGGAAAAAATCTGAAAATCGAGGCAAAATAATTGAATTTTCAAAAAAAGATTCTGTTTATTTTGGATTAGTAGAAATTGATGAAAATATACGTGTATTAGGCGATATATCGTCAGAATCCTTGCCTAAAATTGGCCAAGCAGTTAAAATGAGCGTGTCATTTGACACCAGACCAAAGTATTCGTTTATCGTTGAAAACAATTAGCAATAGGTCATTACACAATAACCTGTATTACTATATTTGATAGAAATAATGAGTCATATGAAATCCAGTTTAAAGATTGAAAATAAGACAAAAGCACTAAATTTTAAAAAAATCGCCCAAACAAGAAGGCAAAGAGGATACAATTGGGAAGATACATTAGTTAAACGATTCAACAAAATGGAAAATTGGAAGGCATTTCGATTAGGGTCTCCAAGTGTTGCATTGCCTGACATTTTATGTGTCAATAATACAGATAGTATGATATTTACAATTGAGGCAAAATCGGGAACTGGAACGACATTGACAGTACCATTTGATCAAATTACAAGATGTTTGAATTGGACAAATAATTTCACAGTGTATAAAACTCGAAAAGTAATTCTGGCATTCAAATTTTTATCAAAAAAGAGAATTGGTGTAGGAAAATATGAAAAAAGAGAGTTAAGAGAGTTTTACAAAGTGTGGAATGAAAGAAAAATTCCTACAGATATGGTATGTAGGTATGATGGTACAACCTATGCATTAATTCAAGGAGAAAAGAAAAAAATGAATTTAAAAGACTACACAATGCCATTCAAATCCAGATATCAAAAAACAATCGCGGATAATTAGCACTATATCTAAGAAGATTTGCCTTTATTTATTAATGACAAATTATTGAAAATATTATGAGCTTCTCAGATTTTATTGACGAACGTATGCTAGTTAGTAAAAATGTTCTAGGTACAAAAGAGATGAAAATTAAAGTGATCGAAGTGTCTGATGAAACTCCCCCATCGCAATGGAAATTTGGAGATAGAGTGAAAGTAAAGAAAATTTTAATCACAATAAAACATTTAGAATCTCAAAAAGTTGAAGAAGGGGAATTAGATATTGAAGAAGTTGAAAATAAATTGATAGAAGATAGGCACTATACATCTACAAATAGATGGGTACCTACAAAAGAAATCAAGAACGGTTATGTTGTAAATTCAAGACATACAACACTAGTTAGTGATGCAGCAGCACTTGATATGATCGTTTTCTAATAGTCAGAAACTTTAAGAACCTACTTTTCGAACAAATTTTATGATAACAAAGGACATTGTAGTAGACGGTGCAGAATACAAATTAACTTTAACAGACCAAGTTTTGAATCAAGTGGACAATCTAAAAGCGCTATATGCAACTGCTGCCGAAGATCCTGAAAGTTTTGAACAAGTTAGTTCTGAAATTTCTGCCGCAATAAATAATATTGCAGAATCCGTATCTCCTGAAATTTCAGATGGACACCTAGATGGATTAATTCAAGAAGTTTTCAAAGCAGTTGAAGATAAGAAATCAGAAGTTGACAAACAATTGAAAGATAAAGATTCTAAAATATCAAAAAAGAAAAAGTGATTACTTCAAATCTTTTGCAATATCATATATCCTAAAGATCATTTTCTCATCCTGAAGTGAGTTCACTATAGAATTTCGTATGTGTTTGACTCTTAGTTGATCTTCAGAATAAATTTCCTTGATTTTTTCAAGCTCTTCAGTAAAATAGTGATTTTCAAAATAATTTTGGATTTTTTTCTTTAGTTTGGAAAATTCAATATTTTTATCAGAAAATTCTCCAGATTTTCTGAGTAAAACTTTCAATAAACCATTAATTTTTGTCAATTCCATGTCCAGAGTGAAAAGATCTTCTTTAGAATCACCTAGATTTTTTATTACATCATAACTTTTTAGAATCTTCTTCATAAGATCATGAAAATATTCATCAACAGAGACCATACTATAACTAAGAAAAAATAGTTCTAAATCTTTATGGTTAGTGAATATTATGAAAATACAGGGTAAAGATTATCAATCCAGCCTTTAAATTAGTAGCAGAATATCGATAGAAACATGCAACAAAAAGCCAAACTTGTATGTATTAATCCAAAATGTGGTAAGACGTATCCAATAAAATCACTTGCCATAAAATGTGACGTATGTGATTTCTTATTGGATGTAAAGTATGAAAATAAACCAAATTCAAACTTAAAAGATGTGTTTTACGAGAGAAGAAATCCACAAGGAAGCATCTACAATGAAAGCGGAGTGTGGAGATTTAGAGAATTATTAAATTTTTGTGAAATTGAAACAGAAGACATCAAACAATGTTCAAAATATTTAGTTTCATTAGACGGAGCAGAAGGTAGACAATCAAAACCATACCATATGAGCAAAGTTGCAGAGTTTGTAGGAATTGATAATGAGAATATAGCATTTCAACCAGAAGGATACAATCCAAGTGGATCATTCAAAGATAACGGAATGTCAGCTGCAGTGACCCATGGAAAGATGATGGGTGCAAAAAAAATTATTTGTGCATCAACAGGAAATACTTCTGCATCTGCAGGAATGTTTGCTGCAAATGAAAATATGGAGTGTGATGTATACATTCCAGATGGGCAGATAGCTCCAGGAAAATTAAGTCAAGCATATCAATTTGGGACCCAAATGGTAAAAGTTAATGGTAATTTTGATGATGCATTTACAAAATCATTACAAGCCGCAGAAGAACCAGGCAGTTATACTGTAAATTCAGTTAATCCATTTAGAATCGAAGGCCAAAAAACAATTCCTTATAGAGCCCTCGAAGCTTTCAATTGGGAAGTTCCAGATTGGCTCGTTTACCCAGGGGGAGCATTAGGAAATACATCTAGTTGTGGAAAAAGTTTGATGGAACTTTACGAATGGGGATGGATTAAAAAAATTCCACGTATTGCAGTAATTAATGCAAGAGGAGCGAATACTCTTTATCAATTATTTAATGGTATTTTTGATGAAGAAAAATTGAGATGGAATGATGGCGCACCAAATTTTGAATTAATTCAAAGATTTTATAATGAAATGAAAGACAACGAAGAATTAAAGCCAAAAACCAAAGCAACTGCAATACAAATTGGCAAACCGTCAAATATTGCAAAAGGTTTACGCGCATTAGATTTTACAAATGGTATTGTAGAAGAAGTGACAGATAAAGAAATGCTTGACGGAATGTCAGTTGTAGGATTAAATGGATTTGATTGCGAAATGGCATCAGGTGCATCTGTAGCAGGTATAAAAAAATTAAAAGATAAAGGAATCATCAAAAAAGATGATAAAGTAATAGGAATTTTAACAGGACGACAAAAAGAACCATTACTTCCAATTGATTATCATAATGATCCTGCAAACAAATTTGCAAGACCGCCAAAAATTTAGGCGCAAATTATACAAAATCAATTTTACTTAATCTCAAGGGTTTAATAGCATCCATATCTAATTTAGATTAATCTGAAAATGTGGTGTAACTACAATATATGATATGCAAGGTTCATTTCAATAAAATAAAATTATTAGAGGTTATCAAATGCAATTAGAATTTGAAATACCATTACTGGTAGTTTTGATTGGTCTTTCTGGTTTCTTTAGTGGATTAGAAGTAGCTCTAGTCGGAGTTAGAATGTCAAAGATTGAACAAATGGTAAAAGATAAAGTAAAAGGATCAACATCATTACTGAAATTAAAAAGAAACCCTAGCCGCATGATGGCCAGTGTAAATTTAGGAAATAATTTAGTAAATGTTGCATCAACCGCAATTGCAACAGATATCGCATTGAAAATATTTGGAAATGATGGATTAGCAATTGTAATTGGTATAATGACATTTTTGATATTGGTGTTTGGAGAAATTACTCCAAAAACATATTGTAATGCAAACGCATCCAAAATCGCTGCAAGATATAGTAGAGTATTGTTAGTATTTAGCTATGCATTTTATCCAATAGTTAGAATTTTAGAAGCAATAACTAAAGGAATTATTCGTCTAACAGGAAGTAGCGATAATCCTCCAGGACTAACAGAAGACGAAATTAAAGGAGTTATTGATCAAGGATTAAAAGATAAAGCCATAGAAAAACAGGAAAGTGAATTAGTTCACGGAGCATTAGATTTTGATGACATAGTAATTCGTTCAGTTATGACACCAAGAACAAAGATGTTTACATTGAATTCAAAAAAAATGTTGTTTGAGGCATTGCCTGAAATTAATAACAGTGGATTTTCAAGAATTCCTGTTTTTTCAGAAAAGAGTGATAATATTACAGGAATTGTACATGTCAGGGATGTTTTGAAATCATTAGAACATGATGAAAAAGTGGTATCTCTTGAAAGTATAATGAGAGAACCAATTTTTGTATCACAAGAAAAACGTGTTAGTGATTTACTAAAAGAAATGCAGGGACGACAAACACACATGGCTATCGTAGTAGATGAATTTGGAGGAGTAGAAGGATGCGTCACATTAGAGGATTTACTTGAAGAAATTGTTGGAGAAATACATGATGAAAAAGATAGAGTTCAACAGGTATTTCAAAGTGAAGGAAATGATGCAATTCTAACAAACGGAGACATTGAGATAGATAAAATTAATGAAATTTTTAAAACTAACATTCCAGAAGGAGATGACTATTCAAGATTAAACGGATTATTACATGAAAAATTACGAGACATACCTAAAGAAGGAGATAAAATCGAAATAGAATCCTTAAGGATTATGATAGAAAAAGTTTCAAAAAATAAACCAGATAAAATCAGAATTGAAAAAATAAAATAATTATTCTTTACTGAAATTGGATTCCAAAAGTCTTTTTTTCTCAGACATGTTGAATAATTTTTCAGTATGTTTTACTGCTTCCTCATGTGACTTTTCAAATAACATTGCTTGTAACAACATGTGGTTTTCAGGAATAACAATTCCAGTTTGATCATCAGAATACATTATTTGTATTGTATCATCAATTTTTTGTGTCATGTTAGCATGTATGTGAATCATATTTGTATCCTTGAAACTAAAATTCAATTTTTCTGCAAAATCTCTAATATCTTTTGTTCCCTTTGCAGTCCACAAGGTTGCAACCCCATATTCATTTTTGAATATATTGTGTATATCATCAACAGAAGGAGTGTTTTCTTTAAATCGTATATCCATTATGTGCAAATGCATTTGTCGGGTAGGAACTTTGATTGCACGGACAAACAAAGGGGCATCTTTTCCAAAATATGATTTAACATCTTCGCCATGATGTGGGCTTTGTGTTAATTCAATTGTATCAGTTACAGATTCATCTGTTTGATCAAGATCAGCCCATCTTCGTACTAGTGTAACATCGAATCTTTTAATTGAATTTCCAAAATTTTTTCGTAACGGTTCTAAAATTTTACCCATTCCCGTAACATTACAACTACCTTGCATGACATGTTTTTTCCCAATAGCATCTGCATAGTTTACTTTTGAGTTAAATAGTAAATCTGAAACTGCATTTTCACCTTCTATTGTTTCACCACCTTGATAAATTGACAAAATATCTCGAGGTTCATAAAATAATTTTTTATTTTTGAAACCTATTCCGCCAGGAGATGCATCAATTACCAAATCCGATTCATCTAAGGCAGTTTCTATATTTCCAGTTATAGTAAAATCAGAAAATGCGTTTTGGTTTTTTTCTGGAACATACACCTTAAACCCTCTATCTATTGCTTCACTTACTTTAGAATCTGGAGAGTATTTTCCAACTCCAACTACCTCAATTTCCGGATCATCTTTTATGAATTGGATTATACGACTGCCAATTGAACCATAACCATTGACAAAGACTTTCTTCATCATAATTGCTATAGAATCCAGTCTTTTATAATTAATGGAAGGATTAAATCACATGGTTTTGCCATTTTTTCGTGGAAACAAAAGATGTCGATAAAGATTTTACATTTTCAATAGAAGGAAAAGAGTATACAATTTCAGAGAAAAAAGATGCCATTAAAGAAAATAAAAAACAGACACTCCATGTGCCTTCATTAACTATAGGCGCAATAATTTCAGGCATATGTATTGCAATTGTAGTATTTGGAGTTGGAGATTTATCTGAATCATCTGAACCATTGATAGAAAAACAATTAGCTGAAGAACAAATCAAACCTACACAAATTTCAATGGAGACATTTTTTGAAAACGGATCACCAATACTTGGAAATGAAAATGCAGAAATTACTTTAGTTGAATTTGGAGATTATCAATGTCACTTTTGTAATGTACATTTTCATAATACCGAACATCAAATTTTTGAAAAATATGTAATGACAGGGAAAGTTAATGTTATTTTCAAAGATTATACAATCATTGGTCAAGATTCACTAAGAGCATCACATGCCGCACACTGTGCATCAGAACAAGGCAAATTCTGGGAATATCACAATACCTTATTTAATAATTGGAGTGGAGAAAATAATGGATGGGCAAGTAGTGATAATCTTTTAAGATTTGCAGAACAAATCGAATTAGACATAGATGAATTTATTCAATGTAATATAGATGAGCGATATACACAAAAAATTAATTCTAGTAATTCGGATGCACAAAAATTAGGAATAACAGGAACCCCTGCATTTTATGTAATTTCATCAAATAGTAATCAAGTGCAAACAATATCCGGCGCCCAACCATACGAAGTGTTTGAAAAAATATTCAATTCTATGCTTGAAAATTAGAAAATTTGAAATAGTATTAATTAGATCGCTATAAAATTCATCACTACGTAAATCATATTTACTCTAGAAATCTTATATACCCACATCATGAGGCATAGCTGATGGCCGCAGGAATAGATGACATTGCAATTTACATTCCGAGATTGTTTATGGATGCAGGAGACTTTGCAGAAGCAAGAGGCCTCGACCCACAAAAATTAGTTAAAGGATTAGGAGTTTCAAAAATGGCAATTGTAGATTCAAATCAGGACCCTGCATGTTTAGCTGCAAATGCATGTTTGAAAATTATGCAGAAGAATAAATTATCACCAGAAGAAATTGGACGATTGTATGTAGCAACAGAATCATCATTTGACGAATCAAAAGCAATGAATTCGTATGTAATTGGAATGTTAGAACAAGTTTACGGTGCAGGTTCATTTCAGCATTGTGGAGGAATTGAATGTAAATTTGCATGTGTTAGTGGCTCTTATGCACTATACGATAATACAAATTGGATACGTGCAGGAGAATCAGAGGACAAATACGCATTAGTAGTTGTATCAGATATTGCAAAATATGATTTAGGCTCTAGTGGAGAGATGACCCAAGGTGGAGGAGCAGTTGCAATGTTGCTAAACGATTCACCAAGACTTTTAGAATTTGATCCTAAAGTTACATCTACATCAATTAAAAACGAATATGACTTTTACAGACCATTTGGAAAAGAAACTCCAATTGTTCATGGACAATATTCTAATTTGTTATACCTGATTCAAGTAAAAAATGCATTAAATGATTACAAAAGAAAGGCACTCAAAACAGGATTAATAGATATGAAAGAAGGGCAAAGCATGTTAGATCATATAGATTATTTCAACATGCATTTACCATATAGTAACATGGGTAAAAAGGCATTAGCATATCTAGTAAGACATGAATTAAGAAACACACCAAAATGGAAAGAAGTTATTGCAGAAGTAGGTATGGAAGAACCAGTACCTAAAGATCCTCGTGGAACAATTGAATCTATAATTTCAGATTCAGAATTTATGACAAAAGATAGTGAATTTACAAAAAGATTTGCAAAAACCAACACATACCAAGAAATCTATGAAAACAAGGTTGCAAGTTCACTAATTGCATCAAAAAGTATTGGAAATCTCTATACAGCATCACTATATCTCGGATTTAGAAGTTGTTTAGAATATGAATTTCAAAAAGGTGTTAGTTTAGAAGGAAAACGCTTTGGATTTGCATCATACGGAAGTGGAAGTAGTGCAATGGTGTTTAGCGGAGTGATAAAACCAGAACATTTGCAAATAGTAAAAGAAATGAACTTAGAAACAGAAATAGGAGAAAGACAAAAACTAAGCTTATCAGATTATGAGGAATTACATGAGAATAAACTTGAACCAAATCAATCATTACTTCATGCAAAAAAAGAATTTGTTTTAGAACATGTAGAAAACATCTCCTCTGAAAAACGAGGGGAAAGAAGATACGCATTTATCGAATAAATGAGTGAAAGTTCACCCATCAAAGATGCATTATATGCAAAAATAAACAATATTGGACAAGAAGAGATTCATCAACTACTGTTAAAAGAAGAATTTTCAGAATTATTTGAAAAAATCTACGAACCAGTAATTCACGAAATACAATCCATTGAAGAATATGAAAAATATGGAACATTAGCAGAAAGTATGACACATTATTTATTCACAGAGATGTTAATACCGAGTCAAAGAAAAATAATTTTTGAAAATGTAGAATTGGATATGGTAATACCAAACACACTAGAATTACAAAAAAATAGTAATAATACAATAGTGATATTTTTTGTAAAAACATCTGACCTCAAACAAATAACACAAAAAATTCATGAAATTAAGAAAATTCAAAAAAATGATGCAAACATATGGATTATTACAAAAGATCGGATTGAAATTTCTCAATCTGCATATTATACTACAAAGGAATCTTTTAGTGAATTTTTGAAAGATTCTAAAAATTTTATCAATACAAAAAAAATGAATAAATTAAATATTTTCAAGACCTAATTTTGAAACATCAACAAAATTAGGAAAAGTTGCAATGTATGGTTCAATACTAAATGGTTCAACATATGGAATTGCACCAAAAGCTTTGTGCCCAGTTAACCCAAAAATTTGATGTTTCAGATTAGACAAATCATAACCGTCAGCAACATTTTGATTTATTATGAATCCTTTAAGTTTCAAGTTTTTCTGACGTGCATGGTCATATGTAAGCATTAAATGATTCACAGACCCAATCTTGGAGCCAGTAACAATAATTGAATCTAAATTAAGATCAGAAATTAAATCAGAGACAAAATAATTTTTTGATATAGGAGTCATTATGCCCCCTATTCCTTCAACAATTACTATATCGTGAATGGAAGCAAGTTGTTTGTATGAATCAATTACTTTAGAAATATCAATCTCAAGATTAAGTTGTTTACATGCATCATATGGCGAGGTAGGAATTTCAAAATAATATGGATTAACCAGATCAATAGAATCATGTGTTTGAGAATATTTCATTAAAATTTCAACATCTTCAGATACAGAATCAACAGTTGCTTTGTAACCTGATGCAAAAGGTTTCATAACTCCAACATCAACATTCTTTTCACGAAAATAATTTGCTAGTGCTGCACTAACACATGTTTTTCCAACATCAGTGTCAGTCCCAGTAATAAAAAAAGAATTCATTTCAGTTTCCTAGATAGAGATTTAATTGTAGATATAGTTCCGTCGATTAAAAAATTTAGATCTTTTTGAGATATTGCTAATGGAGGAACAAGCATGATAATATTTCCAAGAGTTCTAAAGTAGATTTGATGTTTTCTACCTTCTTCAAACACCAATTTATTCATGGATTTTTTAAAAGAAAGAGATTTTTTTGGATTTTTATTTTGAATTAATTCGATTCCCATAACCATTCCTTTATAACGAATTTCTCCCACCACATCAAGATTAGCAATTTCATCTAGCCTATTTTGAAAAATTGTGGATGTTTTTTGAATTTTTTTAATTAAATTATATTTTTCGTATAATTCAATATTTTTTAGAGATAATGCAGCTGCAGTAGGATTTCCAGTGTAAGTATGGCCATGAAAAAGGTGTTTAAATTCGGAAAATTCTCCAAGAAAAGAATTTTGAATTTTTTTTGTTGTTAATGTTGCAGCAAATGTTTGATATCCTCCAGTAAGCATTTTACCAAATGAAACAATATCTGGAATAGAGTTTTGAGAGTTATATTCAATCATAGATCCTAATCTTCCAAAACCAGTAGCAATTTCATCTAATACAAATAAAACATCATTTTTTTTGCAGATTTGTGATATTTTTTTTTGAAAATTTTTAGGGTAAATTATAACTCCACCTGCCATTTGAGCACCACTTTCCATAACAAATGCGGCAATGGAATTATCTTTTTCAAGTTTATCTTCAATTTTTGATATACAATATTCCTCATATTCCTTAGAAGATTCTTTTTTTGAAGTTCCTGCAGCTAAAGTTCGTGGTACTGGAAATTGAATTGTAGAGAAAAGTTTTGAACGAAATTTAGAGAAAAATTCAGGCACATATCCTACAGACATAGCGCCAAAAGTATCTCCGTGATATCCATTTTCTAAGGTAGCAACATTTGTTTTTTTATTCTCACCTATGTTATGCCAGTATTGTAAAGCAATTTTTATGGCAATTTCCATTGCAGTAGAACCATTATCTGAAAAGAAAACAGAATTCATTTTTGGATTTAATTTTAATAATTTTTTAGATAATTTTTCAGCAGAAGAATGTGTTAAATTGAACAACGGCGTATGCTGAATTATTTTTGTTTGTTTAATTATTTCAGACACCAATTCAGATTTTGAATGACCCCATACATTACACCACATACTTGCAACTCCATCAAGCATTTTACCACCTTTTGAATCATACAACCACATACCTTTTGCAGATTTTATTTCAGGAAAATCAGTCCATTCTGACATTTGCGTATTAGGATGCCATAAAGAACTATTAGATTTCATATAGAGCATAATTTTTACGAGTAATTAATGGTTAACCACAGATTTAATGTAAGTTAACGCTTATTTAGTGAATTTTTTAATTTTGAATATGGAAAATGAAGTAGAATTAATTTCAGAGTGTAAAAACAGAGTACTTTCTAAGCAAATTTTAACCGAAAGAATGACAAATCAATTATTCAATGTAGAAGATAATGTTTTAAGCAGATTATCAGATGCTGCAAATGAAATTACTAGAACATTTCAGGGTTCAAAAATAGATGTAGAGCAATTAGCAAATATTAAAAAAAATTATTGTAGTGAAGATTGTACATTTTGCAGTCAATCTGCATTTTTCGACACAGGAATTGAAAAGTACCAATTAATGTCTGCAGAAGAAGTAGTTAGGCAAGCAAGAGATGCAAAAAATGCAGGAGCTCATTCATATTGTTTAGTTGCAGCATGGAGAGGACCGTCAGACAAAGATTTTGACAAAGTATGTAACATAATTAGAGAAGTTAATGAAAAAGTAGGAATTTCAATTGAATGTAGTTTAGGATTTTTAACAATTCAACAAGCAACCAAATTAAAAGAATTAGGAGTAATCAGATATAATCATAATTTGGAAACATCTGAATCTAAGTTTCCAGAAATTTGTACAACACATACATATCAAGATAGAATAGATACGCTGCATACAGCAAGAAAAGCAGGATTAGAGCTTTGTACTGGCGGAATAATTGGAATGGGAGAAACTAGAGAACAGAGAGAGGAACTGGTACATGCAATATCCAAACTCAATCCTGAAGAAGTTACAATAAATTTATTGGTAGCAGTTCCAGGTACGCCTTTAGAATTACAGACTAAATTAAGTTTAGAAGAGATTTTGCGAGTTTTTGCAGTATTGAGATTTTTACTTCCAAAAAGCATAATAAAAATTTCAGGAGGCAGAGAAGTTAATCTAGATGATGATGGAAAAGAACTACTCCTTAGTGGAGCTAATGGAATCATTAGTCAAGGATATCTAACATTAGATGGAAATTCTATGCAAAAAGATGTCGAAATGATAAAAGAGATTGATCTTGAAGCCTAAATTTGGCACACTTGAAAAAAAATTAAGTGTAATTAAAAAAAATAACCTATTAAGAAATCTCCAGGATAGCAATGTGGAAAAACAGTTCATAAAACAAAATGGAAGAAAATTATTAAATTTTTCATCAAATGATTATCTTGGAATAAAATCAAGTAAAATGAAACATACTCAATTCCAGTCAAGTTCAAGACTTGTTTCAGGAAATGATACTAGTTTTTCAGTTCTAGAAAAGAAACTTGCAAAACATAAATCACAAGAGCAATCAATTATTTTTCCTACAGGATACATGGCAAATCTTGGAATGATTACTTCAATTGCAACCAAACATGATACAATATTTAGTGATGAATTAAACCATGCAAGTATTGTTGAAGCATGTAAATTATCAGGTTCAAAGATTAAAATTTTCAAACATAATGACATAGGAGATTTAGAGAGGAAAGTTCAAAAAACTAAAGGTAAAAAGATCCTAATTACTGAAGGAATTTTCAGTATGGATGGAGATTGGTCAAAATTAAATGAAATTTGCCAAGTATCAGAAAAATATGGTATGATTACAGTTCTAGATGATGCACATGGGGATTTTGTACTAGGAAAAGATGGCAAAGGAACAGCAAATTTTTTTGATGTTGAAAAGAAAATTGATCTATACGTTAGTAGTCTTAGTAAAGGATTGGGAAGTTTTGGAGGATATGTTTGTGGTAAAAAAAAATTAATTGATTTATGCATAAACACATCAAAGACATTCATTTACACATCCGCATTACCTTCATCAATAAATCAATACTCACTTGAAAGATTTAATTCAAAACGAGAGGCGTACCGAGAGAAATTATGGG
>Ga0208766_1000295_pt1 | contig 27498 bp, 32 predicted proteins | sample ETN01SmetaG_3_FD_185792 | JGI IMG/M metagenome (GOLD analysis project Ga0208766, IMG submission 185792) | Marine microbial and viral communities from oxygen minimum zone, Eastern Pacific Ocean - ETNP2014F12-01SV263 (SPAdes) (version 2) | ecosystem: Environmental > Aquatic > Marine > Oceanic ... | reverse complement strand
TTCAGGCTTGGGATCGACTCATCTTATATCATTAAGTATAAATTCTGACTTAATTTTGGAGTATATAGATAAATTATAGATTATTTGAATTTCTATAATTGTTTCACCATTGATGTGAAGATTGTAAGTTTCCACGCTTTTTTGGAGTTAAAATAAAATGATTAATAGCATGACAGGCTATGGTAGGTCCTCAGCGGGAAGAGGTAATAATAAAATCTCAATTATGATTAAATCTGTAAATGGGAGATTTCTTGATCTGAAAATGAGAGGTTTTGATATTGATCCATCAATCGATAAAAAAATACGAGATTTAATTTCAGATAAACTTATCAGAGGAACAGTGCATATTAATTTTGAATCTGACACTAATAATGATAACGGGTCACATACATTTAATGAAAGTCATTTTGAATCATTAATAAAAATTATCAATTCAATAGAAAAAAAATATGATCAGAAATTAAATATTAGCGATATCATTAATTCTGGTGATTTATTTAAATCGAATGAAATAAAATCAGTAGACGCTAAAATAATCCTTAAAGCTGTATCCGATGCTTGCAATAAAGTTATTAAAATGCGAAAAGAGGAAGGGTTAAAACTAAAAAAAGATATTGAATTCAGATTGGGTAAATTACGTAAAGAACTAAGCAAAGTCGAAAAACAGCTGCCCGCTGAACATAAAAAAAGAATGAGTAAATTGAAAAAAAGACTATCTGAATTAACAAACAATATTCAGCTCGACAAAACTAGAATTAATCAAGAAATTGCTATCATTGCTGAAAAATCAGATATAACTGAGGAGGTTGTTAGGTTAAAAAGTCATTTTAGTCAATTTGAAAAAATAGCAAAAGATAAAAACCCTGCAGGTAGACGATTAAATTTCCTTCTTCAGGAAATAGGCAGAGAAATTAACACTATTGGATCAAAAAGTTTTTCAGACAAAATAGTAAACAATATTATTATTATGAAAGATGAAGCAGAAAAGATTAGAGAGCAAATTCAAAATATCTTATGAAAAATTTATTTATAATTACTGCTCCATCGGGATCTGGAAAAAGCACTTTATGCAAAGAAATTTTAAAGAGAGAAAATAAAATTCAATTATCAGTTTCGCACACATCGCGAAAAATGAGACCAGATGAAAAAAATGGTGTTGATTATTTTTTTGTGACCGAAGAAGAATTTATATACGGTATTGAAAATGATGAGTATACAGAATGGGATTTTCATTTTGATTGTTACTATGGAACATCAAAATCTCAAATCGAACAATCAATCGATAATAAGACACCTCTTTTATTAGAGCTAGATGTTAAAGGTGCAGTATCTATTCAAAAACTTTTTCCAAATATGACCACCTCAATTTTTGTAGAACCACCAAACTTAAATGAATTAATACAAAGATTAGAGAAAAGGGGTTCTGATACTAAGGAAGAAATAGAAAAAAGACTGCAAAGGATTGAGTTAGAACTATCTTATAAATCAAATTTTGATTTCTCTATTGTTAATGATAAACTTGAAGATGCTACAAATAAAATTATAGAAATTATACAAAATGAAATAAAAGGAGTGCCGTATGTCACTTGAACCACTATCCATTCGTGAGATGGAAAAAAACGCTGAAGATATCTATGAATCTGTTGTTGTTATGTCCAAACGAGCAAAGCAAGTACTTAGCGATAGAATTGTTGAAGATATAATCGACTCAACTGAGGAAGAAGAAATGGGCGTATATGATGAGGTCGTTGAAATCAATCCCGATGATTATGAAGAACTTGAAAAGCCAACATCTGTTTCGGTAAATGAATTTTTAGACGGAGCGATTAAATGGGAAAGAGATCAAGAGGAATCATAATAGTTTGAGAATTATTTTTGAATGATGACGAATTAAGATATTTTAAACAATATCGAGAACTATTTGGAAATGAAATTTTCCTTTCATTGGAAAAGAAAAGCTCGAATAAAAACAACCAGGAAAAACGTGAAATTTTAAAAAATAGATCATCAGACCTAGCTTCTTATAATAATGAAATAAAAAATTGTTTAAAATGCGAACTAGGATCAACTCGAAATAATTTTGTCTTTGGAGTTGGAGATTTCAATGCTTCATTGATCCTAGTTGGTGAGGCCCCAGGCGCACAAGAAGATCTAAGAGGCGAGCCATTTGTAGGTAGGGCAGGCAAATTATTAGACCAAATGCTTTCTGCTATTAATAGGTCCAGAGAAAAAGATGTTTTTATATGCAATGTATTAAAATGCAGGCCTCCAGATAATCGTGACCCTTCAAAAAATGAAATAGAAAAGTGTGAACCGTATTTGGTTAATCAAATTGATTTGATTCAGCCAAAACTCATTGTAGCTTTAGGCAGAGTCGCTGGAAAGACGCTCCTGAGTGTGGATAAGTCGTTGAAAGATATGCGCAATACTATTCATAATTACCATGGAACAGATTTAATCGTTACTTATCACCCAGCCGCTTTATTGAGAAATTCCAATTGGAAGCCAGATGCGTGGAAGGACTTCAAATGGATACGTTCACTTATTGATAAATAAAAATTGCTATGCCAAACAAAGATAAAATTGAATTAAAAGGGCAACCTCAGTCTATTGAAGCTGAACAGGCAGTTTTAGGGTCTATGCTTACTACAAAAGAGGCAGTAAGTAAGGCTTTACAATGGCTGAAGCCTAATATGTTTTATAAAGATGCTCATATACGTATCGCCTCATGCATGGTTGACCTTTTTGAAAAAGGCGAACCAATTGATGCGGTTTCAGTTGTAGATCGATTAAAAAAGAAAAACGAATTAAAAGGTGTTGGAGGTGCTTACTATATCTCTGGATTAGCAGAGTCTGTACCTACCACAGCAAATGTTGAGTATTATGCTAAAATTGTTCTAGAAAAAAGTATTCTACGTACCCTTATACAGGTTTCCCATGAAGTTTCAAAAAATGCCTCTGAAGACAATCAAGATGTAGATGATATATTAGATGCAGCAGAATCAGCTATATTTAATATATCTGAAAAGCGACTTAAGGGAGGTTTTGATCATTTAGGATCAATGCTTCACCAAACATTTGAACAGCTAGATAAGATTGCCGCTACACCTGGTTCAATTACAGGTGTTGCATCTGGTCTTGTTGACTTAGATAATATGACCTCAGGTTTTCAAAAAGGTGAACTAATCATTGTTGCAGGTAGGCCAGGTATGGGAAAAACCGCTCTTGCGTTATCAATGGGCAGAAATGCAGCTGTCATGGATCAGGTTGGCGTTGGGATGTTTAGCTTAGAAATGGCCAATCATCAGCTCGCTATGCGCCTACTTTGCGCTGAGGGAAGGGTTGATAGTCATCTAGTGAGAACTGGGAAATTGCCAAAAAGCCAAATGAAAAATTTAAGTATTGCCTCTGGGAATCTCGCTGAAGCTCCCATTTATTTAGATGATACCGCAGGGATGTCTGTCTTAGAAGTAAGAGCTAAAGCACGTCGCTTAAAAGCAGAGAAAGATATTGGGTTAATTATTGTTGATTATTTGCAATTAATGACTGGACCAAAAGGCGTAGAAAGCAGGCAGCAAGAAATTTCACATATATCAAGATCGCTTAAGAATCTAGCGAAAGAGATCGAAGTTCCAGTAGTTGCCTTATCGCAGCTTTCAAGAGCTGTTGAAAGCAGAACAGATCGGCGCCCTCAATTATCAGATCTAAGAGAATCAGGCGCCATTGAGCAAGACGCGGATGTCGTTATGTTTTTATATCGTCCCTGGATTTACTCTCAAGAAGATGAAGATAAAGGGAAGGCTCAGGTTATGGTCGCAAAACAAAGAAATGGACCAACTGGCAATATCAATGTAACATTTATTGATAGATTTGCTCGATTTGAAAATTCAGCAAGAATTTCTGAGCCAGAAGCTGAATCAGCATTTAATGGATAATCCTATTTCAAGACTAGTCCCCTTTATTGGGGGTGAATTCCCAAAGAATTTCAATCAATTAATGCAAAGTATTTCTCATTATAATTTTGATGATGACGAAAAGCTAAAAGTGCAATTATGGAAGGCATATGAGTTTGGCATAAAAAGGCACGAAGGACAAAAGCGATTATCTGGGGAACCGTATTTTGATAGTCATTGCGTGGAAGTAGCTAAAATTTTAGCAACCTGGAACATGGATATAACGACCATTATCTCAGGAATGTTGCATGACACAGTCGAAGATACAGAAACAACAATTGATGAAATCAAATCAGAATTTGGTCAAGATGTTGCAGATTTAGTTGATGGGGTAAGCAAATTAAGTGGAATACATTTTTCAAGTCGCAAAGCAGAGCAGGCTGGAAATTTTATGAAAATGCTAATCTCTGTCGCAAGCGACCTTAGAGTAATAATCATTAAATTTGCTGATAGATTGCATAATATGAAGACAATTCAATATATGTCTCGCATAAAGCAGCGTAGAATTGCTATTGAAACTCGTGATGTGTATGCGCCTCTTGCACATCGATTAGGTATGGCAAGCGTTAAATGGATGTTAGATGATTTAGCTTTGCAGGTTTTAAATCCAGATATCTATAAAGAAATTGATAAAAAACTAAAATCGTCAAATAAAGAACGTGATAAGTACATTAAAACTATTACTTCAGCCTTGAATGATGAACTGATAATTAATAAAATGAATCCAAGGGTCTATGGTAGGCCTAAATCCCACTCATCTATATATGGGAAAATGATTCAAAGAGAAAAAGCCTTTGAAGAAATTCATGACATTCTAGCTGTGCGGGTTGTAGTAAATAAAGTTGAAGAATGCTACTTGGCGCTGGGTGTTCTTCACCAGAAATTCAAACCTATTCAAGATAGATTTAAAGATTTTATTGCTATGCCAAAAAGCAATGGGTATCAATCCATACATACCACAATTATTGGCCCACAAGGAAAAATTATTGAAATTCAAATTCGAACTGATGATATGGAAAAAACTGCAGAAATTGGTGTGGCTGCCCATTGGAGGTATAAGGAAGGTGAAGCATCTTCTAAAAATATTGATTCGCACGTTGAATGGTTGCGTGACCTTCTTGATATGCTTCAAAGCGAAGAAAATGACCCAAAAGAATTTATGCATCTATTAAAAATAGATCTTTTTGGAGATGAGATTTTTGTTTTTACACCTGAAGGTGATTTGATACAATTACCTGCAAATTCGACACCAATTGATTTTGCCTATAATGTTCATACGGAGATTGGTAAAACTTGTTTAGGCGCTAAGGTGAACAATAAAGTTGTACCATTAAATACTATTCTTAAAAATGGTGATAATGTTGAAGTAATTACTAGCAATTCACAGAGGCCTAACTATGGATGGTTAGAATTTACAGTAACGTCTAAAGCTAGAAATAAAATTAAAAGTTACTTACATAAAAAAGAAAGCGAAGAAAGCGTCAAAATAGGTGAACAGCTATTCATCAAAAGTCTCAGAAGGTTAAAGCTAATTAATCAGTCTGAAAAATTAAAAAATAGTTTTTCCAAATTTGGACTAGATACCGTAGAGAAGCTCTTTGAAGCTATTGGAAAAGGAGAGATTGCAATTCGTGAATTAATCGAAAAAACTTCAATAAAAAAAGAAGAAATAAAGGATATTGAGGATAGTAGGTTTTTCAATTTTAGAAAAAACGAAAGCAAGAGCATTAAGCTAGAGGGTATAAAAAATGTTATGGCCAATTTTGGCAAATGTTGCAATCCAATACCAGGAGATAGTATGGTTGGTTTTGTTACAAGAGGAAGAGGAATGACTGTTCATCGTGCTAATTGTTATAATCTGCCGATATCAAATGAAGAGTCAGATAGATTGGTTCCAGTAGAATGGGAAGTTTCTAGATCTGATCTTTTTAATGTACATCTAAAAGTTATTGGTCAAGATAGAAAAGGTTTATTAAAAGATATGACTGAAACAATTTCAAAATTAAATATTAATATGACCTCTGTGGATATTAAAGTAAAAGATACCGTAGCAATAGCTAGACTTATTATACAAGTAAGCAATCTAAAGCAGTTAGATAGGGTATTGAGGAAAGTTTCTGAAGTAAAAAGCATTGATAAAGTTTCTCGCATTCAAAACTAAACAATATTATAACATCTAATTATGGGAAGATTATTAGCTATTGATCATGGCGAAAAGCGAATTGGCTTAGCGCTATCTGATCCTAATAAAATAATCTCAAAACCACTGAAAACTATTTCATTCTCAAATTATGACAATCTTTCTATTGATTTAATTGAGATTATTGAAAGATATGAAATAGAAAAACTCATCATTGGCCTTCCAATTGGAATGCATGGAGCAAATACTCTTCAAACTGATAAGGTAGAAGATTTTACAAATTATCTAAAAAATAAAATCGATATACCTATTATTATGTTTGATGAACGGCTTAGTTCGGTAAGCGCAAAGAAATCCCTAGTTGAGCAAGGTATTAAAACAGGTCACAATAAATCAAAAATTGATGATACTGCTGCTGCAATTTTCCTGCAGCACTATCTAGATCAATTAAATTACTAATGAAGATATCTAGCCTTACGCCATTAAAATTAGCATTGATTTCTGGAGTATCGATTGGATTATCCTATCCGCCATTTTTTGGGATGTTGGCTTTATTTGGATTTATCCCGTTAATCAGGATTTGGTTAACTGAAAAAATAATTGATTCAATAAAATATTCTTATTTCTCAGCTATTATTGCCAATACAATTTCATTATATTGGATAGGACTTAATTCTGGGGCATCATTTTTACCAGTTATTATTTCTCTGGTTGCAGCAATACTATATCTTTCAATCTTTTGGGCTATACTAGGAGGTGCTGTTAGCTGGTTTAAAGATAAATTTAATTATATAGAATACTTAATTCCGTTTATGTGGGTTTCTATGGAATTTATCCGTAGTTATGGACCGCTTGCCTTTTCTTGGTCGAATCTTGCATTAACCCAAACAAAATTTTTAAGTATTTTGCAAATAATAGATACAACTGGATCAGAAGGCGTAGCTTTCTGGATCATGCTTATTAATGTAGCATTATATTTATCAATCTTTACAAATAAACTCAATCCAAAAAAAAATCTAATTTTATTTTTAATAATAATTATTCCAATTTTTTATGGAAACTATAAATTTCGCGCATTGAGCAATATGCACTGGGAAAAAAGAAATGTCTCAATTATCCAACCCAATATTGATCCAAATCTAAAATGGGAGGCGAGCTATAGGAATGAATTGTATGAAGTAATGGATTCATTAAACACAATCGCTTACTCATTGAAACCTGATTTAGTTTTGTGGCCAGAAGCAGCACTGCCAAATTATATGCGCGTTTCTTATTTAAATAATAAATTTGAAAAATTAGTCGACTCAACATCAATCCCTTTGATGATGGGAACTCTTGACTATAAAGCGTCACCTAATGATAAAAAAATATATAATGGCTCTATTTTCTTTAGCTCTAAAGAAAATAAATTATATCATAAATTATTTTTAGTGCCTTTTGCAGAATATATTCCTCTTTCATCAAGATTTCCCATTTTGAAACAATTAAATTTTGGACAAGGAAACTTTTCCCATGGTGATGAATTTACCACTTTTCAATTAGACTCAGTTTTATTTAGCAATATGATATGTTATGATTCAACTAATCCATTACTGGCTAGACAGTTTATTGTAGAAGGAGCACGTTTTTTTACTATTGAAGCAAACGTAGCTTGGTTGCAAAACTCATCTGGTGTTCGACAATATTATGAAATTGCTAAATTAAGGGCAGTTGAATATAGAACTGGTATTGCTATGAGTGCGAATACAGGAATTTCTGCAATTATTAATCCGCTTGGTGAGGAAATCTATAAAGCCTCTTTTAATGAGCAGAAAGTATTTAAAGGTGAAGTTTACTTAAATAATGAATTAACTTTTTATGCAAAATATGGAAATATTTTTTCTATACTTTGCTTATTTATCAGTTTAATATGCTTTGTTCTTATCAAAATAAAATAAAATCACTTACTTGTATTGTTTTTATGCTATCTATTGGCTTATGCCAGCAAAAAGAACAAAAATCATTTGACCCAGTAGTCAAATCTTTTTTGCTTCCTGGATGGGGACAACAAGATTTAGGTTTTAATAAACGCTCAAGAGTATATAATTATCTTGAAGCTGGAATTCTTATTTCTATTTTTGTTACATCAAAATATTCTAATGAAATAAAAAGAAACTATATAGCATTTGCTTCTGAGCATGCTGCCGTTAATTCTATGGATAAAGACCATGAGTTTTGGGTGGATATTGGTAATTATAACTCTAGATTTGAATATAACGATGAGCATTTAAGAAATAGACAGAGTGATGATTTATATCCCCAGGGAAATGGTTGGCACTGGAAGTGGGATAATATTGATAATAGAAATTCTTTTGAATCAAAAAGAATATTATCTGATAATTTAAAATTAGTATCAACATTTGCTATTGGTGGTTTAATTATGAATCATGCTATTTCATCAATTGATGCGCTATATTTAAAGAGAAAGCTGAAAAATAATAAGTTAACAATTGTCCCTTTTATTAAAGATAATGCAATGACTGTTGGCTATAATATAGTTTATAAATTTTAGGCATGTTTAGTCATCCAATAGTTAACTTGTATTTCTTTTTAGCTTTATCACTGTCATTAATGCTGGGAAACTCTATATTGCATTTAGCAGTCTACGGAATAGTTATTCTACTTATTGCGCTAAAAAATACTAAACTCATACCGATAGTCATTCGTAAGTACCTGCCCACACTTTTCTTCTTTCCAATTATGCTGTTTATATACATTCTTTTTTCCTATGTTTTAACAGATTCAACGTTATATCAAACAATAAGCGAAGCATTTAATGCTTTTATTAAATTTAGTTTTATGATTATTTCAATGAATTTTTATTTGGAGCTTTCATCATCAGAAAATCTAATTAAATCCTTAAGAAGTTTTTGGTCAAAATTAAATATTCAATGGAAATGGGTTGATAATTTTTTTCTTTTTTTAGCTTTATCTTTAAGATTCTATCCTACTTTTCAATCTCATTGGCAACATCAGAGAAATAGCCAGAAGGTATTAGGGATCAAATTTAATGATTCCTATTATGGTCGATTGGTAGAGATTTCAAAAGAACTTCCCTCTATTTTAGCGTATCAACTTGATAGGTCTGAAGATATTTCGCTCGCAATGAAGCTTCGTGGTTATGGTTCACATTTTCCAAGGAAGATCGTTGATCCCATATATTTTAACCTTCCAAATTTTTTACAAGTTTTTTTAGTCACAATCTTTTTTATTCAGCTATTTAGATTTGTTACGATATAAAATTATTATACAGTATGATGGAACCGCTTTTCATGGATGGCAAATTCAAAAAAAATATTTAACTATTCAAGGAGCCTTAGAGAATGCATTAAAGGATTTTACTTCAAAAAAAATCAATGTATTTGGTTCTGGAAGAACCGATTCGGGTGTTCATGCATTAGGTCAGGTTGCTCATTTTGATTTACCAGAAGAAATAGACTCTAGCATTCTGATAAACGCATTAAATGCTAAATTAGATTATCGTATTAAAATTATTGAATGCGAAAAAGTTAATAATGACTTCCATGCTCGTTATTCCGCAACAAAAAGACATTATGTTTATAGGCTGCGTACCGACACTTTTTTACTTGATCATCATTACACTTACCATATTTTACCTGTTGATATAGATTTGCTAAATAGCGCTTCAAAATTAATTTTAGGTGAACAAGACTTCACTTCGTTTAGTAAGAGTAATAAAAAAATCATAAATAGAAATTGTCAAATTTATGAATCAATATGGAAAGAGGATAAGTCTATATTAAATTATCATATTACAGGTAATCGTTTTTTGCACCACATGGTTCGCTATCTTGTTGGTACTATGCTAGAAATTGGAAAGAATAATTACAGCATTAAACAATTTAAAGATTTATTACTTAATCCAAGAGAGAATGTCCAAATTTTTAAAGCACCATCTAAAGGATTGGCGCTAAAGCAGGTTGATTATGAATAAAATTATAATATCAATGTTATCTCCATTAATAATCCTTGCTCAATCACAATCGATTGAAGTATCAAGGCAAAACGCGCTAACCAATTCAATAGGCGTCGCTAGCCCTGGCGTCGCTAGCATCAATGTTACGCAAATTCAACGTTTTTCTGTAAATCCATGGTTTGAGCAATTTCAAAGAGATCCAGTTTTTTCACAACTCTTCCCATCGGAGTTAAATATGAGGGAAGTAAAAAGCTCCGGTTCTGGCGTTGTAATAAGCCCAGATGGTTACGTTGTTACAAATGACCATGTTGTTGAAAATGCTTCAAAAATTATTGTAACGCTTCCTGGGGGTAGTGAATATGAGGCTGAGGTAATAGGAGTTGATCAATTAACTGACCTTGCCCTATTAAAGCTTGATGGAGTCAATTTTCCTTATATGAAGATTGGAGATTCAGATAAATTAATTATCGGCGAATGGGTGATTGCTCTTGGGAATCCATTTGGTTTATTTGATGTGAATCAGCAGCCAACAGCAACCATAGGAATCGTTAGTGGTAAAGATATGGATTTTGGACAACAGGGTAGTCATGTTTTTCAAGATATGATTCAAACTGATGCTGCGATAAATCCCGGTAATAGTGGCGGTCCTTTAGTTAATGTAAAAGGTGAGGTAATTGGTATAAATACTTTCATATATACAGGTAATAGAAACAGGCAAGGATCTATTGGTATAGGTTTTGCTATTCCAATTAACCGTGCATTAAGTATTGTCAAAGAGCTTAGATCGAAAGGGAAAATTGTTAGGGGTTTTAATTTAGGATTTCGCGGCCAATCACTGGATTCAAGAACCGCAAAACTTTGGAAAATGAATTCTAGCAAAGGTGTCATTATTGCCCAGATTGCACCAAATAGCCCAGCCGATAAAGCTAAATTGCAATACATGGATGTAATTCTGAGTGTTGAGAATCAAAGCGTATCTAGCTTGAAAGATATTTATGAGATCATAGCAGTTCTTGACCTCCGACCAGGAGATCGTATTTCATTAAAAGTATGGCGGGAAGGTCGCATAATAAATAGATATTTAATTTTGGATAGCTTCTAAACATGATATCTAAAGAAGGTCGAGCTACACTTTTTATTTTACTCACCCTATCATTTCCGCTTGGCGTCTATTCGCATGCATCTAATAATCAATACTTAACTTTTCTATATTACCTTTTTGGTATTGTGTTTTTATTTACCATATATTTTTTTAGAGATCCCCTTAGAAAAATTAATAATGATCCTTCTTTTTTTGTCTCTCCTGCTGATGGCAGAATTCTTTCTATTGACGTAGTTAACGATAGCGATATCGGACCTTCTTCTTATGTAATTTCTATTTTTTTGAACTTATTTGATGTCCATGTTAATCGATATCCATTTGATGGTATTATAGATCATGTAGAGAGAAAAAATGGAAAATTTATTGCGGCATTCAATCATAAAGCTGTTGATGTAAATGAACAAGTAATTACCACTATAGCCTATCATAATTCTAAATATAAAATAAAACAAATAGCAGGTTTGATTGCTCGCCGCATTTTGTGCTATGCTAAACCCAATTTAAAAGTCATGAAGGGGGATCGCATGGGCTTTATTCGCTTTGGGAGTAGAACGGATCTAGTTGTATCTTCCAATGTAACAATTTGCGTTAAAGAAGGTGACAAGGTTAAAGGTGGAGAAACAATTTTAGCAAAAATATAAATTATGAATAAACGTTCCATAGGTGTTGTAGTATTAATTTTATTTTTTGGTACTATTCTTGGTACTCTTCTAGGAGAACTATTGGGTTGGATTCTCCCAGACAGCGTTGTTCGTGAATTCTTTTTACGAAGTGTTGATTTTTCTCTAGCCGGATTAACCTCAAATGAATCTGGTGTCGTTTCATTGGACTTGATTATGTTTTCTATCCAGTTTGGCTTGAGATTGACATTTAATTTTACTAGTATTATTGGGTTTTCAGTTGCCTATTATTTTTTGCGGTATTTCCGTTAATTTTTATAAATTGTTTATGCCTTTTATGGTTATAAAATAATTGGAGGATTCTATGTTATATAATGATTTAATTTACGCTGGAATGCCAGGGGGATGGGAAATAGCCCTAATTGCTTTAGTAATTCTATTAATTTTTGGAGCAAAAAGACTACCTGGGCTTGCAAGAGGTCTCGGGCAAGGTATACGCGAGTTTAAAGGCGCTGTTGATGGCGTTAAAGATGAGCTTAAGGATGTGCAAGAAAGCGTTGATACACCCGAAGAAGATAAAGAAGCATAAAGTTCTATTTACCCGCTTTATTTAATATAGAAATCTATTTCTATAGTATTTTATCAGAAACAATTTTTACCATACCGCGTTATTAAATTAAAAATCTTTTAATATGATCACATTTGGTAATCCTTGGTATTTGCTTTTTCTTCTAGCCCTTCCTCTAATTTTTTTTTATAGATCATTTATTTTAAAATCAAAGGAAGGCTCATTTAGACTTTCTTCAGCATCGATAATTTCAGATAAAATGATAAAAAAGGGAATCCATAAAAAAAGATTATTATCGTTAATTCAATATCTTACAATAGCATTACTTATACTAGGCTTGTCACGCCCTAGAATAATTGAGAGTCTTCAAAAAAAGAATATAGAAATCATTGATATAGTGATGGTAATAGATATTAGCTCTTCTATGCTTGCAACTGATTTTCAGCCGAACCGTTTAGAGGTTGTAAAGAAAACAGCGAAAGACTTTATTGGTCAGCGAAAAGGAGATAGACTTGGAATATTAGTATTTGCTGGCGAATCATTCATTCAGTGTCCATTAACTATTGATAATGAAGTTTTATTATCATTGATGGATGAAATTACGGTAGCGCAGCAATCCTATGATGGAACCGCAATTGGAATGGCGATAGCTAATGCAACTAATCGTTTAAGAAAATCTGATGCAAAATCAAAAGTAATGATATTATTATCTGATGGAAGTAATAATGCCGGTGAGCTAGACCCAAATACTGCAGCAGATCTTGCTAAGCAATTTGGAATAAAAATCTATACTATTGGCGCTGGAACGAATCAAGACGTTTCATTTATACCTGGACGTGGATATATTAGAAATGAAATTGATGAAAAAACGCTTAGGGAAATCGCAAAGCAAACTGGTGGTCAATACTTTAGAGCAACCAATACCGAAGGCCTAAAGCAGATTTATTCTACAATTAATGAACTTGAGCGAACAGAAGTTGAAATCAAGGTCTTTACGCAATACAGAGAACTTTATGGGTATTTACTTATACCTGCACTTTTATTTGGATTTAGCGGTAATGTTATTGGAAGATTCTATTTTAGGAGAAGATTTTGATAGAGTTTAGATTTCCATACATTTTATTTTTATACATTCCATTTCTCTTAATTGTATTTTTTGACTTCTTTAGATTAAAAAAAATACAACTACTTCCTAATACTGCTGAAAATTTAAAAAATATTTTATTTGAAAAAATTGATTTAGGAAAAGCAAAAACAAGACAAGCTTTAGTTCTTTTTTCAACCGCAATATTGATATTTGCCGCATCTGGTCCCCAGATTGGTATCAGATTGGCTCCAGTTGAGAGAAAAGGCCTTGATCTAGTATTCTGTATTGACGTGTCATCTAGTATGAGAGGTACTGACGTTAAGCCCTCTAGGTTAGATAAGTCCAAATTTGAAATTTCACAAATGATCCAAAAATTAAAAGGGGATCGAGTTGCTTTTATTGTATTTGCCGGATCAAGTCATTTGTATTTGCCTTTAACAACCGACTATGAAGCAGCGCATCTTTTTTTAGATCAAATTGATACAAATATGATCCCAACGCAGGGTACAGCGCTGAGTTCTGCCATTCAAACTGGTCTTTCCGCGTTTTCTGAAGACAACTCGAAATATAAAGTTTTAATATTAATTACTGATGGTGAAGATCATGAGGGTGAGGCTATTGATTTAGCGCGCCAAGCTTCAAAAAGGGATATGATCGTGCATACGGTTGGCGTTGGAACAACTTCAGGCTCCTTGATACCAGAGATTGATATTAACGGAATAACAGAGTACAAAAAGGATAATTCAGGAAAACTTATAACTACACAATTAAATGAAAAAATCTTAGAAGAAATTGCAGATGCAGGTAAAGGTTCTTATGTTCGATTTAATAATAAATCTTCAAATTATAAAAATATTCTTAAACGCATCGATGCAATGGAAAAAAGAACTATAAAATCCCATATTTATTCTGACTTTGAAGAGCAGTATCAAAAATTTGGAATTGTATCACTTTTGTTAATGATAATTAGCATGCTTATTTCAACTCGTAAGAATTAAAAATGATTAGAAAATTAAATATACTCACTATTTTTTATTTTTCAACTATTATACTGTCCGCCCAAGATCAAGGGGTTCAAAATTTTAGAGATGAGAAGTATTATGCAGCGCAAAAATATTACGATTCAATATTATCTGGTGATTCTGAGAGCGCTGAAGCGTTATTTGGAAAAGGATCTGCTTTGTTTATGCAGGAAGAGCTAAATCAAGCTGAATCTTCATTTAATGCAACCTTGCCTTATTCTGATAATCAATTAAAATCAAAAACCTTTTATAATTTAGGTAATATCAGTTATAAAAATAATAAATTAGATCAAGCCCTTCTTTTCTACAAAAAAGCCTTGGAGTTAAATCCCAAAGATGATGAGGCTAGATATAATTATGAATATATAAAATATCAAAAAACCCCTCCTGAAGATGAAAAGGACGACGAGAAGAAGGACGATGAAAAGAAGGACGACGAGAAGAAGGACGACGAGAAGAAGGACGACGAAAAGAAGGACGATGAAAAGAAGGACGACGAAAAGAAGGACGATGAAAAGAAGGACGACGAAAAGAAGGACGATGAAAAGAAGGACGATGAAAATAATAGTAATGAAAAAAAAGAGCAACCTCAAGATGAAAAAAAATCTCAAGACTTAAAAAAAGCTGAAAGTATATTAGAGGCTATAAAAAATGATGAAAAAGTAATGCAGAAACAGCAGATAAAAAGAGCGAAGACAAAAAAGTTACTGAAAGATTGGTAATGTATACTGGAATATTAAAAAAATTAATACCTCTATTTGCAATGAGTATTTATTTGCAGGCTCAAGTGTCTGTGTCGGCATCAGTTGATGCTAATAATATTTCGAAATCTGAAACATTTGGATTTAAGATCATTGCTACCAATGCCGATGAATCGCCAAGCGTAGATATTTCACCTCTATCGACAAATTTTAGAGTAATTAGTGGTCCAGCCCAACAAACAAATATTCAATGGATTAATGGTGCTATGACAAGCACTAGAAGCCTAACTTGGACACTTCTTGCCATGAAGAATGGTAAATTGAATATTCCATCAATGAATGTTAGAGTAGGGAATAAAAATTACAAGACCAACCCTATTGGAATTGTTGTTGAAAAAGGTTTAGGCAAGGCTCAGGTAGCCAATCTTTTCATTGAAGCTAAGCCTGATAAAGAGCAAATCCATCTCGGAGAGCAAGTTACAATTACATACCGATTGTTTACTCGGACAAATCTTTCTGTTGAAAGTATTGAATATCCGAAAAGCATTGGTTTTTGGAGCGAAGATTTACTTCCCGCAAGAACAGCTAGATTTAACAATACTCAGATAAATGGAATCAATTACAAAGTTGCTACCTTGTATAAATCTGCGATGTTCCCTACTCAAATAGGAAAATTAAGAATATCTCCAATGACGGCAATTTGCAATGTTGAAGTATCACAAAGAAAAAGAAGAGGCGTGTTTGATGATCCATTTTTTAATTCAATGTTCAAAGAAACGCAAAGAAAATTTATAGAATCTGATACATTAACTATTAATGTTGTTCCTTATCCAGAATCACCACCTGTTGATTTCACCGGTGCTGTGGGTAGCTTTACAATTAACACTTGGATAGATACCCCGCAGGTTTCTGTTAATGAAGCGGTTTCACTTCATGTATTATTACAAGGTACCGGCAATTTAAATCAGTTCAAAATCAATCAAATAGATTTTCCTCAAAATATGGAAGTTTTTCCACCAACATCATCTTTTAAAAGAGATGAATTTAGAGATCAAATTACCGGGGAACAAAAATTTGAATATATACTTATACCTCGTCAAGCTGGCTCGTATAACATTAAATCAATTCCCCTTACATATTTTGATCCAGCTTTAGATCAATTTTTAACTATTAAGTCTCAACCATTAGTACTAACAGTTTCACCAGGAGATGGAATAGCTATTAATAATAAAAAGATAAAAGAAGATGTAGATTTGATAGCAAATGATATTAGATATATTAAAACTGATCCACACATCAAATTAAATCCCACTAATGGCGTATTTCCATTATGGGTACTATCATCTTATATTATTTCAATGGGTTTATTTATGTTCCCAACAGTTTTCATGAGAATAAATAGATATAGAGATAATTCATTTGACTTTAGAGCGAATCGTGCTGCACTTAGAGCTGCATTAAAAGATATCAATAAAGACTCAAGCGATCCTTTTGCACACACTTCATTTGTTATGTACAAATATTTTAAAACAAAATTATATTTGCGCTCTGATAATCTTGACCCCTTAATTTTAGAAAATATTTTAAAATCAAAATTACCCCCTGAATTATTAGATAAAACTATTTCTTTAGCTAAAATTTGTGATGCTAGCAGGTTCTCACCGAACTCAACAAAAAAGATTAATGATATTATTTCTGAGTTTAAAAAATTGTTAACAGATATAGATAAAATCCTATGATGAATAAAATTTTATTTATTGCAGCCTCTTTAAATATTATTATTGCTCAGAATTATAATGAACTATTTCGAATAGCCAATAATCATTACAATGCAGATGATTTTACTCAAGCCATTAGTTCTTACGAAGAAATATTAGCAAGGGTTGAGCATGAAGATGTTTATTATAATTTAGGTAATGCTTATTATCGTAATGGGGATATTGGGAATTCAATTTGGGCATTCGAAAAGGCAAAAATATTAGACCCTAGAGACTTAGATATAGACTTTAATTTACATTATTTAAAAACTTTGGTAAGAGATAGGATTATTCCACCGGATGATTTATATATATTGTCTTTATATAATGCAATGATTGAAAAATTTACTTTATTTGACTTATTAGGTATGGTTGGCATTTTTTTCCTTTTATTTGGGATGATATATATAATGAATTACTTTTCAATTATTACAAATAGAGTTAATTCATTTTTAGGATATATGCTCTTCGCTTTCATTTTTATATTTTCATGGATGGGTTTTGACAAATATTGGAGCATTTCTGATCGTTCTTATGCTGTTATCTTACCAACTGCGATAGATGTAAGGTCAGCGCCAATTATGAGAGGAGAAAATGTTGTTTTTAGAATACATGAAGGTACAAAAGTTGAGATTCAAGACTCTCAAATAGGGTGGAGTGAAATAATATTGCTTGATGGAAAAAAAGGCTGGATCCCAGCTAATAAGCTAAGAGAAATATGAAGACAGTATTACCTATTTTGTTATTTAGTCTAATTTATTCTCAAAATAAAAAAATAGAATTTAATCCGGAGCTGCTTAATGATCCGGAACCACAGTGGCCACAAATCGTGAACCCACTTTCTTCTTTTGATTCAAAAACAATAAGTAATACGATTACCGATTCACTTTTGGTTGAAATTGAGGGATTTAGGGTTCAAATTTTTGCTACGCAAGATCGTAATAAGGCAGAAAATATTAAAAAAGACCTAGAAACAGTTATTGCTGAATCGGTTTATATTATTTTTGAAGCACCAAATTATAAAGTACGAATTGGAAACTTTTTAGATAGAGATAGCGCAGAAAAATTAAGACAAGAATTGGTTAAGAAGAATTTTCCTTCTTCCTGGATTGTGCGCACCAGGATTCAACCTATGGTGGAAAAATAAGTTTATTATGCTAAAAGTGAAATTTCCTATTATCGACTATATCAGCTTCATCTTTTAAGTTTTTTAACCAATCGCTATACGATTCACGTTCTTTTCTACTTATAAGATCTGTTCTAATGTTATCTTTAGATGTAGACCAATTTGTTGAATCAAATTTTTCAATAGTGAGCACTTTAACAATTCCATGACCTCTAGCCGTTTTTATTGGACCTAAGATATCACCCTTATTTGAATTCAAAAGGGCACCAACTAATTGCTCTGATTTGCCAAGAGAGATAAATGAACTATTCAAGGTTTTTTTATCTGAAGGAACAAGCTCAATTCTGTTATTATTTTCTTTTATTGATTTAAATGTAGAGCCATTTACGATTTCATTTTTTATTTCTTCTGCATATAGATTTGTAGCATCAAATTCATTATCATTCATAAGATCTCTATAGATTTGCTCTTTTGTATCGTCAAAGCTTTCAGTACCAGCCGGGGTAATTGAATCCAATTTAAATACAGCATAAAAACTCTCAGTTTCTATTGGATCTGAAACGGCATCAATTTTTGAATTAAATGCCCACCTAACCGCTGATCTAAAGGCCCCTATTTGTGGTATAAAAAAATCATTTTCTTTAAGATTTGTTGCAGATTGCATACTAACGCTATGGCTATCAGCAGAGGTAGATAGGCCGTAGTCTTGCGCATCATAACTAAATAATGTTGCCTTTCTTCTTAATTCTGTTCTTGTTTTTTGACCTAATTCTATTTTTAATAAAATATGCCTCGCTTTAATCTGGTGATTATCTTTTTTTCTGTTTTTAACGCTATCAATTTTAATGATATGGTAACCAAATTGTGACAACACAGGACCTACAACAGCACCGCGCCTAGCATTAAATGCTGCCTCTTCGAATGCTTTAACCATTTGCCCCTTTCCAAACCAACCTAAATCGCCCCCTCTTCCTGAATCTGGTGTAACTTGATTACCTGGATCTTGAGTATGTATATTGGCAAGTATTGAAAAATCCGTACCATTCTTATAGCTTGCTATGACGTCTAAAGCTTCTTGCTTTGTTCTGTTGGTATCATTTAGTGATGCAGTTTTTGGCCAGCTGATAAAAGACATATGCCTTTTTTCAAGTTCTTCGAACTCATCAATTCTATTTTTGTATTCTTTTTTTAACTCGCTATCCTTAGGTTTAATCACACGATCTTGAATAGAGTTTTTTGGAACATGAACTGCAGAAATAGTATAATCAATATTTCGTTTAATAAATTCTTCTTTTACTTCATTGGCGCTAACAACTGCTGACATTTTTATAATTTGTTGTAGTTTATATCGAGGAAGATAAAAGTCACGCATCCATGCTTCGATTGGCCCCCAGTCAACCATTCCAGGAGTATTTAAGGCTTGCATGTAATATTCCCTATCAAAAACATTATTTCTATAAAAAATTTGCTGAATATCAAAAGGCGGGTTGTTTTTTAGATGGTATAGAATTTCATCATCAGAAACTTTTATATCTAAGTCTTCAATGGCTTGTTGTGTAAGTTTTTCTTCAATAAAAGCGTTCCATATTTGTTGACGAATGGTCTCTAAATATTGATCAGATATTTCCGCTCCGGAATTCTGCATAGCTCTTAATCTTGCCGTAACAGCTTGATTGAATTGCTCAGGCGTGATTTTATCACCATTAACTGATCCAATAGCTTCTGCAGGGTTGACCCTGCCAAGTAATTGGTCAATAATATTTGCACCACCCACTAATCCACCAACACTCATGCTTAGTAAAAATAGAACTAATAGTGCCCATAGAAAAACATGAGAGCGATTTCGAATAGTTGTCAGCATTGCCATAGTTTTTTTCCTTAAATTAAATAACTTAATTTTGTAATTAAGGGTGCGGAATTTATGATTTAGTTACCGCTAAACGCAACTGATCATAGTATTTTACATAAATTTAAATATAATTCTAATATGAATAATGTCCAGCCAAAAATATCCGATCACCCTTTAATTAATAAAGGACCCCTATCAAAATTATACAAAGAGCTTGTCCAATGCGAATTATGTCCAAGGATTGTTGAATTTCGAACTAAAGTAGCCTTGGAAAAAAGGAAGCAATATCAAGAATGGACATACTGGGGTAAACCTATACCTGGGTTTGGCGATGCTAATGCCAGTCTTTTAATTTTAGGTCTAGCACCAGCTGCTCATGGTGGAAATAGAACGGGGAGGGTGTTCACTGGAGATAAATCTGCAGATTTTCTTATCAGATCCTTACATGAAGCGAAGATAACAAATCAGCCCAATTCTGATTCATTGACCGATGGTTTAATCATGAATAATGCATTCATGACGCCCGTTTTAAAATGTGTGCCCCCATATGATAAACCCACCGCTGAAGAATTAAGGCAGTGTTCACCTTATTTTAACCAAGAAATGCGCATTCTTTCAAAAATTAAAGTTGTTTTAGCATTGGGGAAGATTGGATTTGATGGATATTTGAGATATATTAAACAAAATTTTGACATTATATTAAAAGATTACCCCTTTGGTCATGATAAAAAATACACACTTCCTAATGGGAAAATCTTATGGGGCTGCTACCATCCTAGCCCTAGGAATGTTAATACAGGTCGATTAAATCAAAAAATGATGATTGATTTACTTAGAAAAGTTAAAAGGAGCTTGAAGGATGATATTTAAGAAAGAAATTTTAATTCTGTTATTTCTATCCATTTTATTAGGTGAAAATAAACGGTTGTCGTTTGATGATGTGCAGGGAAAATCACCTTTCGAATATGCTCGTCTAGGTATGATGAAATGGCATCCGAATGATAATACTTACCTGTCGTGGGGCAAAGGATCTTACAAAGGCCATATTGTGAGCGTTAATTTTCCAGAGCAGGACACTTCAGTTTTTGCTGATAGCTCACTACTGTATATGAATGGTAAAAAATTATCAATAGTTAATTTTGAATTAGATAAATCAAAGTCAAAATTATTATTACTCACTAAAAGAAAAAGAATATGGAGACATTCTTACTATGGTGAATATTATATTCTCGATTTGAATTCTAAGGATGTTATTCCAATAACAAATGATAATGATAATTTAAGAAATGTTAAAGTTGCCCCTAATGGTTTAAAGGTGGCTTATGTTAGAAAAGATAACAATCTTTATGTTTTTGATATAAAGAAAAGAAAAGAGAAAAAACTGACCAAGACTGGATCTACTACTATTTTAAATGGTCATTTTGGCTGGGTATATGAGGAGGAGTTTGGTTCTTTCGATGCGTATCGGTGGTCACCAAATAGCAAATACATTGCTTATTGGGAAGAGAATCAATCAAAAGTACCAGTTTTTACAATGTTTGATGAACTTGGACTATACCCTACAACCCAAGAAATACATTATCCAAAAGCAGGGCAAACCAACCCAACTATGGCAATATACGTTGTTGATGTTAACAGGGGTCGAAATAAGAAAATGGACATAAAAGATACTGAAGATAAGTATTACCCCTGGATGCGGTGGAGTGATGACGATAATCTTATCATAATGCGGATGAATCGTCTTCAGAATTTTTGGGAATTTTTAAATGTTTCTTGGCAAAGAGGGCTATCAGTTTCTGGATTGACCGAATCAGACCCTAATGGTTGGGTGGATTTGCATAGGAATTATCATTTTCTCCAAAATGGAAATATTCTTTGGATATCCGAGCGATCTGGGTGGCGCCATTTATTTATCCATAATTCAAAAGGAAAGCTTGTAAAGCAGGTAACTGATGGTAATTGGGAGGTCAAAAGAATCGTTCGCGTTGATGAGAAAAAAAACAAAATATATTTTACCTCAAATAAAGAATCTGTTTTTGAGTCTAGATTTTATTCGGTCAACTTTGATGGGTCAAAACTAAAATTACTTACACCTGAGAATGGATCGCATTCAGTAAGGATTTTGCCTGAAGGTGATGGTTTTATTGATTCATATTCAAGCATCAACCAACCTCAAAAGCATGTACTGAAGAATATGGATGGGAAACTAGTTAAGGTTATATCAGAAACGGATAAGTCCCAATTTCAAAAGTACGATTGGTCCTATCCTAATATTATTCAATTTAAATCAGATGATGGGTTAACAAACCTAGATGGAATAATTACATATCCTCCCGATTATGTAAAAGGAAAGCGGTATCCTGTCATTGTTCATGGCTACGGTATGCCCGGGACTCAAATTGTTAATAACCGGTGGGGTAGCGCTTGGAATCAATATCTAGTTCAACAGGGTTATATCATTTTTTCTATGGATGCCAGGGGAATGAGCGGTAGAGGAGAAGCATTCAAAAATTTAAGTTATGGCGATATGGCTCAATATTTAGCGAAAGATACAGCTGCAGGAGTCAAATATTTGATTGATAAAGGAATTGCAGATCCCGATCGCATAGGGGCATGGGGTTGGTCAGGAGGCGGTTATTTTACAGGATTAATGTTAACGAAAAATGCTGATTTATTTAATGTCGGAGTTTCGGTAGCTCCAGTAATGGACTTTAGGTTATATGACTCCATATACACTGAAAGATCAATGGGTCTGCCTCAAGATAATAAAGCCGGATATGATTCAACCTCAGTTTTATCATATGTCGATAGGTTTAATGGTAAGCTACTGGTCATACATGGCACCGGTGATGATAATGTTCACTCACAAAATACGACTTGGCTCGTTGAGGAATTTGTAAAGCATGACAAGCAAATAGATGTGTTTTATTACCCTAGCAGAGCTCACGGGATGTCTGGCGGCAATGCTAGAAAAAATTTATATAGAAAAATGATAAATTATTTCAATGACAATTTACTAGGAAAAGCACTTATTAAGCGTAAGAACTAATTTGTATTAACTTGGAGAACATAATGATTAATAAACTATTATTAATATTTACAATCTACCTTTTTAGTGATTTAGCTTATTCTCAACTTCCAGAGAAAGTCTCACCAGAAGTATATAAAGTTATACTTGAGAACAAAGATGTAAAAGTTTATGAAGTTGAATTTAAGCCAGGACAGAGCGATAAAATGCACAAGCACAAGGTAACAACTTTTTATGTTGTTGAGGGTGGTACTTTTAAGTCAACAGCAAAAGATGGAACAATTACTGAGCGTGAATTTAAAGCTGGAGATAACGGACATACAGATCAAGGCGCAGTTCATCAAGTCACCAACACTGGAAATACAACAATAAAGATTTTACTTGTTGAACATAAAAAACTAAGAATTAAGAAAAAGAAATAACAAACAATAAAACAAAAAAGGAATAATAATGACGTTATTAGAAAAATGGGCTGAAGCGATCGAGTCTCTTGATGAAAACGGAATGAACGAATGCCTACATGATGATTATAAATTTACTTTGCATTCAGCGGGTAAGGTCCTTTCAAAATCTGACGTAATCGAATGGGCTATGAGTGGAGATATAAGTAGAGACAGAGTAAGAATTCTTTATGAAAATGATGAAGTAGGAGTGGAGCACGCATTTGTAACTTTTTTAGATGGCAATACTCAAGCAGTATTAGCTTTTTTGACATTTAAGGATGGTAAAATTTATACCGCTGAAACTGGGGCATCTAACTTAACATCAACATGAAATAAATAAGATTTTTTGATAATATTTTTCAAAAATTGCTATTTTGGTATTGATTATAAAGAGTTTAAATTTAAATCGTATTATAATATAATTAGGGGCCGTAGCTCAGTTGGGAGAGCGCTTGAATGGCATTCAAGAGGTCGTCAGTTCGATCCTGATCGGCTCCACGTTTAAGAAGAAAAAATGGAAGATAAAAAACCAATAAAACCAGTTGAGCCCGCAGCTACAGCTCCGACTCCCCCTGTTTCATCAGAGCCTACAGAATTTGCCTCAAAGCATGTTCGTAGTAATATTGCACCCATACTGTTTATTATTCAAAGCGAACAATTAATACTACAACGAACAGATCAAAAAGCATTTACGCTTATGTCGCTATTAGGTGTATTTATGGTCTTTTTTATTGTACACTTTCCAAAAGTGATTGCTGCAGCTAATTTTAATTTATTAAGCGGCGTGATGGTTTTTCTATATTTTATCGCAGCCACTTTAGGCCTCATCAATCTAATGCTGGTTATTGTTCCAAGGATTCGTAATGATATGGGACATGATGAGCTTCCAGATATCAATATAACTTTCTTTGGCGGTATAACTCAGTTTGCTAATGTTATTGATTTTGCAAAATACTTTGCAGAAATCACCGATGATAATGAAAATACATTTAAGATGTTTAGCGCTCAGTTATATGCGCTAGGTCATATTAATTCCTATAAAAACCTTCATATGAGAAGGGCTATCATATTTTTTGGAATTGCTATATTAAGCGAATTGATTATTATTATGCTAATGACCTGGGGTCTTACCTGGGCTGCGTTATTTAGCTAGATGTCAGAATCAAACATTGTTTTCTCAACTGATTCTGATTTTAATAGACAAGAAGAAACCCCTAAAGAAAGCCCCCTTTACTCTACGCAAAATCTAAGAATCCACCTTGATAGAAGAGGGGGAGGAAAAATCGTTACTTTAATCAAAGGCTTTAAAGGGACAAATAAACAAATTTCAACTCTATGCAGTCAGTTAAAGAAAAAATTCTCTATTGGGGGTACCTGTAAAGACGGAATGATTTTGCTGCAGGGCAATATTCGAGATAAAGTTATAGATTTTTTAATTAATAGTGGGCATACAGCAAAACCATCAGGCGGTTAACAGAAAACTGACTGCTTTTTACTAATTGTAATTCGATATAAATTATAAATAATCATTTAGGTGTTTTTAATGCATTCAAGATTAAATATTATTTTATTTGCAATCATTATCCTTGCTTCATGCACTGAGAAATCTTCAGATGGTAGTAAGGTTACTTTTCTTGTAACTGGAAATGTTAGGGGTCAGCTTGACCCCTGTGGATGAAAAGCAAATCCCCTAGGCGGTCTGCCTAGAAGAGCAACGTACATCAACCAAGTCAAAAAAAGCGGTGTTGACCCTATCTTGATTGATGCTGGTGATTCCATGTTTGAAAGCTATTATTTACTTAAAGGAAAAGAAGCTTCTGCAAAACTGAGAGCAAAAACAGTGATGGAGCATACTTCTAAAATGGGTGAGTATTATTACAATGTAGGCGTTCAAGATTTTTCTGCTGGCCTTGATTTCATCAAGCAAATTAAAAGCACTACCAATGTTTATTTTCTTTCATCAAATATATATGATGCAAGCACCAATAGTCTTCTATTCAATGATCACAAAATCCTTGAACGTGATAATATAAAAATTGGCATTTTTGGAGTTGCGCGCGAGCTTCAAACTGATATGAAAGGTGTAAGGGTCGAAAATTATGTTGATGTTGCTACAGAAAAAATTCAAGAATTAAGATCCCAAGTCGATCTTCTGGTAATGTTGATTAATGCAACAAAGAAAGATTACGATCCCTATATGAAAAGTTTTGCTGGAGTTGATTATATCTTTTCCAGCTTAGAGACATCGCAAACAAGACCTGAAATTGAACAACCTCTTGGTAAACCATATCAATATCAATTAGGTATCCAGGGTAAAAACATCGGTCGCTGTGATATTCATATTGTGGATAAAAGTAAGCCCATTAGAGACGTTAGTACGCAAATGGCGATGTTAAATTATTTTTCCCAACGCTTAAATAAATTACAAGAGAAAGACCCAAAGCGAAAAATTGAAGATATATATAAAAATAGCCCCAATGTACTCTCTACAGTAGAAAGACTTCGTACAGGTATTGAATCTGCAAGGACTACCCTTAGCAAGACAGTTAACCGTTCTGCTTTTAAACTTGTTGCATTAGATAGCTCAGTTCCTAGTGAGAAAGCTATTTTGCAATCTGTTAATGAAGTCTTAGATACCTGCACTGAGCTTGATAATAATTCTGCTAAAAATACTCCATAAATGAATTACAGAAATCCAATTATTCAAGCTGGAATATTGGTTGTTATTTCTTTTTTTATCGGCATAGTAGGTAATGCTGCCAGTGCGAATTCAATACCGCTGCTTGCTAAAAAAATTGAACAAGCATCAGAGTTAGATTTATCATCTCAAGATCCAGTTTTATTAACCATCTCTCTTGAGCAGGCCAAGTCTTTTTTTGAAGAAGATATTCTATTTTTGGATGCTAGAGATGAAGCGTACTATGAGCAAGGCCATATAAAAGGTGCCATGAAAAATATTTTCTTAATGGAGTTAATATTTAATATTGAGTCTATACAGTCTAAGTCAGATCCACTAGTGGTTTATTGCGGTGATCCTGGTTGCGGTGACAGTGAAGATTTAGCGTATGATTTACAAGATTCTGGATTTAATAAACTCTATGTTTTTAAGGGTGGCTGGTTAGAGTGGTCTGCAGCAGGTTACCCTAGCGAAATCAAAAATTAATAATGAATTTTTTTAAAGGACCTGTTGTTCTTATCTGTAGGCTTATCTTAGGCGCTGTATTTATTTATGCGAGCTTAGATAAGATTATGAACCCCGATGATTTTGCCAAAGCTATTGGTAATTATCACGTGCTTCCGCTTGGTTTGGAGAATTTATTAGCCCTTGTACTTCCTTGGATTGAAATGCTTACCGGCCTATGTTTAATTATTGGCGTAATGGTTGATGGAGCTACGATATTAATCATTTTAATGAATATAGTATTTATTTTTGCTATTTCACAGGCGCTCGCAAGAGGAATCAGTATAGAATGCGGTTGTTTTTCAGTAAGCAGTGAAGGGGGCGATAATATAGGGTTACAAACTATATTAAGAGATATCGGGTATTTACTATTAGCCTATGTAGTTTATTACCGCCAAGAAAGGAAATTTGAATTCTTTCCAAAATCTAATTGATTTACCTTTGCTATACGTTTAATTTTTGACCCTTTAATGCGAGAGTAGCTCAGCTGGTAGAGCACCACCTTGCCAAGGTGGATGTCGCGAGTTCGAATCTCGTCTCTCGCTCGACAATTAGCCTCTGTTTTATGACGGAGGCTTTTTTGTAGCCCTTAAGTCAGATAGATTCAAATAAAGTAGAATAGTATGGTTTGTTTGGTAGTAATCTGTTTGGTAGTAGCCCCGTATCGGTTCATCACATCAGCCTGTATGTATAGCTATATAAAGTTATTATATATTAAATTAAATTTTCACTAAACAAAATTGAAGGGTATAAATAATGGTAAAGAAAAGAAAAGATGGAAATTTTGATGAACGACATGAAGGCGCCAAGGAGCTCAATCAGGCAAAGGGATTTTTTGGTGGAATTTTAGGATTTTTAGCGATATTTAAAGGCATAAGAGAACTAATAAATATTAGAAAAGGTATTAAAAAAAGAGTTAATTCAGATCCAGAATTAAAAAAAAGT
>Ga0208766_1000291_pt1 | contig 27644 bp, 20 predicted proteins | sample ETN01SmetaG_3_FD_185792 | JGI IMG/M metagenome (GOLD analysis project Ga0208766, IMG submission 185792) | Marine microbial and viral communities from oxygen minimum zone, Eastern Pacific Ocean - ETNP2014F12-01SV263 (SPAdes) (version 2) | ecosystem: Environmental > Aquatic > Marine > Oceanic ... | reverse complement strand
CTTTCCAGTCTGAACATTCCAAAGTTTGAAATATTGTGATTTATTGTCTAATAACTCTTCATGTGTTCCTGATTCTACTATATCTAATGGTGCAATTATCGCTTTCCAGTCTGAACATTCCAAAGTTTGAAATATTGTGATTTATTGTCTAATAACTCTTCATGTGTTCCTGATTCTACTACTTTACCATCATCTAAAACAATGATAGAATCACTATGTCTTATCGTCGATAACCTATGAGCTATTACTATAGTTGTTCTATCTTTTGATATAATTTCGAGAGATTTTTGAAGAGCCTCTTCAGTTTCATTATCAACAGATGATGTAGCCTCATCAAGAACTAATATTGGTGCATTTTTCAAAACAGCCCTAGCAATTGAAAGACGTTGTCTTTGTCCACCTGATAACTTGTGACCACCCTCTCCAATTTGAGTTTCATATCCAAATGGTAATTTCATAATAAAATCGTGTGCTTCAGCAGTTTTGGCTGAGGACATTATTTCTTTTTCAGTTGCCCCCTCCTTACCATAGGCTATATTCTGCATAACTGTCCCTGGAAACAAAATAATTGTCTGTGTCACTAATGAAATGGATGATCTTAGACTTTTAATCTTCAAATCTTTAATTTCACTTCCATCCAAGAATATTTTGCCTGATGAATTATCATGAAATCTAAGCAATAAACGAATCAAAGTTGTTTTGCCACTTCCTGTAGAACCGACTATCGCCTGTGTTGTGCCTGGTTTTATTGCTAAACTTAAGTTAGTAATCACCTCATCTCTCTCAGGATAAGCAAAACTAACATCTTCAAATCTTATGTCTCCCTTAACTTTAGTTATATCTAATTCTTTGTCACCTTCTTGAACACTTATCTTGGTTTCAAGTAAATTCAAGACTCTAGTTGTAGAAACCATTGCTCTCTGATACAAATCAAACGTTTCTCCCAATCTTGTTAAAGGCCAAAGTAATCTTTGCATCATAAATATCATAACACTATACGATGCGATTTCCATACCTCCATTAAGTGTAACAATGCCTCCATGCAGTAAAGTTGCTGTGAATCCAACCAAAATAGCCATTCGGATTAATGGTACAAAGGCTGCACTCAATCTTATTGCTTTACGATTTGCTTCACGATATTTTTGTGAGGCAGCTCTTACTCTTTCAATTTCAAGCTCTTCACTCGTAAAACTTTTGATAGTACTTATTCCACTTAAATTATTAGAAAGAAGAGCATTCAACAATCCCACTTCCTTTCTGACCTCTGCATATCGAGGACCTATGCGTGATTGAAACCTAAATGAACCCCAAATAATTACTGGAATTGGTATAATAGAATAAATTGCTATAGCTGGTGAAATGTAAAAGAAAATTGCACTAATAATTACAACCGTAGTTCCAACTTGCAATAATTCATTTGCTCCTTTGTCAAGAAACCTTTCCAATTGATTAATATCGTCATTCAAAATTGACATTAATTCACCTTTGGATTGATCGCTAAACCAAGCCATTTCCAATTCTTGAATATGGGAATATGCATCCAATCTCAATTCATGCTGAACAGTTTGCGCTAAATTTCTCCACAAAACTCCATAAATATATTCAAAGAGAGATTCAAAGACCCAAATTATAACGGTTAAAATTGAAAGAATTATTAATTGGTCTTTAGGATCTGTATAGCCATAATTCGATAATACAGATTCTTCTTGCCTAGCTACGACATCGACTGCAGCCCCAATTAACAATGGAGGTGCTAAATCAAATATTTTATTCAAAATAGAAAACAAAGTAGCTAACCACATCGTAGAACGGCGTTCTTTCATATGTGAAATAAGACGATAAATTGGTGCCTGTTCTGTCATTATTTCACTCTCGCATAATGTTTATTTGATACTTTTTTCAATGGAAAGACCTCATTAAGACTTGATCGAACAATATAATCAATACCTTTCCCTTCTATAGCTTTAATTTCTAAACGTTCTTGTTCTGTCATTTTAGTAGCTAATTTGGCCTTTGAACCATCCAAATAAATAATTGGACTAGGAACATCTCCCAGAATCATCATTTTTTTCTTGTCAGGAGCAAAAAACTGAGGAGTTGCTGATAACAAAGCCTTAGTGTATGGATGCCGAGGATTTGAGAATAATACTTCTGTATCTGCTTCTTCAACAACTTTACCCAAATACATAACTGCTAGTCTATCACACATGTACTCTATAACGGATAAATCATGTGAAATAAAAATATAAGTTAAATCATACTTATCCTGTAAATCATTTAATAGATTAAGAATTTGAGCTTGAACCGAAACATCTAAAGCTGAAGTTGGTTCATCTAAAACTAATACTTTTGGTTCTAGAGCTAATGCTCTAGCAATTACTATTCTTTGTCTTTGTCCTCCTGAAAACTCATGAGGATATCTATACAAATGTTCTTCACCAAGTCCAACATTATTCAATAATTCAATAACTTTCTCACGCATATTTTCTTTTTTACCGTGTATAACTAACGGTTCACTTACAATATCTTTAATCAGCATTCTAGGATTCAAAGCGCCCATAGGATCCTGAAAAACAACGCCAATCTGACGACGGAAATGACTTAATTCTAATCGTGTTAAATTTTCAAGGGTTCTACCTTTTTGTCCTATAAGCTGATCTGATAAATGCACAGAACCTGACGTTGGTTCAACTAATCTCAACAAAGTTCGCATCAATGTTGTTTTCCCACAACCACTCTCACCAACTATACCAAATGTTGTACCACTTTCAATATTCAAATCAACACCATCTAAGGCTTTGACTAACGCAATATCAGTTCCCCAAACATTTTTCACTGGAAAATGTTTCCGCAAATTCTTAATTTGAATAATATCTTTTCCCATCATATTGCCCCATATTCTCCTACATCAGGAACTTTTAATCTTTCCTTTCCGCCTTTAGGTATAGCATTCAATAGTGCTTTAGTATATGCATGCTGTGGATTTTTAAATATATTAGCAACTGTGTTTTCTTCAACTATCTTTCCTTTGTACATTACTGCTACTCTTTCACAAGTCTCTGCTACAACTCCTAAATCATGAGTTATCAATAATACTGACATATTCTCTTCTTTCTGAATATCTTTAATCAATTGAAGAATTTGTGCTTGAATAGTTACATCCAAAGCCGTAGTAGGTTCATCTGCAATTAGCATCTTTGCTTTACCTGCTAACGCCATAGCAATCATAACTCTCTGCTGCATTCCTCCGCTTAATTCATGAGGATATGAACTTGCGATTTGCCTCGGATTTGGAAGTTTTACTCTAGATAATGATTCCATTACCATAATATCTAATGCTGAATCTGAAATATCTTGCTGTAAATAATCTCGTAAAAGCATCAATGCTATAATAACGAAAAAAGGCAATCCAAAACTAAATTGTCCAAGCATTGAAAAAAGAGAAATAAAGGAAATACATATTGCTAATACTGTAAATTCAACACCTGGAGAAAAACTGAATTTTTTACTTTGATAAACGGGAATTTCTTTTTCTGTGGCAATTTTATGTAATTCTTTATCTTGATGGAGAGTTAATACTTCTCCTATCTGCTCATTTACAGTCATTACTGGATTTAATGCAGATAATGGATCCTGAAAAATAATTCCTATTTCACCACCTCTTATTTGCCTTAATCTTTCCTCTGAAGTATGAGTTATATCTTCTCCATTCAATATAACTTTACCATCAACTACTTCACCAGTCTTGGGAAGTAATTTTAATGCTGAATAACAGGTTACTGACTTACCACTACCCGTTTCACCAACTAAACCAAACATTTCTCCATCTTTAACAGACAAATTCACACCATCCAAAGCTTTGATAACACCATCATAAGTATTGAAATTTGTCTTTAGATTTTCTATCTCTAACATTTAATTCCTCTGTTTAGGATCGAGAATATCTCGAACACCATCTCCTAATAAATAAAAGCCAAAAGCCCAAAGAGCTACAGCTAGTCCTGGGAAAAAGAAACCCCACCATTCTCCCTTAAGCATATCATCTTGACCAAACGATACCAATTTACCCCATTCAGCAAGATCTGCACCACCACCAAAACCAAGAAATCCAAGTGCAGCTAAAGAAAGGACAATACCACCCATATCCATTGTTGCTATTACTATGATTGAAGTTATACAATTAGGAAGTACATGTTTAAAAATAATTCTAAAATCAGAAGCTCCGGCAGCTTTTGCAGCTTCAATATATGGTAATTTTCTAATCCTTAATGCCTCTGCCCTAATAACTCGTGTAAAACCCGGCCACCAAACAATAATCAACGCATACATTAACATTTCTATTGAATTATCTCCTGTAACTGCAATAATTGCTAATGCTAATACTAACCCCGGTATTGCAATAAATACATCAGTTATTCGCATTATAACATCGTCTGCTTTACCACCATAATAACCTGAAACTGCTCCAATTATTGCTGCAATAAAAGTTCCAGTAATAACCACCTTAACTGCCACATCTAATGATGTTCGACTTCCCCAGACAATTCCATAATATATGTCATAACCTCTATCAGTACTTCCTAAGATATATCCATCTTTCTCACCCGATTCTGCAGTACAAGAAAAATAACAAGGAGGTTGATGATCATAATTAAATTCAAAATGTTCCTCCATACTCATAACATCTCTTTGATTATCTGAAGGAGGTGCTAAGAAAGGTGCAAAAAGAGCAATAGACAAAAGTGAAATAACTAAAAATAAACCTAAAATCGTCAAAGGATTTCTTCGAATTTGATAAGCTGCTCTTTTCAATTCATCATATTTAGGGGCAAGTCCATCTTTTATTTCATTCCAATTATATAATACATATACCGAATAACCAAGTAAAGAAGCAAGTAACAATATCATAAAGAAACCAGTCAAAATTGACCAAACAACAAAGAGAGTTCCGAAAAACAAACCTACTAGTAACAAATCTTCTGGATTTTGTATCAATCTAATTGCTACTGAATATAACAACAGCAATACTAGAGAAACGAGAATTAGAGAAGTAAATAAAACTGCGATACTAATATCTACAAATGTTATTAAAAGCAATAAAACTGAAAAAGATACAACTATTATTTCACCAATACTCAGATGGCCACCCAATTCAACACGTGGATCCAGAAAAGCATATAATATGTCTACAATTAAATTAGCTATAATATACAAAAATGCTGAAAACAAAGTATAAGCTAAGATAGCAGACACATCTAAACTGCGCATTGCTGTAATTGCCCAAGCACCTAGACCTGGCCAAGTGAAAATTGTCTCAGTTAAAACTGAACCATTAATTAAACCGGCAAACCCCATTCCTAGTAATGTAACTGTTGGAATCATTGCATTTGGTGCACCATGCTCAAAAGTAACTTGTTTTTCAGTTAAACCTTTAGATTTTGCAGTTCTAATATAATCTTGACCCAAAACATCCAGCATATTACCTCTCATTAATCTAATAATGGTAGCCATTGATCCATATGCAAGAACTGTAGCTGGAAGAATCATATGTTTTAACGCATCAATAAAATGAGGTAAAGAACCTGCTGCAATTGCATCAATTAAAAGAAAATTAGTCTCAATATCAATCGGATCTGTAATTTCCCAAAGAATAGGATCATAACGTAAACTCAATGGAAGTAAATCCATCTTAAAAGCAACTATATATTGTAAAAAAAGAGCAAACCAAAATATAGGAATTGCTGAACCAAAGAGTGCAAATAACCTAATACTATGATCGTGCCATCTATTCTGGCGGATAGATGAAAATATACCAAGAGGAATTGCAGTAGCAACAGAAACTATAAAAGCCAAAATAGATAATTCTAAAGTCGCGGCAAATTTCTCAGGCATAGCTTCTGAAACATCTTGATTTATAACTTTTGAATAACCCCATTCAAAAGTAATTATATTTCTGAGATATGTGACATATTGATATTGTATAGGTTCATCCAGATTATGTTTATCAATCAGTTCAGCATATTGCTCGGGAGTAGTTTTTTCAGTAACGTAAGGAGCTAATGGGTCTCCCATTCCATATGAAAGATAAAAAGTAATAAGTGTAACACCTAAGAGAACTGGTATTGTCAGTGCCAAGCGCCTAACTACATAAATCCAAAGTTTCACTGTTCGCTAAGGAGTGTTTTACTTAAGGTAATACTCTGCCTAACTTTTACTCAAGCTATAGAAAAGAGTGCCATGCATCATATTATGATACCATCCATTCACCCAATCTCTCCAAATTTTGTAACCTATTGATTGAGATGACCAAATGTATAGTGCCTTATCATGTTCTAAATCTGCTAAATCAAAATATAAATCTTCTCTTGCTGAAGTATCAGATTCAGATGCTGCATTCATAATCAAATTATCGATATCATCATATGCAAAACCTAAGTAATGAGCAAAGTGTCCTTCACTATGTAAAAATGGATGTGCATAATTATGAGGATCTGCGTAGTCTGGAGCCCAACCTAAAAAGAAAAGCGGTAACTCATGTGCTCGTAATTTATCCAAATAAGTAGGCCATTCAAGTCCTTGTACTTCAACGTTAAAATTAGAATTCATCTCTTCAAGTGCATTTTCTAAAAGTAATAAGGCATTGAGTCTTACATCATTTCCTGAATTATAATAGGCAGTTATAGTAAAGCCATTGTCCCATACTCCTGCATTTCTAAAATGCTGTTCAGCCATAGCTGGATTATAACTGTATTGAGGTCCATTTGCATCATAACCTAGCAATCCATCAGGTATAGGGCCTGTAGGTTGCTTTCCCCATCCATCTAAAATATCATCGATATAAGAATCATAATTAAAAGAATAACAAAACCCTTTCCGTATATCTTCATTTGTGAAAAAATCACTTGAAGGTGCCGTGTTTTCATGATTGGAAATATTATGATTGAACCCTATGAAACCCATAGATAATGAAGGTAAATTTCCTTCATATTGCATTCCCTCATATGTCAATACTTCTTCACGATAATTAGGTTCAACATATACTGAATCTGCATTACCCGATCTTAATTCTAAAATACGAGCAGATTGGTCATTATTCTTCTTTAATAAAACAGTTTCAATAAAACCCGATGTAGTTATACCAAATGATTGTCGTTCATTATCAGACCAACCTCTCCAATAATTTTCATAATACTGCATTAAAACATATTGTTCTGGCACCCATTTACCGCCATAATCTTCGTTCATCATATAGGGGCCAGTACCCATTACTTCTTTTTGAATTCCTGGACATTCAATACCTGGTACAGGGCTACCACAACCCTTACTAGAAACCCAGTCTTTTGACAATATTGAAGCTCCATTATAAGCCATAATTGGTAAGAAACGTGGAGCTGTTTGGTTTAAAATAAATTGAACAGTATACTGATCTATCTGGACAATACTATCGGCAATACCATCACCGTCTTCATCTGTTTTATCTAATAATTCAGTATACATCCAAGCCGGACCTGCTGCAAGATCCATTACAATTAAACGATTCAAAGAGAATACTACGTCTGAAGCATCCATTGGAGATCCGTCATGGAATGTTACTCCTTGCCTAATTTTGAAAGTATATGTAAGGCCATCAGGAGAGATACCTCCATTCGATGTTGATGGAACTTCCTCAGCCAATATTGGAATCAAACTATCAGTTCTTTCACGATCATAAAAAACTAAAGTTTCATAAGTATTAGACAGAATAGAACCACTAGCTGAATCGTAAGCTTCTGCCGGATCCAGACTTACAGGATCTCCAATAGATACTGAGGTGTAAACAGTCGGATCTGGTGATGCAAGGCCTGAAACCTCATCTGAAATAACTCGAATTGTGCGATAAACTGTATCTGTTTTTCCATCATTATCTACAACAGTCAAAGTCACCGGATAACTACCAACTGCCGTAGTAGATGTTAATCCACCTGAATTACCAAAAATATGATTGGTTACATTACCTGTGTCTGTCTGTCCATCACCAAAAGTCCAAGCCCAGGAATCAATCCCATCAGTAGACGGAGAGTCATCAACATAGGACCAAGAACCATCTCCACTAAACTCAATCTCTGTTCCTGCAGCTATAACTGAAGATTTAACTGATATTATGGCATGTGGTGGAGAATCTGATGATTGTAAAACTTCAGGATGCAAAACTGTAATGTAAGTTAATTTTCTATCATTTGTACCCACTGCTCCTTTATCATCTGTAACTGAAAGTGAAACAATATAATCTCCAGGATTCAGAAATTTATGTATTTCCATCTTATTTGTTCCTGTTGTTCCATCTCCAAAATCCCATTTATAAGAACTAACAGTTCCATCCTCATCTGTTGATTCTTCAGCATTAAACTGTATAGAATTACCCAACTCTATAACTTTTGGTCCTACTACATTTACTACTGCTACTGGATTTAAATTAGAGCCTAAAACCTCCTCAGTACCGAGAATATCTAAACAACCTGTAAACAGGAGTAGGCCTACGATGGCCAGCGAGCTAAATTTACCAAAATTTTTTTTCATTGTTGTACCGTTATTGTAAACTGAGAGCCAGGAGATGAACCCGTAGGAACTTGGACATTCACTACTTGTCCACTAGGCATTGTAACAGTCAATACTTGACCTGGAACTACGCCTGGAGGAACTGTTATGGTCATTGTTGAAGGTTGATTAACAGGTGGAGCTGCAACCGGAGCTGGTGGAGCTGGAGCCATACCGGGCATTGGTGGTGGTGCAACTGCTGGAGCTGGGGCCATACTGGGCATTGGTGGTGCAACTGCTGGAGCTGGAGGCATTCCCCAATCATCTTCTACAGATGGCTGTTGCTTTCCTCTTATCATATTATAAAAATCATAAACAATAAGCCCAATACCAACAATCATAAGACTAACAAAAATATATTCATTACCTGTTGATAATCGGCCATTAATGGCATCCGGACTTAGACCTGGCGGGCTATTTTGATACCCCTCAGGAGTGTGATGTCCCTCTGAATCTTTAACAACTTCAAACGATATTATTACACTACTGCCAATTCCAAAATCACTCATTATATTAGATTTGAAAATAAAAGATATGTCATTATCAGCTTTACCAATCGATTCTAACCATATTTTAGTATTACCATTATCATCTTCCATCCGAGCAATCTTATCAACTATAATAACATTATCTCCAATCTCATAATCCTCGAACTTATCTATGCCTGTTGATGGGTCTATTTGATCAACAAAAGTTTGTCCATCTGTTGCCATAAATTTGGGAAATATTAAAGTTAAACCAAGAATTCCTACTAATACCAAAACAGCGCCAACTTTCATTAATAGATTGAACCGCACGTGATTACACTCTTACGTATTGATTTAAGACTTATGCAATAATCTTCTTTCGATAATACACGGCTGTAGCTACAACAAGAATTGCTAATAATGAATATGATAGCATTGCTAAAATATTCTCTGTAGAAGATTCAGGAGATTCTCCATATGCATAAAATTCTGAATGTGCCGATATTGAATGCATTCCATTTGAATCAACTGATCTAACAAGTAAAATATGATCTCCTGTAAAATACAAATTATCTGAATCCAAATTAATTATCCAGTCAATATAAATTGAAGCATTAGAACCAGGAGAATATTGGGCTTCCATCCATGATCCTCCATCTACGCTATATTCTATTCTATCTACTGAACCACTTCGCGACCAAGAATGGCCTGTAATCGCATTAATATTAGTGCCAATTTCTGTACTAATTATATAAGTTTGTAAATCAGTATTAATATTATCGGTATCTGTATTCAAAAGAGCAGATTCAACTGCTGCATGTGCATCAACCATTCCCCAACCAAAATGACGATTCCAATATGGATCTAAATCAGGATAAGTAGCCCATGGGCCTTCCTCAACACCCTCTCCATCTGATGAAGTAAGATTCTCTCTTCTTTCAGAAGTAAGGCGAAGTATTTCTCTAATAGCTAAAGGATCTAAATCAGGATTAGCTTCTATCATTAGGGCTATAACTCCTGAAACGGAAGGTGTTGCATATGAGGTTCCACTACCTCTTCCACTGTATCCATTATCTGCCGCATCTTGACCTGGAATTCTGTTGTAACAACTACCACTAGCATGACATGCTTCAGCTTGAACAATATTTGTTCCTGGTGCTGAAACATCAGGTTTCATTTCATCATAAGGATTACCATCATTATTATCTCTACGAGGTCCACGGCTAGAATAGGAAGCAATACCATCATCTGAACGATCAATACTATTCTTATCATCAAGAGCTCCTACTGTAATTGAAAGACTAGATGAACCCATACCAGAAAAACCGTCATTATTTGAACCGTCATTACCTGCTGCTACACTTACCACAATTCCAGCTAAAGTAGCTTCATCTAAAACTTGAGAAAACATATCAGTACCATCCGAACCTCCACTTTCATGCGAAGTGATTCCCCAAGATAACGAAATAATATCTATACCATAACTTTCATTTTCAATACCTGGCCAAGCTGTATCTTTATTCTCAATTACCCAATTAAGACCATCCATAGCCGACTCATAAAATTCCTGCTCTAAAATATAATTCTCAAAAGGGCCAGCTCCAACTGCAGTTCCAATTCTTACATCTACCAAATTAGCATCAGGTGCTGAACCTGTAAAATTAGACATTTCACCACTTGGTAATATACCTGTGCTAGTTGCCATACCTGAACACGCAGTACCATGCTGATTTTGATCGTCTGGATCAAATGAACCATCATCTTCTTGCAGCGAAGCTAAGCAAAGAGGATCATCTGAACAAACTGCATCATAACCTGCTACAAATTTACCCAAAAGCCCGGGATGTTCATTATCAATACCAGTATCCACTATTGCAATATTAACTCCTTTGCCACTAACCCCTAAGTCCCAAGCACCTTCTGAATAAACTGATGAATTACTAGCTTTTATTGCTGGTGTCTGAACATCTCCATATAATATGACATTACCATAAGGTTCAATCATTAATACGCCAGGATATTCACTTATTACTTCAAATAATTCAGCACTTACAGAACCTAATAATAGGCCATTTACTAAAGAAACATGATATTTTACACTAACACCTATTTCAGATAATAAAAAAATATCTTCATCTGTTGGTTGATGATCATACATAACTCCTATTTTGTATTCGTCCTCTATTTGTTCTAACCAATCGACAATATTATTTCTATTTAAATCTCTAGAAGTTGTTTCCCACCACGGCTGTTCTTCCCAATAATTTTCTTTAACTTCAGGAATTATTGATAATTCTGTAAGCTCCGAATCTGGAGAATTAGGGCCAGAAACTGGAAGAGATGAAAAAAGCAAAATTGCGACTATTGTTAATACACGGAATCTTTCCACGATTAGCTATGTAATGGTTATCATAAAAGTTTTGAGGTCAAATATTTGAGCCAAAACCACCACCACCAGGTGTTTTGATAATCACCGTTTCACCTGATTTAACAACCCTTTCAACTTTACCTCCAAGATCTTTTTCTTCACCTGAGACCTCTCTAATAAAATTAGAACCATGCAAACCATCATGTCCTCCATTAAGTCCATAAGGTGCTATCACCCGCCTTTCAGAAAGGATAGAAACTTTTCTAGGTTCTAAAAAAATTATTTCACGTATAACTCCCTCACCTCCCTTAAATTCTCCATTACCACCTGAATTCTTACGAATTTTAAATTTTTCAAGTCTGATCTCTTTGAATCTTTGTTCAAAAACTTCGGGGTCTGTTGAACGTGTATTAGTCATATGAACTTGAACTGCAGAAGCTCCATGACTATCTTTTGTAGCTCCCGAACCTCCTGCTATTGTTTCATAATATTGCTTTCCGGAACCATCTTCAGAGCCAAAAACAAAATTGTTCATTGTACCTTGTGATGCTGCTGCAATACCTAGAGCACCCAATAATACATCAGTAATTCTTTGGGAAGTTTCAACATTACCTCCAACTACTGCAGCTTCATTACTTGGATTCAAAAGTGAACCATCAGGAATTATTATTTCTATTTGATCCAAACATCCTGAATTCAAAGGAATATCTTTGTTTATTAATAATCTAAAAACATACAATACTGCAGCTTTTGTGACTGCAATAGGTGCATTGAGATTATTAGCCATTTGTGAACTAGTACCACTAAAATCAACTATCGCATGGAAAGGTGGAGATTTATCTTCCTTTTTTACAATATTTATTTTAACTGAAATACGTGAACCATCATCTAAATAATCACTAAAACTATTCTCTTTATTTCCATTTTCATCTACATATTTCTCTAAAGCATCGCTCATTGCTTCTGCAGAATTCATTCGGATATGTTTCATGTATGATTTAACTGTTTGAAAACCATACTTAGACATTAATGCTTCAATTTCTTGAATACCTTTGGTAACTGCTGCAATTTGTGCATTAATATCATGTTTTCTTTCCTCTATATTCCTAGCAGGATAATCGGAAGTAGTTAATAATTCTACAAATTCTTTTTCTCTTAATTCACCTTTCTCTAATATTAAGAAATTATCTATAATTATTCCTTCTTCATAAATTGATTTTGAAAAAGGAGGAATTGAGCCTGGTGTTATACCGCCTATATCGGCATGATGACCTCTACTAGCAACATAAAAAATAGGTTGTTCTTGATTTGAAAATACAGGTGAAATAACAGTAAGATCAGGAAGATGAGAACCTCCTTTGTGAGGATTATTAATAAGATAACAATCGCCATCCTTCATTTTATTCTTATTAGAATTAATTATAGATTTTACAGATTCACTCATTGCTCCTAGATGAACTGGCACATGTGGTGCATTTGCAACTAAGTTGCCCTCTTCATCAAATAATGCACATGAAAAATCAAGTCTTTCTTTAATATTGACTGAATGTGCCGTATTTTGTAAAGTAAAACCCATCTCTTCGGCAATTCCCATGAATAGATTATTAAAAATTTCAAGAGATATTGCATCTCTCTCTGGTGATATCTCAACATTTTTATCTGTTATTTGATGTACGTGAATATGACCTTTTTTATTTACATTTAATTTAAATCCTGGTTCAATAACTATGTTTGAAATTAAATCAGTTACAATAAGTGGCCCGTGTATATCAATATCAGTTGGTAAATCTTCTCTTGCATAAATTTTGGTCTTAACCAATTTATTATCAAAGAATACTTCAGTTTGTGAAAGAGGAATTGGGAATTTATCTATATTGACATTAGGAATATCTGTGATTTTTGATCTTTGACCATTAACTTCAGTACGGAGATTAACAATTTCCAGTTTATTCGGAGGAGAAAAACCAAATAATTCTTTGTGTCTTAAACTGAATTCTTCAATCATAACTTCATAATCTGCAAAAGGAATTGTTAGATATTTGTCCGTGCCTTTAACTCTTAAATCTAAGAATTTCTCTCTAGAGATATTATCCATTGAGATTCCAAAGTCAATAATTTCATCAATTAATGGTAATTCTAGTAACTCCAACTCTGAAATACACTCTAAGTATGATTTTTTTGTATATTCTACAATTACTGACTTTACACCATACCTAAATTGCTCAGCATTTGCAATACCATAGGCTGAAAGTAGACTTGAAAGTGGATGAATTATTACTTCCTTAATGCCTAAAGTTCTTGCTATTCCACAACAATGCTGTGGAGCAGCCCCTCCAAAACATACTAAAGAATGATTTCTAACATCATATCCTCTTGAAACTGAAACTTTTTTGATAGCACTAGACATTTTTTCATTTGCTATATTGATAAATCCTAATGCTAATTCTTCAACTGAAAAAGAAGTATTAGTTCTAGAATTAACTGTGTCTCTTAACTCTTCGAAAGCTAAACGTGTTTTTGTAATATCTAAACTTTCATTTCTATTAAATCCAAAAACTTGAGGGAAAAAATCAGGATTTATTCTTCCCAAAATGAGATTTGCATCAGTCACAGTTAACTTGCCCCCCAGGCCATAGCAAACTGGACCTGGAATTGCCCCTGCTGACTCAGGACCGACCTGTAATCTTTGTCCATCAAATAATAGCAATGATCCTCCTCCTGCCGCTACTGTTTCTATATCCAAACTAGATGTTTGGAATTTTATACCTGCAGCTTCTATTTCTGATGATTTAGAAAAGGACCCATTATACCTAGAAACATCAGTTGACGTACCACCCATATCAAAGCCAATTATAGAAGAAACTCCATTTGCTTCACCGACTATGGCACTTCCTATAACTCCTCCTGCAGGACCTGACAAAACTGAATCTTTACCTGTTAAAGAATTTGAGTCTGTTAAACCACCTGAACTTTGCATAAATTCTAGAGGAATCTCCCCTAATTCACTCTTCAATGATGAAATATAGTCATCAAGAACAGGATAGATATATGAATCTACAACTGTGGTTTGTCCTCTGCTCACTATATTTATTAATGGCATAATTTTACTTGAAACAGATATATTAGTAAATCCAATTTTTTTGGCAATGTCAAAACAGATAATTTCATGAACTGGATTCTTCCAAGAATGCATCAGTACAATTGCTAATGATCTTAATCCGGTATTGTATAATTTTTCAAGATCTTTTTCTAATTTTAACTTATCAATTTCAATTATTATATTTCCATCAGAATCTAATCTTTCCCTAACCTCTTTGACAGACGCGTATAATTGATCAGGTTTAACCACAGAAAGATCAAACAATGAAGGCCTTGCTTGATGACCTATCTCAAGAAGATCTCTAAAGCCAGAGGTGATAAGTAAGGCTGTATTGGTTCCTTTCCTCTCAAGTAAAGCATTTGTCGCGATAGTTGTACCTATTCGTATTCTTTCTATTTCATCTAATGGTACTTTTTCATCTGAACCCAATCCCAAAACTTGCCGAATTCCTTCAACTACAGAGTCTGCATATGATGGGGATTGTGAAAGAATTTTAGCAGTATGAATCTTATTATTAGGATCAATCCCTATAATATCAGTAAAAGTTCCACCTTTATCTATTGCAAAAAACCATTTGCTCATACTTTCTTAGAACAGTATGGACACATAGACCACTTCTGATCAACAGCTTTACCGCAATTAGAACACAACTTCATATCACGTTCCCTACTTTCTGGGGCTTCAGACCATAAATCTGATGGTGGTGGTGGAGGTAATGGATCTGGCCAAATAAGAGCTATACCCAGACTTGCTACTAAACAAATTATCAATAATGCTTGAACTAAGAATTCTTCAGTAAGAAGAAAATTAGTTGCTGAAAGAACACTAATCGCTACGAATGTGTATCTTAACATCAATCAGTATACATTGCTTCTATTTCTTTAGCCCAATTCTCATTAATTTGTTTTCTGCGTATCTTAAGAGTTGGCGTAAGTTCACCTTCATCTACATTTAAATCGCGTGGAAGAATTGTGAATTTTTTAACTTGTTCAGGGTTCATAAACTTCTGATTTAGTTTTTGAACTTCGGAATCTAATTCAGCATGTATTGTAGGATTATTTGTGTAGTCTGATAATTTAGCTCCCAATTCTTCTAATTTGGCAATTTGTTCATTAGGATCTTTAGGAACCTCTGTAGCTCCATCTAAACCGTGCTTATCTCTTAAAATAGCTCCAACATCCAGTGTGAGAAGTGCTGTACAATAATTTTTATTATCACCTACAAGCATACATTGTGAAACTAAAGGAATCGATTTCATAGTCTCTTCAATAACAAGAGGAGCTATATTTTTTCCAGCTGAACTAACATATATTTCTTTTAAACGACCAGTGACATAAACAAATCCATCTGAATCTACTCTACCTAAATCTCCAGATTTCAACCATTCACCATCCATTGTTTCAGCTGTGGCTTCAGGATTATTGTAGTAACCTTTCATGACGTGGCGGCCTCGGAATTGAATCTCTCCATCGCCCTTTTCATTAGGATTATCTATACGAATCTCACCTGCAAAAGTTTTCCCAACAGAACCAAACTTATTTGCATTCTTATGACCAATCGTTGCACCTGCTGAAGTTTCTGTCATTCCATATCCTTCAAACAATGGAATACCTAACTTGTGAAATAATTCTAAAATATCTGGATTTATTGGAGCTGCACCAGTAATTGCATAAACACAATTTGACATACCAATCTTTGCCTTTGCCTTCTTTTTGATTATACTGCCAAGAATAGGTATACCTAGAAGTTTTACTTTTCCTCCCAAACCTGCAACCAAATTAGAATAAACTTTCTCATATATTCTTGGAACTCCAATAAATAAATGAGGCTGAACTTCTTTACAATAATCAATCGCATGCAATGGATTATCTACCACATGCATATGCATTGCCTCTCTAATCCAAGCATGATTATCTACTAGTTGCCCAAATACGTGAGCACAAGGTAACCAAGAAACGTATTTTTCTCCTTGATTATAACCTTGTATCTCAAGAACCTTGGTTATTTCATATTCAAAATTATCATAAGTTAACTCTACTCCTTTAGGGTTTCCAGTTGTTCCAGAAGTATAAATTAAAGTTGCAGTATCATCTTGACTAATACCTGCTATGCGATCATGGATTTGTGACTCTTCAATATCCTTACCTTTTGATAAAAAATCGGACCATGATATTGCCTTAGAATGATCTGGCATATCTACACCATCCATCACCACTACAGTTTCTACTTTTTCAAGTTTAGATAAAGCTGCATGAAGCCTATGTGAACACATCTTTGAAGTGTCACCTCCATCCATTGGATTATGTCCAACAAATACAACCTTTGAATCTGAATTACCAACTACCCATTCAACTTCATTCGATGAACATGTATGGTAAACTCCAACTCCTGCACCGTTACAAAAATTAGCTGCTGCATAGGCCAAATACCATTCTTTACGATTGTAAGAATATATGCTTAAATTATCGCCCTTCTGAAAACCTGCAGCGACAAGTGCCTTCGATAAGGCCATTGTTTCATTATGAAACTCAGACCAGGTTGTGTGTATCCATTCTCCAGATTTGTCTTTAGAAGATAATGCAGGACTATGAGAGTATTTTTCTGCATTTTGAATCAAATATTCAGATGTTGTCATTACGGACATAAGCCAGACAATATTGCATAGATTATATTAAGTTTAAGTTAAAGTCTTAAAAGTTTAGATTTTGCCATCAAAAATTCTTCTTCACTTAAAATTCCATTCTCATGCATTTCAGCTAATTGAACTAATTTTGACATCATTTCATCTTCACTATTCTCAGTTATATTAGTTATATTTGCCTGATTTTTTTCCATCTCATTTCGTTCCAATCGTCTCTCATTCGGAGTGATATCACTTTCAATAATGCGTGCTTCACGTGCCGAACGTGAGGCCTGCTGAATATTAACTAAAAAGCTAAGATGATTTTTGTTCTTAAAATCTGATTGAGCGGTTTGAAATAATTTCTTAGCGGTTGTCGTATCTAAATTATCTGATACTGCTTTTTCAATTCTATTATGTGCATACTTCATTAATCTTTGAAGATAAGGCTCTAAAGTATATTTGTAAACACCATCAATACCACCTAAAAATAGATAACCACCTCCACTAGCCATAACTCCTTTAGTCGATTGTCTAGATTTAAAACCCCAAACTTTCCGACCTTTTTTGTTAAATAATGTAACTTTAGAAGGAGTTTCACCTATAGAAACAAAATCTGCAGTTTGAGTCATATCTATCCAAATAGGTTGAACCGAAAATGTCTCTTCCCATAAAATACGAGAACTCTTAACTCCAAATGTGAATGTATTATCACTTGTCAAATAACCCACATAATCTCCATTAGAACTTATACATGTTTGAAGAACTTCTCCGGAAGTCTCTTTAGTCCATAAAACATCTCCTTTAATATTATATAAATATACTCTTGAATAATTAGTACCTGCTACTATAAATTGACCATCTGATGAAATATCAACACTATTTACCGGAAAATCAGAATTACTCAAATGCTTTTCCCATTTTACTTTACCATTACTGCCATAAATAATCAAACGTCCTTCATCAGTACCAACAGCAATTAATGTTCCTCTTGAACTGATACTTGTTGAGACTGCTTTACTTTGTAATTCTCTATGCCAACGGATTTTTCCCCCTTTATCAACTAAATATAATACTTTTTGATCGCTAGCTATTGACATCAAACCTGTACGTGTCGATACTGAAATATCTCTAACTCTTCGTATCTTTTTGTTATTCCAAACTGGCCGTCCACTCTCATTCAGAAAAGTTAAACCATTTTTGTAACCTACTCCTGCAAATTTACCATCTAAACTCATTGACAAAGATGAAGGCGATGCACCTCCTTGAAATGTCCAGAGTGGGGTAGTTTCACGCATTGGTATGAATAATACCAAGTATTGCGTATATTATAAGATATTTGGTCAGTAAATTACAGTATGAGTACTGCTGCTGCAACTGTAGTTGTCCACAATCCATCAGGACTAACCGTTGCTGTCTGAATTACTGAACGTGTATTAACAATCCTATCATCTATTTTCCAAATCTCTCTCTTTTCATCCCAAGAAGCATCAGGATCAAATTTAAGACCGTAAGTAGTTGCCAGCATTTCTGCTGCCAAATCTTCAACATATTCTTCCATCTGCTCATCTGTTAAATTCACACCATGATGCTCAGAAAGATACCCATAATCAGCCCTATCTTTAGGTACTGCCACACCCACGCCTGAACTAACTAATTCAGAAGAGTTATTACTCTCAGAACGAGCTAAAACAATAGGTACGACTTGCCCATGTGAGAGAAGTTTAACACCTGTCTCTCGATCAATAAATTCACATTTAGGGGGTAAAATACTGGAAACCGTAATCAAATTTAAAGAAGCAATACCGGCTTCTCTTAGAGCTAACTCAAACGATGCTAATTTTTCTCTGTGTTGTCCAGCTCCCTTAGTTAAGAAAATTTTTTTAGGGACCCAACTGTTTATATCCACTATTTTCAACAAAATCACATCTATATAATACTAACATTTCTATAAAATAAGGCAATTGACGAACTTTAATACATATATAATTAAATACTGTCTTCTAAATGAAATAGTGTGCACAAACAACTTACGCAACGTATGGCGGGCGAGATAGTAGTTTCTGAGAAACCTGGAGATACTTTGAGAAAATGGAGAGAAATTTTTAATCTGTCTCAGAAAGAATTAGCTAATCTTTTGGAAGTTAAACCTTCTGTTGTTTGTGATTTTGAAAAGGGAAGGCGTGCATCACCAGGAATAGGAACTGTTAGGAAATTTGTTGAAGCCATGGTTGATTATGATTCATCTCACGGAAGTAAAGTTGCCAATAGTATGGTAGGTAGAAGAACCAATGAAGCTATTGTGGATATCAAAGAGTTTACAAGTGGAGTCACCATTAATAAAATGTTAGAAACTATTGAAGGTGAAGTATTAGCTGGAAACAAGGAACTTACTGAAAGACCAATATATGGATACACGATGGTTGATTCACTGAAGGCTATTACTACATTTAATGCATTTGGAGAAATGTATGGGTGGTCAAATGAAAGAGCTGTGTTTTTTTCAGGAGTGCATTACGGCCGCTCTCCAATGATTGCAGTAAGAGCTCATCCAGTTAAACCAAGAATGGTTGTTTATATTAAACCAAAAGCAGTTGATCTGTTAGCGCCGAAACTAGCAGATATGGAAAGAGTTGTTCTTGTTAAAACTGAACTTTCGGAAAAAGAAATTATTGGAAATTTGAGGTATTTAAAATAAGGTGAAAAAATGAATGGAATCGTAAGCTATGGAGCCTATGTACCCGGATACAAAATTGAAACCGGAGAAATTGCTTCAGTATGGGGTGCAGATGGAAGTGCTTGGGCTAAGAACCTAAATGTATATTCTAAATCAGTACCTGGCCCAGATGAAGATGTAATAACAATCGCAGTAGAAGCTACACGACAAGCAATGAAACGTGCAAAAATTACAGGTGATGATATTGAAGCTGTATACACTGGTTCAGAATCTCATCCTTATGCTGTAAAACCAACTTCTACAATAGTTGCTGAAGCAATTAATGCCACCCCTAATTTGACTGCTGCAGATTTTGAATTTGCTTGTAAAGCAGGTACTGCTGCTATTCAAACCTGTTTAGGAATGGTTGGACATAAACAAATTAAAAATGGAATTGCTATAGGTGTAGATACTTCACAAGGCGCACCAGGTGATGCCCTTGAATATAGTGCATCTGCAGGAGGTGGAGCTCTTATAATAGGAAGAGAAAATGTAATCGCCAATATTAATCATACTACATCTTATACTACAGATACACCTGACTTTTGGAGAAGAGAAGGACAAAAGTATCCAAGACATGGTGGTAGGTTCACTGGTAAACCTGCGTTTTTCAAACATGTAATGAATTGTGGAATGATGATTATGGAAAAAGCAGGTACAAAACCAGAAGATTATGATTATATCGTAACGCATCAACCTAATGGTAAATTCCCAATAAGGGCCGCTAAATCACTAGGTTTTACAAAAGAGCAATTTGAAACTGGACTGTTAACTCCAAAAATAGGAAATACTTATTCTGGCGCCGTATTTTTAGGTCTTTCAGCAATATTAGACATAGCTAAGCCAGGGGATAGAATACTTGCAGTTGCATATGGTTCTGGAGCTGGAAGTGATGGTTTTGACATTACAGTAACTAAGAAAATTATGAATATTGACCGAACTGAGACTGTAGAAAATATGATCTCAAGAATGGAAATCATAAACTATGCAACATACGCTAAATTCCGAGGTAAATTGAATATGGGGGCAACCAAATGAGAGACGTAAGTATTATTGGCATTGGAATAACTAAATTTGGTGAGCTCTGGGATAAATCACTTCGTCAGTTGGGTCTTGAAACTGGATTGTCTGCAATCAGTGATGCTGGAATTAAGAGTAAAGATATTGATGCTTTGTATATTGGAAATATGGCGGCAGGATCTACTTTACAACAAGAACATGTAAGTGCATTAATGGCTGACTATTGTGGTTTAACTAATAACAATATACCTGCAACTAGAGTTGAAGCTGCATCCGCCTCTGGAGGTTTAGCACTAAGACAGGCATACATGGCTATTGCAGGAGGATTCATTGATATTGCTGTTGTTGGAGGCGCTGAAAAAATGACCGATGTTAGTGATTCTGAATCATCTTATACTGTTAGTATGGGGTCTGATGAACAATGGGAATCTAAGGCAGGAGCTACATTTGCATCATTGCATGCAATGATGACACAAAGTCACATTGATGAATATGGAACAACAAGAGAAGAAATGTCCGCAGTTTCATCAAAGAACCATTATCATGCGTCGATGAACCCTATGGCGCAATTCCCGTTCAAAGTAAGTACAGAGGCTGTTTCAAACTCAGGTATTGTATCTAGTCCACTACGAATGCTAGATTGTGCACCAAATAGCGATGGAGCTGCGGCTGTAGTTCTTTGCGCCTCTGATAAAGCTTCTAAATATACCAAAAAAGCAATCAAAATCATAGGATCTGGACAAGCTTCGGATACCTTAAGCTTACATCATCGCAAATATTTGAACCGGATGCCAGCTATTGGTATAGCTTCTAAAAGAGCATTCAAGAGTTGTGGAAAAAAACCAAGTGATTTAGATGTAATCGAAATTCATGATAATTTTACTATATCTGAAATTATTGCACTAGAAGAGATAGGCATATTCAAAAGGGGAAAAGCCGGAGAAAAAATATTAGATGGTGAAACAACTATTGGAGGGAAAATACCAGTCAATACGAGTGGAGGATTGAAAGCTAGAGGACATGCACCTGGAGCTACAGGAATTGCACAAATAGTAGAAATCGTTCAACAACTTCGTGGAGAAGCTGGAGACAGACAAGTAAAGAATGCCAAAATAGGAATGGCGGAAAATCATGGAGGTACTGCTGCTACTGCAGTTGTACACATTTTGGAGGCTGAATAATGTCTGTCCCTCGGTTTTGGAGAGAATTAGATTCAAGATATAATCTTATTGGATCATATTGTAAATTAACTAAAAAATATCATTTCCCAAGAAGAAATTTTGACCCAGATATTGGACGTGAATCTATTGGTACAATGAAGGATTATCAGTTTAAAGGTACTGGAAAAGTTATAAATTCAACTGTAGTACACCAAGCCCAAACAGGATATGAAATGTTTGGACCTTATTGTATGGCAATAATTGAACTGGATGAAGGTCCTCGGATAACCTCACAAATTGTTGACTGTGATCCTAAAACTGTCAAATCGGGTATGAAAGTAAAAGCTGTATTTAGAAAATTAGGTGAAGATAGTGAAAGTGGGATATTACATTATGGAACTAAATTTATTCTAAGTGAAATACCACAAGTTGAAGATGAAGATGAAAGTCTGTCAAATATTGAATTGTGATTATTCGAAACTTATATATCTATAGACATTGATTCTAAATATCTAATGGCTAAAAAAAGTGAGATTTTGCAAGACCCACGTGAATGGGTAAAAGACTTAGATATGGAGTCTACAGAAGATATTGCAGTCCCTAAAATGCTAATTGATCAAGTAATTGGTCAAAAACATGGCGTTGAAATTGTAAGAAAAGCAGCTGAACAAAGAAGACATGTAATGCTCATTGGAGATCCTGGAACTGGGAAATCTATGCTCGCACGTTCAATTTCTGAACTTTTGCCTAAAGAAGAATTACAAGATGTCTTAGTTTACAATAACCATGAAGACAATAATGAACCTAGAGTTCGTGTTGTTCCTGCTGGAAAAGGTAAAGAAATCGTTCAAGTGCAAAAAGCTCAGGCAATGATTGAAAAAGAAAAGAAAGCTAAATCTCAAATGATGATTGTCGGTCTAATTATTATGTTTGGAGTTCTTTGGTTTATTGCTACTGGTTTTAGCAATCCTATGATTGTATTCTATAGTTTGATTGCAGCTGCTTTTGTTTTTATGGCTATGAGGTATACTAATCAACGTAATGATAATGCTAATGTACCAAAAGGATTGATACTGCATGAAAAAAATATGAATGCTCCATTTATAGATGCAACTGGAACACATGCTGGCGCACTTTTAGGCGATGTAAGACATGACCCTTTCCAATCTGGAGGACTTGAAACTCCAGCTCATGATCGTGTTGAAGCTGGTGCAATTCATAAGTCTCACAAAGGTGTATTGTATATTGATGAAATTAATTTATTAAGGATAGAATCTCAGCAATCGCTTTTAACTGCAATTCAGGAGGGTGAATTCTCAATATCTGGGCAATCTGAACGTTCAGCAGGTGCTATGACTAAGACTGAGCCTGTGCCTTGTAATTTTGTTTTGGTAGCTGCTGGAAACTTAGATGCTATCCAAGGTATGCATCCTGCACTTAGAAGTAGAATCAGGGGTTATGGATATGAAATATTCATGAATTCTACCATCCCAGATTCACAAGAAAATAGAGAAAAATTAGTAAGATTTATTGCTCAAGAAGTATCAAAAGATGAAAAAATAGGACACTTTGCTAAAGAAGCAGTTGGTGAAATAATACATGAAGCTCAACGTAGAGCTGGTAGACAAAATCATCTAAGTTTAAGACTAAGAGAATTAGGAGGTCTGGTTAGAGTGGCTGGAGATATTGCAAGAGAACTTGGAGATGAAACTGTGACGGCTACACACGTTATCAAAGCTAAAACTATTGCAAAACCTCTTGAACAACAAATTGCTGATAGATATGTTGAACGTCGAAAAGACTACAAAATGTATTCTATTGAAGGTTCTGAAGTTGGAATGGTTAACGGTTTAGCTGTGATGGGTGCAAACTCAGGAATGTCAGAAATGGCAGGAATAATGATGCCAATTGTAGCTGAAGTTACACCTGCACAATCTAAAAATTCAGGTAAAATTATAGCAACAGGAAAGTTAGGTGAAATTGCAAAAGAGGCAGTTGAAAATGTATCTGCATTAATAAAAAAATATACTGGAGAAGACATATCCAAGTATGATATTCATGTTCAATTTGTAGGAGCTTATGAAGGCGTAGAAGGTGATTCAGCATCAGTCTCTATTGCAACAGCAGTAATATCTGCTTTAGAAAATGCAGAGGTGGATCAAACTGTAGCATTAACTGGATCGCTTAGTGTTAGAGGACAAGTTCTACCTGTTGGAGGTGTTACGGCTAAGATTGAAGCTGCAGCTGAATCTGGAGTGACAAAAGTGCTCATACCTTCTATGAATATGCAAGATGTTCTTATAGAATCAAAATACAAAGATATGATTACTATTATTCCTGTTTCGTCATTAAAAGATGTTTTAGACAACATACTTGTAGCAGGACCTGGAAAGGATGGACTTCTAAAGAATCTAACAAAGTTTTTACCTAAAACCAATATATCTGGAAAAATAGCAAATCCGACGACTTAATATTTTCTAATTTCTCCAAACTTTTCTAATGACTCACTAAGTTTTAGTAAGTCATCTGAAATTGCAATTATTGAAGTACCAAGATGGGCTACTGTACAAACAGAACCCATTGGAGTACTATCGAATATCTCGGATATATTTTTATTTATTAAACCTGATTTTTCAGTAAATAAACGGCCAATCTTTATTGCAGAACGTATTGAAACTTCATCAAATTGTATGCCCAAAGCTGCTGAATTTATGATTTCAACCCATCCCTTATCTGATATTATTTCAGAAGTCTCTCGACCCAAACCGGAAATACAAACTAGAAAATTTTCTTTGATTGGATGAAATGTGGTTCTGCCACCATAACCAGCTTCATGACGAATAACTATAGATGGAAAAGTGTGATTCTTAATTGATGTGGAAATTGCTATAACATCACCCAAACCCGTTTGAAATTCTATTTCAGCTTGATGGGCTGCTTTAACACATAATTCTAAATCTTTCTCTAACTCTAAACATGCTGCTAAAGCTGAGGCTCCAGATATTCCAAAACCAGAACCTAAAGGTAAATCATGTCTAAGATATATAGTTAAACCTTCATTTTTAAATCCAAGTAGCTCAATAGCTCTCAAAGTAACGGGATCTTGTATCTTTTTACCTTTTCTAATTACTATATTTTCTTCAGTATCTGATTCTTCCTTAACAACAGCACAATGTACACCTTGAGGAAGAACAACACCCATACCTATCGAACCCATGGCTAATGGATCCTTATCTGGCCAAATTGAAAAGGTTAAACTTACATGGCCCGGGACAAAACTCATAAGATATCCTCATAAAGTTTAATTGTTTTTTCTATAGTTTGAGACCAAGTTCTTTGCTGGGTTGCAAAAGTGTAGGCTGAATTTGCCATATCTTCTAACAACTTGTTATTAGGTAATATTTTAGATATTGCATCAGCCATTTGACCAGGTCTTACCAATAATGCATGCCCCTGTGTCGCTTCTTTAACTGAGGGTAATAGTGTGGCTATAACTGGCAATTTACAACCCATGTATTCATAAATTTTTAATGGTGAAAAACCATAATCCATATTTGGATAAGGTGCCAAACCAATATCAGCTTCTAATAATAAACCTGGAACCTCATGTCTTTCAAGTCTTCCAATATGGTGTAAATTATCCAATTTTGGCAAGTTATGACCATAACCACCACCTGCTACAACTACATCTATTGAAGGATTCAATTGTGCAATTTCTACTAATTCATCAGTACCATGCCATGGACCTAAAGCACCAACAAAAACTGCCATTTTATTTATAATTCCTAATTTGTCCTTAATTCCTAAAGATTTACTTTTAAGATTAAACAAGTCATCTTCATAACCATTTTGTATAACTGAAAATTCTTTAGCCTTTGAATTCCATTCAGATATTTGATCCCTAAGTATAGAACTTACAGTAAAACCTCCATCGGCTAATTCTATTTGCTGGCGGCATGAATGAATTGCTGATTTATTATATGGCCAAAGTCTAGCCACTTTAGTTGCTGATAATTCAGACCTCATCCAATTATCATCCACTTGAAGAATCGATTTTACTCCTGTTTCAAAGGCAGCTTGTACACCCGAACCTGCAAAGATATAGCCTCTATCATGTACTATATCAAAATCACCTTCACTTATCTCAGATTTAACTTTTTGATAAGCGTGTCTTGTAAATATTATTCTTTCAAAAGGTATTCCCAGATCTACTATTGATATAAAATTCAGATTTGGACTAAAATTAGAAATATCAATTTTCTCTTGATCATAACGGCATAACAAGGTAACTTCTATACCTTTTTTAGCAAGACCATTTGCAAGAGCCAATTGATGTAGGGTCTGTCCTAAAGTGTCTGGAACCCTCACGGAAGGGGCTACCATCAGTACTTTCACAAATATTGCAGGAATGAACAGGTTTTAGAACTGCCGCCATAGGGTGATGTGGCAAATATTGCAATAATTTGTGATAGGGAATTTTTCAACCCTTTTGATCAAAGAGTCTACAAAGAGGTTGTCAGTATGAAGAATGCAGGCCATAATATCGAAATCTTAACTCCACATACATCGACGAAAATAAGAAAATTAGAAGGAATAAAAGTCAGATGCTATTCTACAAGTGGGCCACCGGGAATTGTAGCTTATAGATTAATTAAGCAAGCATTAAAAGGGAATTATGACGTATTTTATTGTCATGAATTTGATCCATTGGTTTATAGCTTAGTTTTAAAAGCGCTTACAAAAAAACCTGTGGTTTGGGACTGTCATGAATATTTAGTTCCTATGAAAAAAGAATTACAGGGGAATCTGGCTGCAACTCTAACTGAAATTGTTATAAAAATAGCAGGTCCAAGAGTAGACCATATTGTAACTGTTGACAATTTATTAGGAAGACAATTAGGGAAATTTGGAAAAGTTACAGTTATCCCTAATTATCCAACAATAATTGATTTTCCTAAACTTATTAAAACTTCAAAGGATAAACCAAATTTACTATATGTTGGAGGGATCACTCGCAAAAGGGGAGCAAAGATTATGTTAGAAGCCTTTAGTATCCTGAAAAAAGAAATTGATGCCACTCTAACTATTGCAGGTGGATTTTATGATCTAAGGTTAGAAAAATGGGCTCATGATTTTGATAAGAAAAATGATTTGAAAATAAATTGGTTAGGCTGGATCAATTATCGTGATTTGGCTCCAATTTTTTCTGAAGCTTCAATAGGATTATGTCTTTTACAAAATCAAGCCCGTTATGACAGAGCAATAGCAACGAAGATTTTTGAATATATGCTAATGGGAATACCTGTTTTAACCTCAAAAGGATATTTAGTTGAAAAACTTATTAAAAAAGGAAAATGTGGTAAAACTGTAGATGCTACTAATGCACATAAAGTTGCTGAGGGAATGAAAACTTTGCTGCAAAACACTAATTTAGAAAAAATAGGAAAATATGGATCTGATTTTTCAAGAGAAAAGTTTGTTTGGGAAAAAAGAGAAGAAAAACTTTTGAGAATAATAGATAAACTAACCTAATTCGCCTCTAACAAACATAATGTATCTCTGTTCTTCATTTTCTTCGAAAGGATGTTCGCCAACATTTCGCTGATATGCTATTCCCAT
>Ga0208766_1000288_pt1 | contig 27684 bp, 12 predicted proteins | sample ETN01SmetaG_3_FD_185792 | JGI IMG/M metagenome (GOLD analysis project Ga0208766, IMG submission 185792) | Marine microbial and viral communities from oxygen minimum zone, Eastern Pacific Ocean - ETNP2014F12-01SV263 (SPAdes) (version 2) | ecosystem: Environmental > Aquatic > Marine > Oceanic ... | reverse complement strand
CGCTGGGTCTGCCTCCACCTGTCCAAAATCTGGATTTATGGTACCCGTCAAGGTAAAATTGGAACCGATCCCCACCTTGAGATCAACTCCCAAGTTTCCTGAGAGATCATTCTTCTCCCAATAGGGATTGGATTCAGAACCATCTTCTTGATAATTCTTTCCAGCAAAATAGGGTAAGATCTCAAGTCGTTTTTTTTGTTTGGGTAATTTAAGTCCTGTCAAATTTCCAAAATGAGATACAAAACCTTTGGTCTCCATCAAGATGGGTGCCCAAAAACTTTCCTCACCATAACGTGCTGTTCTTCGATAAAAGTTCAAACCCCAAACCTGATCATTCTCAGATGGATTGTACCTAAGTTGAGATAAGGGTATCTTCATTTCCGTGGACCAACCATCATCCAAAATAATTGATTTTGCCTCCCAAACCGCATCCCAAGAATCATCAGTCTCAGTATCATTATAGTGAAGCATGTCACGTATTGATCCACTTGGATTCACATGGAAACCAAAGCATGTTCTTCTATCAAAGTAACTATCAATTCCAATTGCGAACCAATCTGAGTATCCCCACCCATCTCTTCGAATTACCTGACGTGCTATTGAATCTGGGGAACTATCATATAAATATGCACCTACATATATATACTCATCGTCCATGGCCAGCCTGATCTCTGATCTATTCCTAGATGGAGCTCCTGGCTGTGGGTCTTTTTGAATAAAACCTGTTATTGGAGGGCCAGTGTTCCATATTGTCTCGTCCAATATCCCATCAATAGCAACATTACCATCCAACTTCAAGATCTCATATGATGGTCTCTCAGAGTCCACCGCCAAACAAAAAGAAAAAATTAGAATGGAAATAAATATGTTTTTCATTGTGATCATTTTAAGTATATAACCTTCCTAGTGATCATTTTCTCAAGTCCCTTTATCCTCAATAGATAACAACCTGAAGCAAATCTATTCTTAAAATCTATTGGAATTTTCAAATGACCAGTTCCTGTCAATTTAATGACCTTCGATACCATTATCTGTCCGGTCAATGAAATAAGATCCATTCTCAATTCATTAATTGGCTCATTGATGTAAAGGTCCAACTTTAGGTCTGAATTGAAAGGGTTGGGATATAGGTTTTGTAATTGAAAAGCATCAGCAACTAGCTCGCCATCCACATTCAATCCAGAATTTGATGATCCTGGTGTAGGGGTGAGATGCCCCCAATCATCTTGACCATCTGAAATTCTACCATATGAGATATCTTGCTCTTGAGTGGGAAAATTAATTGAATCCAATACAGTCTCGCCATCTGGCAAGACAAGGCCCAAGAATTCTCCATTTGATGATAGTTTGAAATTTGTGTGCAGTTCACCCTGGTCCTGATCCTCATCACACCAGATCACTATATGACCTTGTGGCTCAATGATCGAGCCTGAGTCAGGGAACTGCCATTTGGTCAGATCATCTGACCTGTCAGTAAGAAAGCATCCTCTGAGATCAATGACCTCATTATCGGAATAATTATGAATCTCGACCCAATCTTCAAATTCACCGTTCTCGTCCATATTGATCGTCTCATTCTTTGCAAGTAATTCATTGATCACAACCGGCTGTTGATACACCTGTTCTATGACCTGGAATGTCTTAAAATCATAGACAGGAAATCTATCGCTTCCCTCTTCATTTCCTGCCACTACATACCAATAATAATTGCCCACATCCTCAACGATCACATCAACGACCCATAGATCATGATCTTCCACACGTTCACTAAATAAATTTGGCTGGAAAGATGGGGTACTGGAGTTCCATGACTGCTCTCCCTCTCTTGCATAAAAAAAATGGAAATTTATGGGATCTCCAAACATTGATATCCTAATTCTAACAGTGTCTCCTTGGATAATGATCCCGTTATCATTTTCTGCTTCGTATATGATCGGTACATTTCCATTGAAAACGACCTGATCATCCAAGGATGAAGCCCTATCTGAAAAGAACAGCAACATCCCCTGTTTGACATGATCGAATTCAAAATCATATCCATAACTATTTATAAAGTCATCCATTGAAAATCCATAGTCCAATACCCGATACTGGTCCTCCTCAGCGCTAGTATATAAAAAATCGACCATCTGGTTTAGATTTAACTCCAGACCACTAATATCCAATAACTGGTCTGAGTAGAACTGTAGAAAATGAGAGAAGAGATTCCTATATCGATCCTGAGAGAAGATATGTTCGACCAAAGGTCTACCGTCGTCATCCATGACTGCATAATCATATGGATCGATCGTGCTCCAGTCAATGTCAAACCAGTCAATGCTCAATGTGTTGTCATAGTCAAATGGGAGCCAGTGAATCAGATCATCGGATGGATCATGATAAAGGTAATAGTTGTTTCTTAAAAAACGGTGGTCATCCCACCCACCAACGATGATATTCATCGCAAAATATTGTAAGACCTCTTTGACATCTAGAACCAGATCAAGAGAATCTGGTGATTGATCAATTATTCTTATGAGGCGTGCTAGCTTTCCATAATCATATTCATCCTCATTTGTTTTGAGCTCATACGGTCTATGATCATCAAAGTATGGATGATAATCCTCAGGCTGATCTCCTCTATACGTGAGATCTGCAGGCCACAGGCACTTCCATAGATTCCCATTGTCGTTCTCATAATTCCTTGATAAAAAACTGTCATCTATGTGCTCCACAGAAACATATAGACCATAGTAACTCCCATTTATGTAGATCTCTGCATGTGCTGCTCTGCTGCTGGACATGCCAATCCGCTGAAACATGTCCCAACATAGTTTTGATCGGATGATCGATGGGTCATTGTGCTCACCATTCAGATTCAATTTTTCCAAACCATAAAAATCACGCCCTGACATGAAATGGTTAAAGTCTATCTTAAAGGATTTCTTTGCTGAGACACGTGATGTATTGCCCCTCAATCTAAAACCTATGGAATCAATTGTATCATCAATATGGGCATTTTGAAAATGGATCGATGCAGGATGTAGAGAGTCACTTTCAACATTTTCCCAATGGTACATCCATTCCAGATCATCCTCATCCAACGTAATATTGATCACTGCGATCTCTGAATCATCATAAACCTTCCAAGATTCATCAGCATATACAATACCTATAAAAAATAATATTCTATATATCATTGAGAAAACAAATGACCTCTTTTGGTCAAATAACGTTTATTTAACCAAAAGCAGTTTAGTATTTGAGGTTTTCTTTCCCGATCTAAATGAGACAATATAGACGCCAGAGGACAGGAGGATCCCACGTTCGGACCTTGAATCCCAAGAAAGATCATATTGCCCTTGATCGAAGAGACCATCCTTCAACGTCTTTACCAACTTGCCATTTATATCATAGATGTCCAACCGACCATAGGTTGCATTGGCCAGATTCAAATGGATCTGAACCCTCGCGTTGAATGGATTGGGAAAGGCCTCTATGATCTCATACTTACCAGGTGACAAGTCCTTCTCTTGGATATTTAGGTCCCACTGTTGATTTGAGTAGATGACCGCTGTCTTTCCTGCTATGGAGTATTCACCATAGTTTCCATCATCGGTAGCTAGATAATCGCCTGGACTCATTGCATCATACCATGTCCCCGCTGATAAAAAAGGAATATCGGTAACAGTTCTATCGTACTCTGAAAAATTTGCGATGACCACGACCTGGTCATTATTGTTGCCTTCCGTCTCATCCTTATAGCCATAGACGATCACCCTCTCCGCCTCATACTTCCATAGATCATAGAATGTCCCTCTATGAAATGCAGGATTTTTCTTACGGAACTTGGCAAGTCTTGTATAATGTTCAAGATGGGATTGACCTGAATCGGTCCCCAACTGCGACCAGTCAATGGGACGATACTGTAACTTTTCTTCATAATCACCATTGTTATTCGCATCGGTCCATCCGGTTTGGAGACCAAATTCCTGCCCCTGGAATACCATGGGAATACCCAATGATGTAAAAAGGATACTTGCATAAAATTTGTCACGTTGGCGTGCTTGTTCCACAGAATAATTATTGAAAACGACCATTTCCTGAATGATGGATTGCTCATCATGGCTGATCATATATTTTACTGCCTGTCTACGATCAGAATAAGCGCTACCCATATTGGAATACTCATGGAGATTGACCACCTGATTCATGAATGTCGATGCTGAGTTATATTGCCCATGGGCATCGTTCAATAGAATGTCATGAAAGCTATCATGCCACGATGAGGTGAGAGGGGTCACATCAATAAGCCAGGGGTCTGCTGGTAGATGCTCGGCGATCTGATAGATGGTTGGATCTGTGGCCTCAATGGATGCTGTCCATGCAGGTATACCAAGGTCAAGTTGGCTTAATTGCCAGCCTAGATATCTTGTTGCATCGTAACGAAAACCATCGATCCTATATTCATCGATCCAGATATGACTTACATGGTCAATATAGTCTATGGTGCGTGGATTGAAATGATCCAGATCCAACATTCCCCAGGTACCCTCTGTTTCATTTGGATTCAATTCATTTGATCGCTTGATGTATGGATTCAGATCATAATCCGGTTGTATCTCCCACAGTGGACTGGATGAGCGGATATGATTCCAAACCATATCAATTATGACCGCCATTCCTCTTGAGTGTGCCTCATCAACAAGCATCTTAAATTCCTCTGGGGATCCATAGCTAGACTCAAGAGCAGACATCAGTTCAGGGTCATATCCCCAGGAATGTGAACTAGGGAAATCTGTGATCGGCATAAGTTCAATTGCATTGATACCAACTGATCTGAGATGGTCAAGCCTTTCAATCACATCCTCGAACTTACCTTGCCCGCTTCCCTGTGCCGCAAAATCATCAACATGTAGCTCATAGATGATCAAAGTATCCAGACTTGGTCTTACATAGTCCACTGACTGCCACTGATAGTCATCCGCTGTTGACCCACCACCTGGACCTATCTCGATCCTTGTACGACCATTGGTAAGCCTTCTAGAAAGAGGGTCTACGATCCTAACTCCATTCAGAAATAGATATTCATATTCATATTGACCATCTGGAAGATCAAGATCGATCCACCATATGTCCTCAAGAACCGGGTCCTTCTTCATGAGCATGGCATCTGATTCCTCTCCTGATGAACCTGGAGAGGTCACAATAACCCTGACCACAGGCTGGTCTGGTGCGTAAATAGCTAGATACATAGTGTCGTCTATCCAATTAGGTCCCATTTTTACCTCTGCTGGGAGGGACTCCTCAATGATGTCTATTGCTCCAAAATCACAAACCGTGTGGAGCTGACCATCTATGGATGCCTCGACCCAAATTGGATCGTATAGCGACAATGCTGGTTCAAATGGTATGTAAAACACACCGTTCTCATCGACATGCGCTGATCCAGAGAGTGTGTCACCCCCCGTCCAATATTGAACAAGGTCGATCGTTCCATCAGTATAGATACCTGTGCTGAACCCAACCACCTCATCATTATCAGACAAATGCCTTGCAGGTTGAAAGAACAATGGATCGGTCACGTTTAGAATTGAATTGTTCCACCCATCATTCGTCATATTTGAATTTAGTGGATCAGGAGTCCATTCATAATTTGTACCAGAGTTATTATAGTGGAAATGTATCTTGTATATGTACTCCTCCCCAAGGCTAAGATCATATGTCCTCTCATAGCAACCCGTTTCTTCATTAAATACCATTTGGGACTCAGCGTCAGGACTTATTACCCCATCAGAATTAGGGCCCCAGTCATTCATACTTCCTGGTACGAATACCCTTACAAAATCATCATTGGGCGTTTCCACATATCTGAAGGTGACATCTAATGCAAGGCCATATCCCATCAGCGCTAGCCATACTATATATCTTGATCTATTCATTGGTATCTATGATCCTATCTATTAGGTGAGAATCGAATCGCCTGGCCTCCTCCTGATGGAAGTTCGATATTGTAGGTGTCACCTTTGTTGAAGACCATACTCTCTATGATCACCTCCTCAGGTTTTGTTTTCCATCCCCCATCCTTTGGATCCTTGTAAATAGTTGCATCATATTTCTTACCTGGCTCTAGGAATGACATATCTATTTCAATCGTCCGCGAATCCCCATTCGTGATGCTTCCAAGATACCAGTCCTCACTGTCACGGTCTTTCCTTACAGTCGTTATATACTTTCCTATCTCACCATTGAGTATCCTCGTCTCTTGCCAGTCCGTTGGGACATCCAAAATGAACTGGAACGCAGGATTCCCCTTATAATTCTCGGGAAGGTCTGCAGCCATCTGTACTGGCGCATAGATGACCACATAATGAGCAAGTTCTTTAGCGATCGTGCTGGGAATGTGATGTTTGGTATCTATGGTCCTATCATCAGGGCTCTTGTATCGATAATCCTTAAGGTTGAATATGCCAGAGGTATAGTCCATTGGTGAACTCAGCAATCTTGTAAAGGGCAATATGGTCGTATGATCTGGCTTGTTATTCACGTCAATGGGCATGAATCCATTGAACTCCTGCCCTCTCGCTCCTTCCCTGGATAACATATTAGGATAGGTACGCCTGATACCAGTATCCTTGATGGGCTCGTGTACAACAACACTGACCTCATACTTCGCAGCTGTCTCCAAGACCTTTCGAAAATGCTCCACCATATACTGACCATGATGCCATTCTTTCTGGACATTGCCATTCTCATCAATGCGTTTGATATTCTGACTACCGTCATTTACATATCCTGTCTTGACGACACGAATCCCATTACGATTACAATAGGCAAATGCGCTATCCAACTGATCCTCATAATTATCGATCTGTGTCCCTGTCTCATGATGACCAATGATCCGCATTGCATTCTTCCACGCATACTCTGCGATCAATTTGTTATCAAAATCTGGGTGCGGTTCATAGAAGCCAAAACTCTCACCCTCTCCGGTACAACACCAATTTTCATCCCATCCGGTATTCCATCCCTCCACCAATAATCCATCAAATCCATACTTTGCACCAAAATCAATGTACTCCAAGACACGTTCTGTCCTTGCTCCATGGTGAGGACCAGAGCCCCATGTAGACTGATTGGTCCCTATCATCTCCCACCATAATCCGATATACTTTCCAGGCTTGATCCAATCAGTATCTCCTAATTTATTTGGCTCATTCAGATTAAGGGTCAAAGTGGAAAGCGGAAGGTCTGCGGCACTCTCACCAATAATGAGCGTTCTCCATGGAGTATTCATTGGTGCCTGTGTCCGTACCTTCACCCCATCTGACCAAGGCATGAGATCACACTCCATATTCTTTGTTCCGTTTGCCTTTAATGTCATACTTGAATAGTTGGTCAAGTTTGCCTCATGAATTGCCACTGCAATACCATCCTCTCGTTGAATGGTAAATGGTGTTTGTACCGCTTCAGGGCCGATCCTGGGACCGTTCAAATTCTCAACAAGTTCAGAAAATTTGTCTCTTGAGATCTCACTGATCAATGAATTTGCATATAAGAACTCATATCTGCGATATGCATAGGCAGGTATCCACCAAGATGGTGAGTCCTCAGCAAGATTGAACTCTGTCAATTCATCAAGAATATTAAAACTAGCAATTCCATCTTGCTCAGGAATCTCATACCTAAAGCCAACGCCATCATTGAAAACTTTAAAACGAAGGTTCATCTTATGGCTGTTTTCATTGGATATAAGCCTCACAAACAGTTCTTCGTGGTTATCAACGACTTCTTTTTGCTCCCCCCAAACCTGAGTCCATGTCTCCTTATGTGTTCTAGACTCCTTGTCGATGATCTTGACATTATCAAAAAAATCAAATTGATCTGTCTTCATTCCAAGTATTGAGTTCTCAATAATGACCTTATCATTCTTAAAGACCGAATAGGTGATCATTCCATCCTGGTCTCTCAACTCCAGTGTTATCGAACCATCAGGAGATCTGGCATTGATCAATCTATCACCCATGCAAGACATGAATATCATTAAGACCAACATGGATAAAATGGGGGCCAAAATATCTTTTTTTCTTATTTCCATGAAAATACTTTCCTCTTTAATACAATGTTCTAGTGATCATTCCGCTCCGTCAACATAATAAATTGAAATATTTAAGGAATAAACCAGCTAACTATATTAAGATTTATGATAATAATTAGACGGCCAATCTAACTATATGTGGTCAATAAATCAGTTAGTTATATACAATGATAAGACATCCGCAACATATCTGTAAGACAATCATAGCATTGATCTGCTTCTATGCAAGTGCACTGGCATATGACATAGAGCATCTGGAGCCTCCCTTTTGGTGGACTGGAATGGAAGTGGACAAGCTACAGATCATGGTACATGGTAAGAACATATCTTTCCTCCAACCTCAGATAGAAAAGGAAGGTGTTGAGATCGAAAGAGTAAATAGAGTAGAGAACAATAATTATCTTTTCATTGATCTATCCCTTGAAAATACTGTAGAGGGAAGTTTTGACATTCTCTTCACACGTCTGGGTAAGGTAGAGACTGAATATAGATATGTATTATACGGCAGAGATTCAGATTCCAAGGACAGAATCGGTTTTAATTCCGGGGACGTGATCTATCTGATCACCCCTGATCGCTATGCCAATGGTGATATGAACAATGATAGTGTATCAGGCCTCAAAGAAAGAGCTAGAAGAAAAAATAAAGATGGAAGGCATGGTGGTGACATTCAAGGCATCATTGACAGACTCGACTATTTGGAACAAATGGGTTTTACGCAAATATGGTTAAATCCAGTACTAGAGAATGACCAAAGGACATATTCATATCACGGCTATTCAACGACCGACTATTATAAGATAGATCCACGATTTGGAAGCAACAAACTTTATAGAGAATTGTCAGAAAAGGCGCGTGAAAAAGGCATTGGAGTCATAAAGGATCTGATATTGAATCATATTGGCTCAGGGCATTGGTGGATGAAAGACCCTCCCACACCTGATTGGGTCAATAACAATGGGAAATTCATAAGATCAAATCATGTCCATGAGTCCGTGCATGACCCTCATCTAACAGAGTCTGAAAGAAATCTATTCACTGATGGTTGGTTTGTAAAGACCATGCCTGATCTGAATCAGAGAAATAAGTTACTTGCCACCTATCTGATACAAAATTCAATCTGGTGGATAGAATATGCAGACCTTTCCGGTTTTCGTATCGATACATATCCCTATGTGGATAAGGATTTCCTCTCTGCTTGGAGTGAGAGAATAGTCATTGAATATCCTAATTTCAATTTTGTCGGGGAAGAATGGTCTACCAATCCCACCATGGTCTCCTATTGGCAAAGAGGGAGTAATAGGCATGATGATTATTCATCCTTCATTCCAAGTATGATGGATTTTCCATTACAAGCAGCACTAGTGGATGGACTCTTGATCAAAGACAATTGGAATAGCGGTATCGGAGATATATTTCGCATCTTGGCAAATGATTTTCAATATGGCGCCCCATATGATCTAGTTGTGTTTGCCGATAACCATGACATGACCAGGATCTATTCTCAATTGAATGAACGAATGGACCTTTATAAAATGGCCATGACCATCATCTGCACAATTAGAGGCATACCCCAGGTCTACTACGGTACAGAGATAGCAATGGCCAGTACTGGTGACCATGGTGAACTGCGCAGGGACTTTCCAGGTGGTTGGCCGGGTGATGAGGTGAATGCATTTACCGGAAATGGCCTGAATGAGAAAGAATTTGATGCACAGAATTTCTTAAAACGATTGTTGAACTGGAGAAAACATAACCTTGCAGTGAGCATGGGTGATCTGGTCCACTATCCAGTGGAAGATGGAATCTATGTCTATTTTAGGAGATATGAGAAAGAGATGGTCATGGTTATCATAAATAATAATGATAGGCCAAAGACCATATACCCCGATCACTTCAACGAGACGATCAAGGGTAGGACAAAAGGTGTCAATATCATGAATGACAGAGTATATTATCTATCAAGAAACCTCGACATTCCTGGGAAGACCGCCATAGTATTTGAAATACATTGATCAATGATGAGCGACCACATTAACACCATATGATGATCATCAGACAACTCCTTCTGACTACGGTATCATTTTTGATCCTCTCATGTGAAAATGAAGACATGATCGATCTGGCCATGGTGAATGGGGATAACATTGCCATGAATTCATTTATCCCAAGGTACACCTCATTCTTGAACAAGACACATCAAAAGGACAACCTGATGAATAGGCATGCGTTCTTGAACTCCATGATCGATGAAAAGTTGATACTTGCCCACGCAAAGGAACAAGGACTCAATGATGATCCAAATATCCTTTTTCAAAAAGATAAGATATATAAACAACTTTTATTGAATGAATATCATGCAATGAGCATCATCAAAAAGATAACATTCTCCGATGATGAGCTAAGGCACTTGTTCAAACATTCAAAAACGAGGCTTCATGTCAGGCATCTTTATTCTCCTGATATCACTGTCATGCACTCCATTGAAGAGAGATTAGGATCTGGTGTACAATGGGAGACAATTGCAAGAGAATGTTTTCAGGATTCTATTTTAAAGGAAAATGGTGGTGACATTGGATGGCATGGAATGGGTGAACTGGATCCTGCATTTGAGATAGTGGCCTTTGAATTGCAAGATGGTGAGATATCCAGACCAGTAAAGACACAAAAAGGCTATAGCATCATACAAGTATTGGAAAGGGAAAAAGATCTCTTGATCACTGAGAAGGATTACCAATTAAGCAAAGACTGGTTAAAAAACATGGTGATCAATTATAAGAGAATGTCCGTATTGAGAAATTTTACAGACAATGTCATTGAAGGACTTGATATAAAATTCGATGCAAGAGGCCTAGTCCGATTATTGGATGAGATAAAGACATATCATGAAAGCGGTACGACAAATGATCGATCCACCGTTCTAACAAGCACAAAAGGAAATTGGTCAGTAGACGAATGTGTTTGGGAGATGGCAGCCCTATCAGAGAGACAATTTGAGAGGATAAACTCAGTAGAGACATTGAAGAGTACATTGTCTGGTATTCTGGCTCGAGTCAAAATGATCGAAGATGCAGAAGATCTTGAATTGCACAGATCCAAATCCTTTCAAAATACTCTTTCGCAAGAGCACGTGTCCTTGATCTTGAAAGAGATGACACATGGAATAAATGAACGATCAAATGATATAAATTGGCAAGATGAATATTTCAGATTCAGAGACAGGATCGCTATGGATTCAGAGATCTTTATCGATAGTACAAAATTAAGATCCTTTCCCATGGTGATCGAAGCGACATCATGACTTATTTGAGGTCTTCAATATTCATGTCACTGGTCGTTTCCTATCTGTTTGGAGGAACCACGGGAAAACTTACTGGACTAATATCTGACAAAGAATCTGGAGAAGCACTCATTGGGTGTAATGTTATCATATCAGATACAGATCTTGGTACTGCATCAAATGAATCAGGCGAATATTTCATTCTGAATATCCCTCCGGGTAAATATTCCATAACATTCTCTATGATAGGCTATGAGACCCTTGTCATTGAAGATGTGAAAATATCAACAGACAAGACAACTAGATACAACTCATCCCTTGGAACTACTGTCCTAGAAGGTTCAGAGGTCATTGTCAGGGCAGAACGTAAACTCATACAGTTTGATGTCACTCAATCAGAATCAAGGATCACTGCAGATGAATTGGATGTCATGCCTGTGACGGAGGTCAAGGACGTACTAAGGCTTCAAGGCGGCATCACCCAAGACGCAGGAGGCGGATTGCATATGCGTGGAGGTCGGAGCAGTGAGATATCATACTTGGTGGATGGTGTGCCAATGAGCGATGCCTATGATGGCGGCATATCCGTTCAAATAGAGAATGACAACCTGCAGGAACTTCAAGTGATCAGCGGTACTTTTAACGCGGAATATGGCAGAGCCTTGACCGGCGTGATAAATATGATCACAAAAGATGGCGGAGACTCATTCAAAGGATTTTTAAATGTCTATAGTGGCGACCATACAACAAGAGACAAGGTCTTTAAGAATCTTGATTCATATAACCCATTCAATGATTACAGCATCTCGGCAAATTTGAATGGTCCCATCCTACCTAAAAAACTAACATTCTATTCATCAGTAAGGTTGAATAAATCCAGAGGATGGATGTACGGTAAACAAACATTTACCATGTACGGCGACACCGTTTTCACAGATAATAATGGTAATGGCCTACGTGATCAGGGAGAGGCTCTCAATGTGCCAGAATATGAGGCCATGAACTGGCATGACTCCTGGTCCAATCAAAATAAATTGACATTGAGAATCTCGCCTACCACGAAACTTAGATTCAATACAATATTCAATTCAGGAGTCAATCAAGGCTACGACCATTCCAGGCAGATGGCACAAGATGGTAGAAAGAAATATCGGAATCAGGGACAATTCCTTGGATTAAACCTTTCTCGCTCATTCTCTTCGATGTCCTTCATGGAGATCAATGTATCACAATATGTTCATCGCAACGAATCCTACCTCTTCAAGAATCCATTGGATTCCCGGTATGTGACCCCAGACAGTATATTCTGGGCACATGTCATAGGAGAGGTGCCCCAGAGCATTCAGGCTCAATATGGTAATGGTGTTAATTATTTCCCCCAATATACCTTTAGCCGATGGGGTGTGGACACCGATCGTTTCATGAGAGAGACAAAGACCCAAAGTTTTAAAGTGGACTATACGAATCAGATCAATAAATACAACCAAGTCAAGATGGGTGCAGACTACAGCATACACAAACTCAAGTTGGACAGCTACGCGCTTTTGGACTCATCACAATCAGACCAAAGATTCTCTCCTGTCATTCCAGATGTGGGTAGTTTTAACCGATCCACATATGATCATGGACCAACCGAATGGTCCATCTATGTGCAAGACAAGGTCGAATATGGAGACATGATCATCAATGCCGGTCTCAGATATGAATCCTTTGACCCAAGGTCTCAAACACCAAATAACATTCACGAACCCTATATCAATGACCCTAGAAATCCTGCCCTCGACTCTCTATCATTGGAAGAATTAGAGGACCTGAACTGGGGTGACACATGGTACACAGAAGTTGACAGTCTTGGAATGACCACAGACCATACATATTCGGAATTCTATGATCGCTTCAATGACCAGCCAGATCTGATCAATGAACGGGGATGGTGGAGAAGAACAACAATAAAATCACAGCTTAGCCCAAGACTTGCGGTAGCCTACCCGATCTCTGACAAAGGTGTCATTCATTTTGCGTATGGATATTTCTTTAAGACCCCTGATTTTTCCCTCTTATACAATAATACTGATTACAAATTGTCAGAGACAGGTACTGATTTTGGGATATTTGGCAATCCAGAGTTAAGGCCAGAGACCACCATCAGTTATGAACTGGGGCTGAGACAGGAAATTGGTTTTCAAACAAAGATCGAGATCAAGGGCTTTTACAGAGATGCAAGAAATTATGTGACAAGTGGAATACCCATCGATCTAGGAGATGGCAAATCCTACTACACCTATGTCAACAAGGACTATAGTAATTCTAGAGGGATCATTCTCACACTTTTCAAACAGTTCAGCAATTTTATTGGATGGCAACTTGACTATACCTTTCAAATCGCGGAAGGATCCAATTCCAATCCCAATGAGGAGTTTGGAGCGGTCCTAGCTGGCAAGGAACCCACAAGATCGATCATACCGCTTGACTGGGATCAAGGTCACAATCTCAATGGCTCCCTATCCACCGCCTATAAGGGCTGGGGAATGAATACGATCTTTCAATATGGCAGTGGTTACCCCTACACTCCATCCATCACAAATTATGAACAGCAAGGTGAGGTACTCTCCAATGTTCTTTTGAGAAATAGCCGTAGGAAGGCAAGCTCCTTTAGAATGGACATGAAATTGTTCAAGAATATCAATATTGGCAAGATCAATGGTAAGATCTACATGAGCATCTATAACCTACTGGACCGTAGAAATCAAAATAACGTTTACTCAGATTCAGGCGTATCAGATGAGACCATTGAACAAGAACGGGCTGAGATCATCTCTCCATTTGAACCATTGAGACCAAATACACTGAATGATTTCTTTGAGCGTCCAGATTGGTATGACGAACCAAGAGAGATACAATTAGGATTGCAACTCTCATGGTAAGGACATTTACCCTAGCATTGATGTGCTCTCTTCTATGCGCCCAGTCATTGGAAAGAGGAAATCCAGATTATAGACGCTGGACCAATATTGACGTCAACAAGGTAAGGACATCAATCTTGAATTGGGGTATCTCTGGCAGAGCAGGTGGTATACCAGCTCACGTTCCTTACGAGTGGCCGGTCAATTCAGGTCAAATGTATATTGCCTTGGCCGCACTGGCGGTAGGTGCAGAGGTCACAACCAATGAAGGAGAGGTAAGACCACTTGTCACCATTCCCTTCCGATCGGACCAGTCTGGAAATTCCATGGCATGGGAACCTGTGCCAGGTTATTTGAATCCAAACTCACAAAAGATCGCCATCAGTGATGATCAGAGCACGTGGCCTTCAAGTTGGCCCGATAAGATGGATGATGTGAACGATCCCGGTTGGTCTGGTTCGTGGAATGGATTCTTTGGAAGAGATCAGTTCAACGCACAACAAGAGATATACTATAAGGTCTCTGATGACAGAAACTATATTCTTGGCAATCCCTATTCACCTGACACAACAGACCTTGGTCGCCAAGGAGCAGGACTCCTTGCAGGTGTCCGAGTACTGGAATGGAAACAGATACTGATCGAGGATGTAGTGTTCATCCTTCATGAGATCAAGAATGATGGATCCTATGATTACGACAAGGTATCATTCTCAATGTGGCTAGCAGACCTTGTAGGTGGTGATGGTGATTCGGGTGACGACACGCCAGACTTTGATCTCATATATGATGTTGCCTGGTCCATGGACAGTGACGGAGTGGGTAACTCCGCCTTCGGTTCCGACCCGGTTGGAGTTGTTGCAACCTCATTCATCGAAACACCTGGAAATGATATCGACCGAATTGACAATGATGGTGATGGTGAGGAAAATGGCCCCATTATAACGGACGGTTTGATCATGGAAGAGATCCTAGGAAATGCCATCGATGACAATGGTAATGGACTCATTGATGAGAATCTGACTCATGTCCCATTTGGGGATCAGGCTGGTGTTACATATGCAGATAGAATTGATAATGACCTAGATGGCGAGGCAAACAGCCCATTGATAGATCAAGAGATGATCAATGGTGCGGCCATGCTATGGGGTATCTGGCCGCGCTTGGATGATGCCATCCAAGATTCAATCATACATATCATTGGCCTAGATAATGGAGACCTAGGTCTCCCCTACGCAGATGGCATTGATAACAATGCTGATCCAGAAGACCCATATCTATTGGAATACCCCATTGGACTGGGGGTTGATGTAAATGGTCCCTTGGTAGATTCAACCATGGTACTGACAGCATCAGAGGATGCTTGGAAAAGATATCATGTGCCAAACACAAACATAATCCTGTACGATGTGAATACTGAGGATATTGGAAAACCCTATGCCGATGGGATTGATAATGATGGTGATGGTGCAATTGATGAGGGCATTGATGAGGGCATTGATGAGATGATCGATGAATCAAGAGATGACTTCATTGACAATGATGGTGATTGGGATCTATCAGATGATATTGGGATCAATGGTGATGAGTCTGGTGGGCTAGAGGCTGGTTCTGGTGATCAAATGCCGACCTCTGGTTCTGGAACTGGGTTTCCCGGTGAGCCAAATATCGATAAGACAGATGTCGCCGAATCAGATCAGATGGGGCTGACTGCAGTGGGTTACGATCCTGCAGGATCGATTCCCATATCGAGTGATGGATACTTGTGGCTGTTCTACATGACACCCGGAAGTTACTGGCAACCACCCGCGGGTGGGCAACCACCTGGAGATTACGATCTCTTTGTGACCTCTGGCTTCTTTCCCTTGAGATCAGGTCAGACAGAGAGAATAGCAATGTCGGTGGCCTTGGGTAATGATGTAGCAGACGCATTGAGAAATAAGGAAGTTGCTCAGACCACCTATGACTTTGATTATCAATTTGCTAAGGCTCCAGATCCGCCAAATGTCACTGCAGTCTCTAGTGATGAGAAGGTCACCCTTTACTGGGACACCCATGCCGAAGGATCAAAGGATAGATATATGGGTGAGATAACAAACAATGTTGACCTCTATGATTTCGAGGGCTACAAGATATATCGATCGACGGACTTTGAATTCAATGATGCCTATACCATCACAGATGGAGAAGGTAATCTGACCTTCTTGGAGCCCTACACCCAGAATGGGACAAAGGCTCGGTGGGACCTTGTGGATGGCAGATCAGGCTGGCATCCAATAGACCTAAATGGTGTCAAATTCTATCTTGGAGATGAAACTGGATTACAGCATTCCTATGTTGATGATAACGTTGTCAATGGACAGCGATACTATTATGCAGTTGTATCCTATGACTATGGTGGAGATCTGACCAATGACATCATCCCAAGTGACTCGCCCATGAGACTGAGGGTCAATTCCTTGACCGGAGAGATCGAACTTGGACCTAATGTAGTGGCAGTCACTCCCTCTCCACCCTCTGCCGGGTACAATGATGCAGAATTCTCAGGGGATGCAATAGACCATGTCAGTGGTACATCCAGTGGCAAGATCTATTATGAGATAATCGATCCAATGGAGATCAAAAATGAACACAGGTATCAGATCACATTTGCAGATACCATTCTTGCCAATCAGCAAGGACCAGCCGGTTATGATACCATTACGACAAGATCCTATTTTCTCGTAGATGTCACATACCCTGATTCTCCAGATACATTAAAACATGATGATCACGATCTGAAAGAGACCGATGGACCCGTGGTCGATGGATTCAGACTCGCATTTGAGAACATCAAGGAACTTCGATTCAATGAGGAAAGCTCAAACTGGTCAAGAGATAGTCTTTGGACCTTTAACTTTTTCAGATACGCAACATTCAATGTGGTTGGCACCCAATTACCCTACGACTATCGAATCATCTTCACTGAGGAACGATCTGATTCTAGCATCGATCTATGCATGAGATATCTACCCAACACCACCAACTGTTTTCCAGGATATCTATACGAAGGCAAGCCCGTTAATTTCTTTGTTGAACGCAGAGAATCCCTCACCGGTGATGATAACGTAGACTGGGTGAAAATACCCATTGGTTTCATAGATGTGATCCCGATAGGAGACCCTGATGGATATTTCAATGCGGACGGGGAAAGAGAGAGTGATTGGATCGTTTTCATGGACCATGAGGATGGGGATGGAAACCCTGAACCTTCGTGGGCCTTTTATCTTAATCTACATCCAAATGATCCCGCTCTTTCATACAATGAACCAGCGTCTGGCGATACAGCATTCATCATCGTGGATAAACCGTTCTTGACAGAGGACATCTATGAATTTGTGACCTTGTCACCCTACATTGACACCCAAACGGCGAAGAATGATCTTGACAAGATAAAGGTTGTCCCCAATCCTTACTATGCTGCAACTGCTTTCGAGGGACAGAACACATTCACCTCAGGAAGGGGTCCTAGGGAGATCCAATTCAGAAATCTTCCTCAGAATTGCGTCATACGCATCTTTACCATATCTGGAGAATTGGTCAGAACGATACAACACTCATCTCCGATGAACTTTGGGACTGGGTCATGGGACCTTCTAACAAAAGACAATCTCACTGCTGCATATGGCATATATGTATACCACGTGGAAGCAACTGGCATTGGTGAGAGAATCGGTAAACTGGCAATAATCAAATGACCATAGTTCGATCATTCATCTATATTATTTGCCTTTCCTCAACCCTTTTCGGCGTTGATAAGACAGGCACGATGGCCGCTAAATTCTTGTCCACCAACATTGGTTCAAGGGCCGTTGGCATGGGTGGAGCATTTACCGCGGTTGCAAATGATGGATCATCCATGTTTTGGAATCCTGCAGGAATTGGATTCAATCACCTAAATAAATTCTATGTTAACCACTCCAGCTGGATCGCTGACATAGCATTTGACTACTTCAGCGTCTCATTGCCTATTGGAAAGAATCGGTACCTTGGCATCAACATAACCTCTGTGACCATGGGAGATATGGAGGTCACACGATACGGGAATGAGGATACCGGAGAGACATTCTCCGCCTCCGATCATGCGTTTGGACTCACCTATGCACTGAATCTGACAGATCGATTCTCGATCGGTCTCAATGGTAAGCTCATACAGGAAAAGATCGCAAATAATTACGCCAATGGCATCGCACTCGACCTAGGTACACTCTTCAAGACCCCCTATGGTTTCAGACTAGGAACATCCATAAGCAATTTCGGGCCAAAAATGAAGATGACCGGTGACGACCTTCTGGTTGCTGTTGACATAGATGAGAGCATTGATGGAAACAATGAGAGTGTAACAGGTTATCTGTCAACCGATAAATTTGATCTTCCTTTGATACTGAGGGTTGGAATATCAAATGACATGTTCATTGGCAAGACCATGCGAGTAACATGGGCATTGGACTCAAACAGTCCTAATGATAACAAAAGTTATGTCAACGCAGGAGTTGAGATCGGTCTCATGAACGATCTTCTTGTTCTAAGAAGCGGTGTGAACTCCTTATTCCTTGACGATAGGGAAAGTGAAGTATCCTACGGCATTGGCATTAGATCTCCTCTACTAAAGAGACAAGACATATATATTAATTATTGTTTTGAGATGCTCAAACATCTTGGAAATACACATCAGATAAGCATAGGGATTTCATATTAAATTTTAAAATATGATCTGCTAGTTTTTTATTCAATACATATTAAAGGAATATCCAATGAGAAATCGGTTAACCAATCTATTATTTATCACATTTATCTTATCAAGCGCAAGTGCAGGTGTCACCTTCAACTTGAATACCTCAACCGCACCTGGATTTACGGATACCAGTTCGACCCTTGTGCTACGCGGGACCATGAATGGATGGTCAGGAAATGATTGGGAGATGTCAAATGTTGGTGGAGATTATTGGGTCTATACGAGTGATACATTGGATACGGGAGACTATGACTACAAATACTTCATGATCGATGCAATGGGAAACGAGTTATCAGAATCTACAGATGATAGGGTTTGCACTATTTCTGGTGACACAGTTCTATCTCAAGACTATTGGGAAAACGGTACCACACCACCTTATACGGAGACGGATAGTATTGATGTTTGGTTCAGAGTAAGCACCGCTGGTATTATTGGCTATGATGGTGATACCATGTTCGTAGCAGGATATATGAACAGTTGGAATGGGGAACCTTTAGTACAAGAAGGAGATTCAGAGTTTTGGTCAAGACAGTATTCCTTTGACCCTGAGGGATCAACTATTGGATATAAATTTCAACATGGAACAGGTGGCTGGGAAAGCATTGGAAATAGAACGGCAACTCTATCAGCAGATACCACTCTTGCATGGGTGTATTGGGATAACATCCCTCCCAGCGGTGACGAGGCTGTCTATACTGATGTTACCTTAACAGTTGTGGATGAAGGTCTAGCATTCCAAGATGTTCGATTCAAGGGTCAATTCTCAAACTGGAGTCTTGTCCAAGGGTATGATGATGGCACCAATGGTGATGAGACCGCCAATGATGGTATCTGGACAACTGTCCTTGATAGCGTTGTCGGACCCACCTCATACGAATGGGGTGCTGTGGAATGTGACAGTACCTGTGATGAAGGAGGTGACGGAACTTGGTTATTGGGCTTTATCGGTGAACCAAATCAAGAGTTTTCCATTGCCGAAGATGGCTCTGTCACAGGTTCAACCAGTTTTACAATTCCCTACCTGGGTGATCCAATAACCAAGACCGTCATATTCTCAGTTGACATGACAGAGTGGCTTGATGAGGAGGGCTTTACTGGTTTGCCAATATTTAGTGTAGCCAGAGGTGATCAGATGCAAGTGAGGGGTGCATTCAATCTTTGGAATTGTGATGATCCAGCAGACTGTGAGATGACCCGTACTCCTGGAACAAACCTATTCAGTCTTGCAACAAGTGTGACTGGATATCCTACTACTGCAACTGAATTCAAATATTTCATGGAACTGGACTCATCATCAGTGGATATTCTAAGTCAGACCTATGGTGATATCTATGATGAGATTGGTTGGGAGGATTCGCCACAATTTGGTGGAGGTAATAGATGGTTCACGCTTGGTTCAGATGACGGTACAGGACTTCTTGAACTTCCTCTTTCCGGATACTTTGACCTCCCTATTGGTGGAGTGGTGCCATGCTGTCGTACTGTTACCTTGACCTTCAATGTTGATATGGTAGATGCCGTTGAGCAAGGATTTGACTCATTGGAGGATTCGGTATATATATCTTTCAAGGATAGATGGTTGAAATATACGCAAGGCCTTGGAGATGATTATAAGGTCTATGCTACTGCAAATGGAGATGGTACTTATTCTGCAGATGCATCCTTTGTTGGCCCTTTCCCATGGCACATGATCTATACCTGGGGTTTCTATGATGTGTCTGAATTAGCATTCATCGAGGAAGGCGGTGGCTTTGGATTTGGTCGCTCTCGAGCACGTTATCATCATGCAAATGCAAATAACGATTGTTGGTGGAGAGACTATAGTTTTCCACAAGACACTTTCCAGGTCGAGGACCCTCCTCTACCTGTTGAGGAGTTTGACCCTGAGTCCATTTGCATCCCATTAGCGAGCGTTGGTGATGAAATGATCCCTGATGAATATTTCCTGAGTGAGAACTATCCGAATCCATTCAATCCCACTACCTCTTTCACCTTTGGAATCTCATCCAGCAAAGATGTAAGAATTAGCATATATAACATCTTGGGCCAGAAGATCTTCTCATTTGAGAAAGGTAGAATGGATGCAGGAACTTATGAGTTCAATTGGAACGGCGAAAACCAAATGGGTGAGCAGGTTACTAGCGGCATCTATTTTTACGAGATGGAAGCGGGGAATGATTTCCGAAACATAAAGAAGATGACCCTTCTAAAATAATCCTATTAAATACATTAGTAAAAAAAGGCTCAATAGAGCCTTTTTTTACTAAAAGCATATTTATATGAGATATTCGTTCATAATTGTTTTTATTCTATGCCTGAGTGCTTTAGCACAAGACCTAGACTATAAGAACCCTATCATTAAAGGCAGTTATCCAGACCCTTCTATCTGTCGGGTTGGAGAAGATTTCTATATAGTCAATTCCTCTTTCGAATATTATCCCGGACTCCCAATTCACCATAGTAAGGATCTGGTGAATTGGGAATTGGTCGGTTATGGACTTCACCGTGAAGAACAATGTACTGGTAAAATGAATCTCACCGATGTTCAATACAATGGAGGCATTCATGCACCATCAATAAGGTATCATAATGGGAAATTCTATATCATTACTACCAATGTTTATAGTCCAGCTGAAGAAGAACCATCTGAGATGATCAATTTCATCATAACATCAGAAAAGATAGAAGGACCATGGTCAGATCCATATATCATTAAAGGTGCACCCGGTATAGACCCTGATATTATATTTGATAACGAAAAGATATGGTATGTTGGTACTCATGCTCCTGATGATCCCAATTTTAATGGTGAAGGTGAGATCTGGCTGCAAGAATTGGACAGTACTAATTGGTCATTGACCGGAGAACGATATTTTCTCTGGCGAGGTGCATTATATTATGGTACTTGGGCAGAAGGTCCTCACATTTATAAAAGAAACGGATATTATTATCTTTTAATAGCAGAAGGTGGAACAAGCCTTAATCATGCCGTTATGGTCGCAGTAAGTGATAATATCAAAGGACCTTACGTGCCCAATGATAGAAATCCTATTTTAACCTCCCGTCATATTTCTTATGGACACTGGGTAAATAGTATTGGTCATGGAGATCTAATTGAGTTAGAAGATGGTAGGTGGTATATGGTAACCCTTGGTATCCGCTCAGAGGTTAAGACCCATTCAAACATGGGACGGGAAACACATCTTATACCTGTAACATGGGAAAAAGAACCATTTGAATGGCAATACGATGATATTGAAAAAGATTGGTCAATATTACCAGAGCATGAAAGATTTGAAAAACTGCGTCGTGTTAACTATGAATGGCCCGTATGTTCACCTATAACGGGCAGGGTTGATAGATCTTATTCTTTGCCTTACCCTGATCATCCTCAATATTATAGTGATTCATTCAAAGATGATTTTGATAATGAGAATTTGAGTTTAGAATGGAACTTTCGTCGGGTTCCAAATAAAAATACATATGAAATAAACTTAGATAATGAAGTTTTACGTTTATTCGCAGGTACAAATGTGATAAAAGATCGAAAAAGTTCAAGCCTTTTGGGAATCAGGCAAAAAGAGAGTCACTTTGAGTTCTTAGTAAAAATGATCTTTGATACAGATGAGTCGGAGGTACAGTCAGGCATTAGTCTTTTTCAGAAAGATGATAATTATTTTACATACACTATAGAAAGACACAATAGAGAATACCTACTTAAACTTATACTTAAAGAAAAAAATAGTGAACCAATCATTATCAAAGATAAAATATTAAGTTCTTACAATGGATCGATCATTTTCAAAGTAGTCTCAGATGATATGGCATATAGGTTCTATTATTCACTTGACGAATCAAAAAATTTCAATTTTCTAACTGAGACAGGTCCAAATAAAATTCTCAGTAAAGGATATACTGGAGCGTATTGTGGTCTATATGCAACCACTAATGGAAAAGAGATCCAAGAGCATGCTGATTTCGACTGGGTCATGTTAAAATAGTTAAGTGGGGTTCTATCTCGGTCTGGTCTGATCTGAGCGTTGCACCCACTGTTGCAAACTTCCCATTTTTTCAATGGTAATACTACATACTCCATATGATTCTTCTATCGTACCTCTTATGATGAAAAGTGTCTCCCAATGCAATAGGTCACCAAACTCCTTGAACACATTGGGAAATAGGACACACTCGTATATATCAGACTCATCTTCCAATGTCAAAAACTCCATGGGCTCAGATTTCCGTGTCCTAGATTCTTTTCGTGTAATGTACACACCTATCAAATAGATGGACCTACCAATATAATGGGAGATATCTCTTGCATATTTGATCCTATGGCTGAGCAAAGGTCTGTATCTGGCCAATGGATGGACAGATACAGGAAAACCAAATACCTGAAGTTCCAAATGGTATCTATCATCTTCTGTGAAGGCTTGGCTCAAGGAATTAAGCTCAAGTGGCCTTCTAGAACCCGTCTGAAGATAAAATCCAGCTACCTGATAGGCTATTTCCTGGTGATCTGATCTTGGTGCTATCGCATTGAAGCAACCTGCATTGGTCAAGGTCATGGCATCGGCCAGGTCAAGTTCAACACGGAATAAAAAATCATCTAGAGAATTAAAATCTCCTGCCTTGCGTTCATCCAATATCATGTGAATGGCTTTTTGTCTGAGACCTTTGATAGCCATGAAACCCATCTGCATAACATCATGACCACCACGCCATTCATAATGACTCTTATTGATATCTGGGAGCAATACTTGAACTCCAGATCTACGTGCCTCGCTCATATAGGCATAAGATGAATAATAACCACCCTGATTGGATATGACGGCCGCTAGAAATTCCGCAGGGAAATGAGCCTTGAGATAGGCACAAGTAAAGGACAGCATCGCGTATGACGCAGAGTGTGGTTTACAGAAGGAATAACCCACAAAAGATGAGATCATGTCCCATGTGCATTCTATCATCTTGGATGAATAACCTCGATGGCGTGCGCCTTTGATAAACCTCTGCTTCCATGAGGGAATGAGGTGTTGCATGGAATCGCGGCTCATTGCCTTTCTAAGTGCCTCTGCATCCGCGTAGCCCAATCCTGCCATTGTCATGACGACCATGGTGACCTGCTCCTCATATACCATGATGCCATAACTCTCTCTTAAAATTTCCAGATCAGGATGAATAAGATCCCATTTCTGACCATGTATTCTAGACAGCATCAAATTCGTATATCGGTTGGCGGCTGGACGAATTATGGATGAATAGATCACCACGTGCTCAAAATCCACGACACCAGCCTTTGACAAGAGTTGTCGAGTGGCAGGGCTTTCAATATAAAAGACACCCATGGTCCTACCTTCTCTCATAAGTTTTTCAGTCCTCTCATCGCCAATAGGCTGTATATGGTGATAGTCCAAGTATTTGCTTTGTAGTGCACCATCTCCATGATTGAGGTTGATGTGACGAATCGTGTCTCGAACCACTGCTAGACTACGGTTACCTAATAGATCTATCTTTAAGAGACCTGAGTCCTCTACCTGATCTTTCTCCCACTCTACGATCTGAACACCCTTTGGGGCCATCAAGACCGGAGTGTATCTTCGAATATCATCAGGTACAATGACCACTCCACCTGGATGAACTGATATATGACGAAGCACCCCTATTATCTTCTCGCTTTCTTGCAATACATTGACAATAGTATCATCCATGTCCACATTTGAAAATCGAGTATCATTCTTGACCCAGTGGTGTAGATTCTTATTTGAGGAATGCCAACCAATACGCTTGGTGATCGTCCTGATCTCCTCATTGGACAATCCGTGCACCTTCCCCACCTCTCGAATTGCAGATCGAGGTTTGAGAAAAACTTGGCTAGCGACCATGGCCGTACGTTTCTTACCATATCTTTTGAAAACATAGTCCAATATATCGTCTCGCTCATCCCAGGGAAAATCCACATCGATATCTGGCATATCCTCTCGCTCTGGATGAATAAATCTCTCAAAACGAAGTCCATATCTTAGAGGATCGACCTGAGTGATGAAAAGACAGTAACTCACTATTGAAGCAGCGGCAGATCCTCGACCGATCGTGGCCCGGGTCTGTGTGACAATATCCTTTACAATGAGGAAGTAGGGCGCAAATCCTTTCTGATGGATGATATTCAACTCATGATCAATTCGATGCCTTATTTGATCATTGATCTCACCATAGCGTTTTTTAGCACCTAGGCATACCTCATGCTCAAGTTTCCTATTGGATCGATGTGTATCTTTTAGAGAAAGACCAGGGAAAATGGTATTGATGAATGACCAATCGGTCTTGCATCGATCTGCTAGGTATCGACTATTATTCAATGCATGCAGACTATTAGGAAAAAGTTGCACCATCTCTGCCTCATTCCTGAACCAATGCTGATCTGATCTATGCTCCATAGGGTCTAATTGACTCAATGTACTGTTACGATCGATCGCGCGAAGGATCATATGCGTTTGATGATCACTTTGATGCTTGAAATAGACATCTCCCGTAGCGACGATCTCAAGCCTCAACTCCTTCGACAATTTTTTCATAGTTGATTCTTGTAAATCTGGCCTGAGTTCAATGAAAAGATGAGTGTCAGGTATGAAACGGGATAATGCTGTTAATGTTGTGGTGTCATGCCCCAATACAAAAAGTCCAGAATAATATTTTCTCAAAATATCAGAGATATCCTTTTTAGGGTCATCATGAACGTCGGATATTATTCTACAGAGATTCTCGTAACCATTCTGATTCTCGACCAATATCAATATCTCTTGTTGATGTGTGATCAGATTAACTCCGGCAATGGGATGAATGCCTGCAGAGCGACAATGCTGAACAAAACGAATAAATCCCCACAGGCCATTCACATCCGTTAGGGCCAGTGTATCCATTGAACATGCTCTGGCAAGGTTCATCATCTCCGACAATGACAACAGACCTCTCATGGCAGAATAGATGGAATGAATGTTCAGGTGGACGAACATTGATCACACATCAAGGCTTGCAAAACGTTGGCATTTTGTAGGCTCTGAACTCCAAATTTTGACCGAATCTCATCTATTGCATTGGATAGCGACATAATGCGGTCATCTCTTTTAGAGAACAGATCTCCCTGACTAACATATGGACGGAATTCCCATACATCTACCAATATGGCCCTCACACGATTTCGACGTTCATTTGCGCCATCAAATAATATTTTACAGACATTCATGACAGACACATCATCAATTCGCGTAAATGACCCCATTCGTTGCCGTTTATGACCATCTACGTAGTGGATCTCCAATCGAACCTTGTCGGCCAATTGCCTTCTTTGTCGCAACTTAAATGCCACTTTATCTGATAGATCTCTTACTAGTGCATGGAGCATATCTCTATCATTGGTGTCACTTGATAGGATCGTCTGCTCCAAGATATGATCTTTGATTTTCATTGGTCTTACTGGGCAGGTATCATACCCTTTTGATTCTTTGTCAAGTACGGGTGCATGGTTACCAAAAAAGATACGAAAATGATCTGGCCTTACTGCTATGGATTGGATCTGACCAATATGATCGATCCATAAGAATTTTAATATTCGATGAACATGACCCTCCTTTACCACTGGTAGTACAGATGGTCTCAAAGGTGAAAGGAATTGAGATTCTCTCCCATTCTCTACTTTATATATACGGTCTGGAATGACAGAGGTCACAATACGACTTACCAATTTGTTCGCACTTATGCCCACGACCGCAGAAAGACTTGTCTGATCTCGAACACGATCTATGATGGAAAGTCCTGTATCCTGGATGTCTGCCCTAATAGACCGCATTCCATGCATATCCAGAAAGAACTCACTAATTCCTTGAGGCTCCACGGTAGGTGTGAACAATGATACAGATCGGTATGCATAGTGATGAATACGTTCATAGAGAGAATGATTATAAGGTAGGAGTTGGACTGCGTGATTCATTTTTCTTGCCACAGAGACCTTCATCCCAAGTGCGAGTCCCTCTTCCTTTGCCTCATCAGAAAGACAGACAATACTTCCATTTTGATGAGAGGATGAAATGATTGCAACGGGGCGCGTTCTCAGACAAGGGTCTATCAGACGCTCGGCCTGTAGTTCTATGTTCTTAAGACGTATGTGGAAGACGTCTCTTTCAATCATGCATGGTGTGCCTAGTTCAAATAATTCCTAAAGGAATAGAGAAGCACACCATTGATATGAAAATCATCTTTAGAATCAACTTTTATAACTGGAAAATCTGGATTTCTGGGGTGGAGTTCCACACCACTCGATCCATTGACATAACATTTAAGGGTCGCCTCTCCATTGATCAAGGCTACCACGATCTGTCCAGAATGAGCAGTACTGGTCTTTTTGGCAACAATATAGTCCCCATCATGAATATGTTCATCGATCATGGAATTGCCCCTCACTTGTAGAACATAATGATCTGGATGCAACAATGATGGCGGGACATCGACCATCTCAGGGTTTTCTAATGCCTCAATAGGCTCTCCTGCTGCAATAAGGCCCAGAAGCGGCAAACGAGCCTTTGTAGTTGTGGCGTGCTCTTTGTGGGTTAAAATGAGCGCCCGCTTGCCGTTGGGGCCTTTTACACGTGACAGA
>Ga0208766_1000281_pt1 | contig 27818 bp, 22 predicted proteins | sample ETN01SmetaG_3_FD_185792 | JGI IMG/M metagenome (GOLD analysis project Ga0208766, IMG submission 185792) | Marine microbial and viral communities from oxygen minimum zone, Eastern Pacific Ocean - ETNP2014F12-01SV263 (SPAdes) (version 2) | ecosystem: Environmental > Aquatic > Marine > Oceanic ... | reverse complement strand
TGCTCCAATCATTAATGCTCATGAGATCGCTTACAAGGCACTATTTCTTTCTCTGGGAATGATCATATCCGTGAGGGAGGTTCAAATGACCAAGGTCGGGACGTCTATTTTTTCCAGTTCTCATAGGGATCTGTAGTGAGGTTCATGTTGTAGTATCTCGGGTCGTGAGAGACTTCATTGCCTGCCCAGTCAGGTAGCTGAAAACTTTCGTCTTCCGATTCAAGTTCGATCTCTGCTACGATCAGTCCCTGATTCTTTCCGTGGAATTCGTCGATCTCCCATACGTGGCCCTCGTGCTCTACATAGTGTCTGGTCTTTTCAATGGTGCTGTTACCACAAAGATGTTCGAACATGTCTTTGGCATCCTCTTTTGGAATGCCATACTCAAATTCAAGTCTGGAAAGTCCTATCGTGTTTCCCTTAATGGTCAGGAAATGATCATCGTCCATGCTTCGAACCCGAACCACCTGGCGTTCATCATTGACGATGTATCCCTGCTTGACCATCTTGGACCTTGATATCTCATCATGTGGGATGGTATCCACAAGAAACTTTCGTTCGATCTCAACTGCCATTTTTACTCCTTATCTGACTAAATGAAAAGTAAGAGATCGAACTAAGTATTCCAGGATAAAACGGTTCGACCCCTAAAAAAGGCGTTCCCTTGATCGTGGATGTGATGTACCATGACATGGATATTAGAATGGGTACTCCCATCCACGTAACGGCCTTCATTCCATTCATTGGGAACGGATATCTCCGAATGGTGTTCAGGAATGGCAGGATCAATCCTGGAATCAATACGGATCCGATCACGTAGAATAGCTGGACAATGGATGGCATGAGATATGCAAGAAGGAGCGATAGAAAGGAAATGATGACTAGACCTTTCCTGATGAAAGGAACCGTATCCAGTGTCCTATTATCACTCTGTATTCTCCAGAGCATGTCACGACCAAATGAGATCGCACTTAGAAGACTGAGAGAGTCGATCGTGGACATGAGGGTGGCGATTATACCAGTCATGAATAATCCGAAAACACCAACGGGTAGTACGTCCAATGCCAGGAGAGGGAAGGTAAGAGCGGCCTGACCCTGTTGAATCGTTCCGACGGCGTATAACGCGCACGTAATGGTCAAGCAATCAAAGACCGCCCAAAAGATGATGGAAATTAAAATTCCCCTTCGAGCGGTTTCCGGTGTTGTTGCGGCAGCACATCTTTGGAAAAATCCTGGGTCAATGAATGTCCAGGCCGCCAAGAAGAACCATGCCAGTACATACTGCAATGTATTCCCTCCAAGAGGGTCCAGGTAGCTTTCTGGTAACTCCTTGATCATTAGTACCGGACTCTGAACATTGGACCAGAGGTATCCCAGTAGAAGAAAAAAGCCTGCGAACATCAAGACGAACTGAATCAGGTCTGTCCTGACCACTGCACCAAATCCACCATTCCAAACGTACATGGCGCTAAAAATTGTGGAGATCATGAGAGCCGTTCCTAATTCCAATCCAAACATGAATTGAATGACAAATCCCATTCCAAGCAGGTATGGTGCTGGACTTGCCAGGAACGATAAGATCAGCGCAGACATGATCCCTGCTCCATTGCCATAGACCTCTCTAAAATTGTCAGGAATCGAAATGCTTTTACTCTGCCTTATCTTTGGTGCTACCCAAAAAGCATAGGCCAATGCAAAAACATAATAGGGGAATGAGAAAATAAACCAGGTCTGTAACCCATAAAGAAAAGTGTTCTCCCCAACTCCAAGGATCGCACCATACCATGTTGTCACGAGCGTCGCGACAAAGCCAGTAATACTCAATCTTCTTCCGGATAAGATGAAATTCTCTTCTGAAGATTCCTCGTTTCTTTTTCGAATGATGCCAACATAAATAATGGTGATGACATAAAACCCCATGATCATCTTATCGAGAAAATGAAATTCCATCATTCCATGTGATTGAGAAATACCCAGATCCAATCATCTGATTCAATCTCTATCTGATTCATGACAGCAACATTACTGATGCCATGCCCAGGCGAAGAGAGCCTATCATTATTAAGTTCATGACCCAGACCTCTTGTCGTGATAGAGGTCTTTGAATCGCTTGCAATGAGTGAGATGATTTGTCCATTGACCCCACTGAATTCTGACCGCCCTTTTAGACAGTGAATTATTGAGTGATCTGTGTATATGACCAGATTCATTTTATCAGAAAATGATCTTAGGGAGTAGAGGGCTGCCATGTTGTGATCATCTCTCCGACCAGAGAATCCAATGAGGATAATATCATTCATATTTTGATCTAGGCACCAATCAAGACCTTTATCAAGATCATTTTTTGTTTGGTCAGGTAACTCTACAACTTCACAACCATACTCATGAGGCTTCAATCTGAGTGAGTCCAGGTCTCCTAGGACATAATCTGGTTTATGACCCAATTTGATTAATTTATCAGTTCCGCCATCTAGACAGACTATGAATTTTGCATTATTAATGACCTTGAGACTGGATGGATGAGTTGGAACCTCTCCATTTCCAAACAGTATGATTGGTGATTTATTCATAGAATATATTGGTCAGATCGCAAAAAATTAATAATGAAAACTACCTAGAACGGATTTCATTATAAAATTGAATCCATTAAATTTACCGCCTTTGCTATGAACCTCAGAAGAATTTCACACGCATTATTTAATTTTGATGCTCACTACCCACGGACCATCATTGCAACTGTTATTTTCATAACAGTACTCTTTGGTTGGAAGGTCTTTGACCTTGAGATGGATCCATCTCTTCGTTCTGGTCTTCCCAGAGATCACAAGATCGTCAAGTCAATGGAGAAGGTGGATAAACTATTTTCAGGCAGTGATATTTTGATCGTTGCAGTAGAATCAGACAGTCTTTTTAATGAGGGGACATTAAATAAATTATCCTCTTTCCAAGACTCTCTGGAGTCAATAGAGCTCATCAGTCGGGTTACCTCGATATTCAATCAGAAGCACATAGTGCCAGATGACAATGGGTTTGAGATAGAGCCACTGCTTACGGATATTCCATCTGACTCAGCAAGTAGGGAAGACTTGATGAAAAGATTAGAGGAATCAGGAATGATTGGCAACCTTGTTTCCGATGATTTCAAGACCTTGTGCTTCATAGGTCAGATTAACTCCTCGTTCGAGTATGATGAATTTGTATTTAGGAAAGACATATTTGAATTGGTCAATCGTTATAACGACCCAGAGGATTTTTATGTCTCAAGTTTGCCCATAACGCGGGCAACGGTGATAGATTATATGCAGAGAGACATGCGTGTGTTCACTCCGGTGGCCATTGGACTTTGCATATTCTTGCTCATGCTTTCCTTTCGTAGTTGGACCGGTGTGTTCCTACCTTTCTTTGTGGTTGGTTTTTCAATTATCTGGACCTTTGGAATCATGGGATGGCTTGATATGTCTTTAGCATTTATTGGTACATTGATACCAGTTATGTTGGTTGCCATAGCCAATAATTATGGCATTCATATCATATCTCATTATTTTGAATATTCACGATTGGATACAATGGCAACTCGCGGACAGATCCTAAGGCGTACCATCCGAAAGGTGGGTATACCCATTCTTTTGGCAGGATTGACAACAATGGTGAGTTTTTTATGTCTACTATCACACTCACTTCCTAGAGCAAGAGAGATGGGAGTTCTTGTCTCGTTTGGAATCCTGGTATCATTTATTCTAAGCATCATATTGATTCCATCGGTTCTGGTACTTGTTCCGCGTCCTCAGCATTTGTCCAAGGAATATGATATGTCATTCATTGACAACTTTTTGATAGGAATGGGAAAATTGTTTACAAGATATAGAGGAGTCGTGCTAATATCTCTATCCGTCATTAGTATCTGGCTTACGATGGGCATCCAATATCTAAAGGTAGATACTAATCCGGATCATTATTTCCCAAAGTCATCCACATTGAGAATTGCAAATACCAAGATAAGTGAAGCTTTTGGAGGTTCTACGCAAATGAACATACTGGTCGAGGGTGATATATTTGACCCAGTTGTTTTGAGAAATATTGAGGTTCTTACAGATCATATCAAAGACCGTCACAGTATTGTGACAAAATCATATTCGATCGCTGATGTGATAAAGAGGATGCATTCTGGATTCAATGGGGGTGATTCAGCCAAAGAGATCATACCAGATGACCGTGACCTCATTCATCAGTATATGTTCATGTATTCCATTTCTTCAGATGGAGATGAGTTTGACCTGATCCTGGATGATATAGAGGAACCATCATATACACAGATACTTCTGAGGCTGCAGGCGGTCAAGACCTTTGCAATATCTGAGATCGTTGACGATACTGAACAATTCATAAAGGCAAATTTCTATGATGATTCACCAATGGAGTTGACAGGTGGAGCCACATTGATGGGTGTGGTAAATCACATGGTCATCCGCGGACAGTTCATCAGTCTGATCGTTTCGGTGATCATAATATTCTCTTTGATGACCATTATGTTTAAGTCTTTCACGGGTGGACTATTTGCGACTATGCCAATGGCCATATCAGTTGCTATGATGTTTGGACTGATGGGTTATATGGGTATTACACTTAATATAACCACGTCACTTTTGACCTGTATCCTGGTCGGAGTTGGCGTGGACTATACTGTGCATTTTCTATGGCACCTGCGAGATCACTTGAACGATGGAGATTCTTTGGATGATGCCATAACAAATACATTCAGAATTTCAGGTAAGGGCATACTTTTCAATGGACTTTCAGTTGTCGTTGGATTTTCTGCATTGTTATTCTCAGTATTTGTGCCGGTCAGGATCTTTGGGATTCTGGTAATGGGATCTATATCCTTTTGCCTATTTGGTGCTTTGGCGACACTGCCCGCCTTGACTAGCTTAACCAAACCAAAATTCCTCTATAAATGAACCTAGAGCAAAAAGATAAAACTCTAAGCGGAATTATCATGCTACTTACCTTGGCAATGGTCTTTTATGTATTTTCTTATTCTGGAACATCCTTTGATCTAGAAGGTAGGACGATCAAGGATCTGATCTCGTTTATTATAGAAAAATATTTGGACTTTGCTATAATAGCATATGTTTTCATCTGCTTTCAATTAGCAGGTTTTGTGGAATTGAAGTATAAACAAGATTTCATTACTGTTTCTTTGCTTAGCATACTCTTGACACCATTTTCAATATTATTTATCCTACAAAATGAAAATGATGAAGATTAGAATAGTCTCACTATTTGGTTTACTAATATCTATGTGCCTAGGACAAGAAATTTCCGTTGATGAGATCATGGAGCGTGTATATTCATTCAAGAGACCAAGTTCCTCCATCATGGAGATCAGGCTTGAGATCACACGCATTAAAAGGAAGAAGGAAAAGACAAAGGTCAGAGAATTTACCAGATATGAAAAGTATTATGACTCTGGTAAGTATAGATCCAAGTCCATGGCAAGATTTACAAAGCCAAAGATCGTAAAAGGAACAGGACTCCTGAGTTGGGTACAAAGAAATGGTCAAACTGAGCAATGGTTCTTCCTCCCAAAATTAAAGACCGCAAAGAAAATAAAGGCCAAGGAAAGGTCTAGATCTTTCCTAAATACTGATTTCATATATGAAGATCTTGAAAGTAGGAAGCCCGGTCTGGATAGTCTGGTCAATATTGGAACAGAATTCATTGATGGTGATCAATGTAAGATCATAATGGCCTGGCCAAAGAATGAGAGTGCATACTTTTCAAGAAAGATATGGGTCAATGTTAGGAATTGGCAAATTTGCAAGGTGGAGTACTATACTACTGAGTCAGAAAAGGAGAAAACCCTCATCTTAACTGATTTTATTGAAAAAAATGGATTCATAACTGCGGGTAAGATGGTAATGGAAAGGGGAGATGGAGATAAGACGATCATGAAGATCTCATCATTCAAGCCTGATATGGGCTTGAATGATGAGATCTTCTCAAGATCATTTCTGATCAAGATCTGACCACATTTGATCTAATAACGGATCAATGAGCACGCGGCAGACAGACCAGCACCAGTCCCTATCAGCATTAGTAGGTCACCTCGTTTGACTCGACCATCCTCAATAGCCATTGCAAGGGTCATGGGAACTGATGCAGCAACACAATTCCCAAATTTTGATACAGTTTCCAGAACCTGTTCCTTATTGAATCCTCCTGCTGAGATATAGGCCTCAACGGCTTTTCCAGATGCCTGATGGGGAATGACCCAATCAATGGATTCTCTTTTTAAACCGGTTTCTTTCAATACCTCTAATAATATTCTATAGACCTGTTTGCGTGCTATCTTGTAAATGGCAGGTCCATCCATTGAAAACAGATTATCTTCTTTGGTGGTATTGGGGTCTTGAGGGTGTTTTCTAGTTCCTCCTCCTCGGACCTCTGTTAGGTTTGAACCACTGGGCCAAGTGCTCATAGTGTGATATAGCAGTTCGCTATCCTCATCATTCGATGAAGGTTCCAATAGTACTGCCGCTGCGCCATCACCAAGAAGCGATGCACTCTCTGGTTCATTATAATTTCTACCTACCGTACCTCGGTCAGCTGAAATGATCAGAATTCGGTCATAGGAATTTGATTGTATTAGACTACTTGCAGTATGTAGTGCAGTGATGAAAGATAAGCAAGTACAATGAATACTGTATGAGGGAATTCCCTCAAATCCCATTTCCTTTTGATAAAATGTTGAAGTATCAGGTATCGTTTGTCTCGGGACGCCCGATGCATTGATGATCAGGTCCGGAGGAGGTCCATCATTCAATGCTTCTTTACCAGCGATGGCACCCATTTTATCAACATCGATCTCTGATACGCGCCTTTCAAAAACTCCTGACTTATCATGTATCCAATCAACAGATCTATCAATAAGATGTGCGATGTCCTCTGATCTTTCTATTTTTGGAGGCAGGTATAGTCCTGAGCCACTGATCTTGATCTTCAATATGGTACTTTAAAAGAAATATTTAATTTCAAACCTTAGATGTGAGAAATCTTCCATCCGATTGAATGGATAGTCACCTCCATCAGGATGGTCTGAATCACCGTTTACCTTTGTCAGGGCGATGGTTCCATCCAGGTCTTGATTCAATGAGTATGTCATCTTTAACTCCACCAAGGATCCAGAGAAAGACCTATTGGCCTCATAGGAGGAGGCATCGACCATAGATGTCAATGATACCTTTAATTGATCATCAAGCATGTTCCTGTCCAGTGTCAAGAAAAAGGCCCTATTGGTCAAGATCGCTATTGGTACGCCCATGCCAGGTGTGAAGAAGTTAGAGGGCCTCATCTGCTCTGGGTCTAGCTCTAAGTTTGGAATGTCGATCTCTTGATCGACAGGTAGACTATCAGATGAATAATTTAGTGTATCATGGTAAAAGTATTGTGCCGTCAGGTTGATTCCAAAAGGCAACTCTGTCTCTATTTGGATGGTTGACTGTATATACTGTGCTTCCTCCATCAGCGGGTAGGTAAAATGCAATGAGTCATAGTAGATCGGATTGAATGAACTTGATCTGTCAATGGATTCATTTTGATCTTCGGTCAAAAAATACCCAAGGTCATATCTCAATGTCAGCCAGTCACTTAATAAGACTCCCCCTATGCCAAACACATCCGTCTTCCTATATCCATATACAATATCAACATATGGAAAAGATATATCGCTACTGTGTCCATAAACATTTACTCCAGATAGATTGAAGGTCCTATCATATCCAGAATAATATGAAGCTGATATGTCTCCCATTCCAGTCGAAAAGGTACCGTGTATACCTCCCTCATAGGGTTGGCCTTGTATCTGAAATATCTCAGAGGACTCAGGATATACAGGTAATTCAATTGGGAAGTCATCATCTCCCAAGGGAATTCGATTTGTTGCGTGAACAGGAGAAAAGACCGTATTGACCCTTAGGTTTCCAAGGTAATAGTCCAATCCAATAGAGAGTGTGGCCATTTTTCTTTCTATGCCACCAAAGAATAAATAATAATAATCAAGACTGCTTGCATTATCGATTGGGCTATTTTCATCCACACTGCCCCAAGAATGAATCTGTTTTCCAATACGAAACTCAAATTGGTCATGATCATATGTCAGATAAAGTTCTCTCATGTCAAAAATAAAATCTTGAGGGTCACTTGAACCTAAAAAATAGGCATCGTCCCTCAGGTGGTACTCGATGGAAAAATTCCCATTTAATGAAATATTCTCTGTTCGTTTTTCAATGTTCAATGCGGCCATTCTATATGGAATGTCAATCAAGGATCGATCAGACAATCTAGAGATGTAGGTATAGTCAACATATCCTGAAACTAATAGATTTGACGTGTTGGCCTTGACCCTACAAGTAAGGACGAGAACAATGGCAAAAATACATCTAATGAAGATTAACATATTCTTCATTTTAAAAGAATCGTCTTTCGAATTCTTGTCTCAGATCCATCAGTAAATTTAATGAAGTATATGCCAGATGGGTGACGGTTACCATTCCACGTGATCTGATGAGTCCCGCCATTAAAGATCATAGCATGAGAGATCACATCGACCTCTTTTCCATTATCATCATAGACCCTGATATCCATTCTCCTATCATATGGGACATTTAGTCTTAGATTCACCCTGGGGTTAAACGGATTGGGAAATGGTGCAGATATTGTATACTGATAAGGTAATGATGGGTCAAGGATAGCTGTTGTGATCGTATCACATTCTTGTGGAGAATATACAGGAAAGGAGTAGTAGAATTGATCAAGGCTAAGTTCAAAGTTATCACTCTCTGATACGCAAGAGTCAACGTCTTCACACAAGTTGTTTGCGCCTATGGCAAAGAATGGATATCCACCATTGTCACTATTGTTCCAATCCAATTCCATATTGCAAAAGCATTCCGGCAAGGACTCTAATACATTATTGAACAGCCATAGGTATGATAGATTATCAAGATCACAGATGGATGGAGGCACTGAGGATATCTCATTATAGCCAAGATCAAGAAAATAAAGATTGGATAGATTGCCTATGCTGTCTCCGATGGAGGTGAGGATGTTATTATTTATATATAGAGAGAATAAATTGCTCATGTCACTAAAGGATTCAGGTAGTTCTGCAATTCTATTCCATTCTAAGTAAAGTGAGGCAAGATCATCTAATGATCCAATATTCTCAGGTAATGAGTAAATGGTATCATTGACTCCAGAGCTATTGCCATAGTTTCCTGCAACCAGAAAACGAAGTCGACCATTAAACCAGGTCTGGGTACCTAGTTCAAGGGGTGACCCATAGTTAAGCTCATTTTTAATGATAATACTATCTAGAACATCAATGTCTGTGTCTTGAAGGCAAGAGTCACCAACTAATATTGTCACATTGTCTGGCAATTGATCGAAATAGGTAAAGGAACTATCACACTGGGATAGTACCCAGTTGATTTGATATAGAGAAATGATAATGAATATTTTTTTCATCTTATTTCAGCAATATTACTTTTTGAGTCTTCACTCTATCAGACACTCTCATTTTAATGAAATAGATTCCAGCAGCAATATTATTAGCATTCCAATTTATTATATGTTTACCCGCGAAGGTTCTTCTTTCTATCAATGTTTCTACTCGTTGCCCGTTGATGCCATATATCTCAAGAAGAACATCTTGGTTATTTTTAAGATGGAATTCTATTCTAGTTGAAGGATTAAATGGATTAGGATAGGGCCTATCAAGATGAAAGGACACTGGCTGTAGGTTGTCTATGGAGGAAAGAGGAGAGGTGAATCCATTTGTCGATATCATCTTAGATCTATTTGCATGATGGTCTGGTATCACAGTAAGGTGTATGGGGTTACCTTGCTCGATCGATGACACACTACCCTGAAATGAGATCGTCTCATTCATTCCAGGTTCTATGCTCAATTGAATGGTCTGAGAACCAAACCACCCCTCATCATCATTGATATGGCATGACAGAGTGATGGGATAGAGGCCGTCATTAACAATGTCATAGAAAATGGTGGATGAACCCGTAGGCAGGTACACACCCACATTACCATTGTATTCATTGAGGTCCTCGACGATCACACTATATGCCAATGGGAAAATCCCAGGTATGCGATTAGCTCTATAGACAGCGCCATCTGGCAGACTTAAATTGTATAGTCCCTCCCATATGATCTCTCCTACAGTGTCTACCTCCAAGGAACGGCCTCCTCCTCCAACAGTCGTTAAAAGCACATTCCCGTTTTCAAGTTTTTGTGTATTTCCTGATGCAAAACCAAAAAGATCTGGTGATAGATCATATGACCATACTATTGATGCTTCTGTACCATTAATTGCGATCTCAATAGCTCGAGATGCAGGGTCTTCTGTTCCTCTGAATTCTGGTGCGAGATTGCCGTTGTCAAAGGTCATCAGATTCCCATTCTCTAATTTTTGGAGACTGTGCTGGAAACTAAATCCTAGTTCAGTGCCTAGGCTTACGTCTCCGGAAGGCATGTCGTGCCCCAGGTTCCATATGATATCACCGGAAGGATAGTCTATCTTCGTGATGCGAGAGAGATGCCTAGCTGAAACATAGAGGCAACTTTCTTCCTCATCAAAGATCACTGCATTGACGTGAGTCCAATCATAATGTAGACTAATATATGCCTCTGTCCATGTACCACCAAGTTGGTCATGGTCAGACATATCAAAATGATCGAACACGTTCCAGGACCATACCACTTCTTTCGTGTCCTTATCCCACTCGACGAGTCTATCCCCGATCCATGGAAATTCGACAGTGACCCCATCTGCCTGGAATCCCAGACCTTGAAACAAAGATGTCCATCCGCCAACAGGTATGACCCCTAAGGAAGATGTCTCTACAATACCAAGATAATTGCCATTTGGAAGACGGATGATATCATGATGGAGAAAGTCATCATTTGGCTCTGACCAAATTGTTTCACCATCAAAGGCAACCTCTGAACCAGGGAGATTGTTCTCGGCACCTGATAGTAAGTGACATCCAAGAATGTTTCCATTATGGTGAGCGCTATAATAAACAAAATCATCATCACCTGAATTCCATATCTCCCTTCCATTTCCATCAATGACTGCTGAGAAATAATTGAAGAATGCACCAAATACAGTAACGCCAGGTGAATACTCACTTTCATCGATCACATTAACACTCGAAGAGGAAAGTGTTTGGCCTGTGGTAAAGGAATACGCACCTGACCAGGGACCTGGGTCTTGACCATGGACTGGTCTTACACGCCAAAAATAGGTGCTCTCCCAATCAATAAGTTCTCTTTCTATGTAGACCAGGCTATTATTACTAACTTGGATGAGATCATTGGAGAATTCAGGGTCTTGTGAGATCTGCAACTCATATCCACTGGCCTCTGGTACTTGTTCCCATTCAAACAATATGTGAACGTGATTTAGATGTGCGTTGTCATTTGGTGTGATAAGTTGACCATATGAGAATGACAGTAGGGTGATTATGAGAAAATATTTCATGACCTGATCAAATTGAGAGTGCCTCATCCAACCACTTAAGGACCTCTGAACCCTGTGTCACCCATGCCTTATTTAGTCCAAAATCTGGGAAATTACCTAAGAGTTCTCCATTCCATGTATATGTGACCAATGTTTGTTTGGCAGATAGGCTTTTTAATACCCATAGTCCGGCAGCATTATCCAATCTCACCATTCCAGATTCTAAAGCTCCTTCTTGATGCTCAACTGAAAAAAATGAGAAGGTCCATTGTCTCTCGCTTTGTTCAATGGAATATTGCACGATGTAATCACGTCCCGCAAATGGAAAGGGCATGTCAAGCATGACGTGGACAATATTGCTGTCCAGCCTCTTTGTCTTGGTGACTCTTTCAAATATAATGGGGTATCGGTCAAGATCTTGGATGATCTTTGCAACGGAATGCATGTCATGGTCGATCATCTTTTCTGCTCTACTAATTGGGAATCCTTGATATTCTCTCCATTCTATTTTAACAGGTCCTTCTTGGAGCATGGTCCAACCTTTTAATGCGGAAATTCCATTGAGATCTAGACCCAACATTAGAGATTGTATTGCGATGTATGTTAGAATAGTTCTCATTAATCAGGGTAAAAAGGTTTGGTATATCTCTTTGCAATCACTCTTGATCTGATCCTCAGTAAGTCCAAATTTTTCCAGGTCATATTTATGACCGCTTTGGTATTGTCTCTGGCTCTCTGCAGTCTCTTTGATGGCCTTGCCGAGTTCATCATTCTTGTCAGTTCCTATGAAATCAAGTATCCCATTCATCAATGTTTCAAAATCATTCATCATGGTGTCAAATTGGACGATCATGACCTTGTCCTTATCTATTTTATTGTTGACCCAATCTTGTTGAAATCTTTTCAATAATTCAACAAGGGCAAGATATAATCTATTTATTGATCTTCTTTTAATATCCTCATCCAAAGACCAGAAATCAAATCTTTTGTCAAGTACCCCTGTCACTAGGCTTAGGCCTGATGGGATAACGCTCAAGGGGTCTCTGATCATATATAATATCTTTGCATCGTTAAACTGTCTTTGAAAAGAAGGGAGGTTACTACTCAAACTAAACAATTTACCGATGTATCTTTTGCCTTTGTTCGATAGAATATTACGTTTCCAGATTGATTCAAACCATTTGAAATCTCTTGCAGATGTGTCCCTGATATCGGGGTCTACCCAATGAAAAAGGTCCTCATCATCAAATGTAAGGAAAAATCCATACAGAAAAAATCCATCCAAGTATCTGAAAAGTAGAGAAACATCGTCTGTCTCCACAGATGTCAAACTCGTCTTGTGGGCCTCAGTAGAGTGATGTCTGGCAGGGCTTATCCTCTCCATAAGGGGCAATAAGGGTCTTATGCATTTCTGGACCAAGACAGATGGGTATAGCATTTGCCAGAGTTGTGACCCTGACCCGATCTTTTGTTTGATCAAAAAACGATGAAGGAAGGTCGTGCCTGATCTTGGGTTGCCAACAATGATGATCGGATCTTTCAGAGGTTTTCGGATTGACCAGAATAATAAATGGTCAACTAATTGTCCAATTGAGACCATGGTCCTAAGAAATAATAACAAGATCCCAGATAGCAGAGGAGACACCCATGCATTGAAAGTTTTTCCTAGAATTAGGTATAATCTTAATATTCGTTTAAGCATCATTATATGTTTATACGTTTGACTATTATAAATAACTTATGTGATTCTACGAATAAATTATTTAACTATATGACACATTAAGAGTCCGATAGTTAAATGTCTCATTAACATTAAATCTGTATTGAACTATCATATGAAAAATTTATTGGTCAATTATTTTATTTTAACAATACCTCTTTTTGGACAAGTCTTCAATGGGATGACCCTATACTCACCCGCACAAGCTGGCGGAGGCGGTGGTGGTAACTTCTACTCCTATTTGATTGATAATGACTTGAATGAGATCAACACCTGGACTCATCCAAGAGGGGCTGCAAGCATGCCCTACCTCATGCCTGATGGCACATTAGTATATCCGTATCGAGTATCAAATCCAGCCATGAACGCAGGCGGCACAGGTGGAGGTATATCAACATATTCTTGGGATGGTGACCTTTTATGGAATTATGAGATATCAAATTCAAACTATCAACACCACCATGATGTTGAGCCCCTTCCGAATGGTAATATCTTGGTCATCGCTTGGGAATTGAAAACGGCAGAGGAGGCCTATGCTGTTGGCAGACAATCTATAGATAATTCTCTAAATATAATGTGGGCCGAGGCCATCTTTGAACTGGAGCCTGTTGGGAGTGATGATGTGAATATTGTTTGGGAGTGGCATATATGGGATCATTTGATCCAAGATGTAGACTCTGATCTGCCTAACTATGGTGTTATAAGTGACCACCCTGAGTTACAGGATGTCAATTATGGTGCAGCAGGAAGTAATGGTGGCCCGGGTGGAGCAAATGGAGACTGGAAACATATTAATGCGATCGCCTATAATGAGGAACTTGATCAGATCGTGATCTCATCCAGACATCATGATGAGATCTATATCATTGATCATAGTACAACGACAGAAGAGGCTGCCGGACATGTTGGAGGGAATGCTGGAAAGGGAGGAGACTACCTATATCGTTGGGGGAATCCTCAGGCCTATGGAAGAGGTAGCAACTCAGATCATTTGTTGGGTTCTCAGCACAGTGTGAACTGGATACCTGAGGGATATCCAGGTGAGGGCAACCTTATACTATTTAATAATAATTATACTAATTATTCAGCTGTTTTTGAGTTCACGACACCTTTGAATGATGATGGTACCTATGCCATATCCGAAGGTCAACCATTTGGCCCTGAAGAGCCTGTCTGGTTACATACTGGTGACTTTCATACCCAGATGCAGGGTGGTGCCTTCCGACTACCAAATGGTAATACACTCGTAACAGACTGTGATGATGCGACCATCTTTGAGGTTACTGAAGATCATCAAGAGGTCTGGAGCCATGATCATGGTGGTGGACAGGTGTTCATCGCTAGAGCACAAAAATATGCAATGAACTATTTAGGTGATGACTTCCCTGATTATGAATTGGGAGATGTTAATTTTGATGGTTTTCTTGATGTCCAAGATATTTTATTCATCTCTGACATGGCCTCGGGGTTTGGCTATGAGTCCACACCACCGGCTGATTATAATGAGGATCATTCAGTTGACCTATCAGATTTGATACTTCTGGTACAGACTGTTTTGAGCAATTAATTCTCTTTATGATCTTTCAATGATTATCCTTAAGCCTTTCAGGAAGATGGCCTGTGCCAAACTTGATGACATATTTATATGTGACCTTTCTTTTATGATTAGTTCAACATCACTGATTCATGAATTTCTTCTTATGTAAAGATCAGATCAAGCAGTGGTCTATTGATCAGGCAATACACCATTCACGAAGAACCATAATAATTTCCATTTTGGCGACGCTTATCCTGGGGTCTGGACTACGTTTTTTGGTCATGGATGATGATATGATGAAGATGCTTCCCAAGGATCTAGAGTCAAAGATCTCTTGGGACGCGGTGCAGGATGAATTTGGTAGTACTGAGATCATCTTTGTTGCCTTTGGTCATGAAGAGTCTTCAGTTTACGGTCAAAAGGCCTTATCTGATCTGTGGGTGCTTTCAGAAAATTTGAGGATGCTGGATGTGGTCCATAAGATCACCAACATTAGTACAGCGACCAGGATCGATCAATATGACGGATTTATGGAAATTGACGATCTCCAGTCCTCGAAGAAACTGACGGAAAATGAAATTGATGAAATAAAAAAATACCTGGATAAAAATTCTGAACTGAAAAAACAGTTGGTGAGTAGAGATGAGAATTATCTACTTACCATCATTCAGCCGAATGATGATGTGGGTCTGGATCGATTCAGGAATAGTGTGGTTCACGTATCCGACTCCATATTGGTAGACTATAAAATTCATTATGGTGGTACTGCGTATGTGACAGGATCTGTTCCGCAACTCATACGAAAGGATGTTCAGTCATTGATCAAAGTAGGGCTTGTCATCATGCTGATGATGTTATTGGTCAATCTAAGAAGTTTTCAGGCGGTATTGATGGTCATGGCCGTGATCGTTTCCTCATTGATAGCTATGATGGGTTTTATGGGTTGGGCATACAAGATAACAGGATCTGATCGTTTCCTGTTTGCTCTTCTCAATACATCCATGCCCATTATACTTCTGACGATCGCAAATTCAGATGGGGTCCATGTAATTACAAAATTCTTTCGTGAATTTAGAAGGTTGGGAAATGTTCAGAGCGCGATCGAGGCTAGTATGGGAGCCTTGTTGGTCCCAATATTCTTGACCAGTATCACGACCATAGCAGCGTTCCTTACAATGATCACTTCACCTTTGGAACCTTTGATCGGTTATGGAATCTGTATATCTGTTGGCATCGCATGGGCGTGGATACTCAGTTCTATCTTGCTGCCTGCTATCATAAATATGAGAGAGTGGGATCAGAATAGTAATTTCATAGCAAATCCTAGTGTCTTAGAGAGATTGGTCAGTGGCATCGGTAGGATGGTCGTTGGCTACCCCAAGCATGTTTTTTCTGGAGGTCTTGCATTGGTGATTCTGGGATTATTTGGTCTTAACAGGGTCAGTGTTGATGTGAATGTCGCAAATTTTTTTAAACCTGGTACTGAGATAAGGGACAGCATGGACTTCATGGACCAGGAGATGAGTGGGACCATGGACCTGAGGATAAGGATAGAGGGAGATGTAAAAGACCCTACTATATTAAACCAAATGGATTCACTCCAAACATTCATTGAGGATAATGACCAGGTCATTGTCACATATTCTATTGCCGATGTTGTAAAGCAGATGCATCGAACGGTGATGGATGACAGCATGAAGTATGAGTCGATTCCTCTGGAAAGAGAAAAGGTAAATAATCTGTTTACCATGTATTACATGTCAGGTGATTCGGAAGAACTCGCTTCCGTTGTAGACCATGACCATGAGGTCGCTCTGATAACATCTCTGAGTTCTGTAATGAGCACGGAGGATGTTTTTTTATTTGTGGGATCCATCACCGAATATATCAAAGGCCATTTCCAGGGTATCATTGACATCAGTGTCACCGGGATGATCGTTGTGATTCGCGATATGGTATTGATGGTCATTAGCTCATCACTGTTAAGCATCTTGATCTCCATCGTGCTCATAGGACTCATCACATCAGTTTTTTTTGGAAGAGTTGTTTGGGGCGGGTTGTCTGTCATCCCATTGATAGGGGCAGTGATATTGAATTTTGGATTGATGGGGCACTTCAATATTACCCTCAACCATATCACAGCCATCTTATCATCCATTATCATTGGTGTGGGTGTTGACTTTGCGATTCACTTCATTGCCCAATTTCGCAGACTTTCCGAAACGGTCAAGGAAAAAAACTTGACCAAAGAGGTGGTCGGGGATGTCGGTTATCCCATTCTATTGGATGCAGCCTCGAACATGGGTTTTGGTGCTTTGATCTTCTCTGCTTTCATCCCAGTACAGTATATAGGAGGACTCATGGTGTTTGCTATGCTTTCCACTTCATTGGGAACGTTGACACTTTTGGCATCTTCCACAGAATTATTAACAGATCACCTAATAAAAAAAGGCCGTTGATATGAAATATCTTTTTGTCATGATGATTCCAATGATCGTTTTTTCACAATCGGGTCATGAGATAGCTGAAATGATCGATCAGCGTCCCTCTCCCAAGGACCTGACCAATGAGACTGAGATGATCTTGACCAATTCAAAAGGTAAGGTCAGGACCCATAGGATGATATCAAAGTCCATGGATGGCAATAGAAAACAGATCATTTGGTTCATTGAGCCAAAGGATGATCGTGGTATTTCATTCCTAAAGATAGAGCATGAGGACAAGGATGATGAGATGCGTATGTGGCTACCCGCGTTCAAGAGGGTAAGGCGAATATCAGCCACGAAGAGAGGAGACTCATTCATGGGGTCAGACCTCAGCTATGAGGATCTATCCAGTAGAGAGTTAGTCAAAAATGACTACACACGTTTGGATGATGATCAATGGTCAGGAAAAGAGTGTTATGTTCTAGAGACAATCCCAAAAAAGGAGGCCAGATCATCATACAAGAGACACGTCTCTTGGGTTGATAAGGTCAGCATGACGATCTTGAAGGAACAATCTTTCAATAGGAGAGGCAACCTTGAGAAAGAGAAAGAATTCTCTTATGAAAAGAGGGGAGAATATCAATTGATCAAGAGAGTATATGTGAAAGATGTGATCGATGATCATAGTACAGAGGTAATCTTCTCTGATCTGGTCACTGATTCAGGCCTTAATGAGAATCTATTTCATGAAAAGAGTTTAAGGCGGATACCAGTGGAATGATCAGTTCCTAAGAGGTCTTCCTTTTTTCAACATATAACTGATTCGATCCTGAGTTAATTTTTCGCCTGCTAGAGAAATAAATGCTTCGCGCTCAATATCCAGGATGTATTGTTCATCCACCTTTTTCGTAAGACCTGCTTGGTCACCACCTGTCAAGACATAGGCAAGCTTCTCCCCGATCTTGGCATCATGATCTGAGATCTTTCCCTGTACCTTGAATCCTTTGAGTGCCATGGCCAATGCGGTACGCCCACCGGTTCCAGGCAGTTTTAGACCGTCATTGTACTTGGGAGGAATATATCCATCTGCAATTTCAAGAGCCTTGTCTTTGGCTGCCTGTATCAAATGATCACGATTTAGGATGACAGTGTCATCTTTCTTCAATAGCCCAAGGTATTTTGCCTCATCTGCACTTGTTGCTACTTTGGCAAATCCTATGGTCTCAAAGGCCTTTTGAATCTTTTGAAATGCACCCATACGACCTTTCCCTTCTTCCATGGCGTTTAATATCATTCTGAGATTTCCTCCTCCACCTGGGATCAGACCAACTCCAACCTCGACAAGGCCCATATATGTTTCTGAGGCTACCACTCTGTGTGCTGCTGGTTGGATGATCTCAGTACCACCACCAAGGGTCAACTGAAATGGGGCCGCAACAACAGGTCCCTTTGAGAATCTGACCCTTTGGGTCATGTCTTGCATTGTCTTGACAGCAAAATCCAATGCGTCCCATTGTTTATTTTGACTCAGTTCCAGTAGTAGATTAAGGTTGGCTCCAGCACAGAAATTTGCTCCCTGGTGGGCAATGATCATGCCCCGATATTGCCCGTCATCAATGAGATCTATTGCATGATCGATCATCTCTATATATGAACTATCGATCGGGTTGAGCCTGGGTTGCAGGATGGAATGGAATTCTACGTTTAAGATGCCATCACCCATGTCATTCACACTTGCACTCAGATCTCGTTTTAAGGTGTGCCCAGCGGTCTTGTGTAGTGCAAGATCAAATACCTTTGGACCTTGCTCCATCTTAACGGCGTGTTCGCCCTTTGGGCACCAAAATGCTTTTGCACCATTTTCAACGGAATAAAAGGATTCTCTGCCAGAGTCTAGCATCTGCAATACCCATCCTGGTATCTCTTTGCCCTCTGAACGCATTCGGTCTATAGACTTTCTTACACCAAGGATGTCCCATATCTCAAAGGGGCCGATATCCCATGCAAAACCCCATTTCATGGCATTATCAATATTGACAATATCATCAGAGATCTCGGGTATGCGATTGGCACTGTATATCAATGTCTTTGAGGTCAATTCCCAAAAGTATTTACTACCACGATCATCTCCCTCACAGAGGGCAATGATCTTTTCGCTTAACCTTTGCCTGTCCTTGGCAATGCGAAAACAGTCAAACCTTACCGACCCAAAGGGTGAGTAGTCACCAGTAATGAGATCGACTGAGTGGATCGAGCGATCCTCATTCTTTTTGTAAAACCCTGCTCTCGTCTTCTGTCCAAGACGATCTGAATCGATCAATTTGTCCAAAATATCAGGAATTTTGAACACTTCACGTTCCTCATCCTCAGGAGCCTTTTCATAGGTCGTTAGAGATACGCTCTTCAAAGTGTCGAGCCCAACAACATCTGCCGTGCGGAAGGTGGCACTCTTTGGTCTACCTGATATTGTACCCGTCAATTTGTCCACTTCCTCAACAGTGAGGCCCTGGTCAATGGCAAGATCCACCGCTGTCATCATTCCAAAGACGCCAATACGATTGCCGATAAAATTAGGAGTATCCTTGGCATGGACGATCCCCTTACCTAGGACAGATTCTCCAAAGGCGATCATCGTATCATAGGTATCATCAGACGTGTGTTCTCCTCTAACAAGTTCTAACAGTTGCATATATCTTGGTGGATTGAAAAAATGTGTTATCATGAATCGTTCTTTCACATCTTCTGCAAGAGAATGTGTAAGGTCTGCCAGAGGAATTCCTGATGTGTTTGAGGTGAGTATCGCCGTTTTCTTTAAATGAGGGAGAATATTCGCATATACCTTTTCCTTGATGTCCAAACGCTCAATGACCGCCTCCAAGACCCAGTCAACCTCAGCGATTTTTTCTATGTCTTCACCATAGCTGCAAGGAGTGACGAGGTCAACATTCTTTGGTTTATAGAGAGGTGCTGGTTTTAATGAGGTGAGGGTACTCTTTCCTTTTTCTGCGAGATCCTTGTCCATATCAAATAGATAGGATGGGATACCAGCGTTCGCCAGATGACCAGAGATCTGTGCTCCCATCACACCTGAACCCAAGACTGCGACCTTTTCAATTTTCTTTGACATCTATCAATCCCTTTCCAAAATGGTTGCGATTCCCTGCCCTGTACCTATGCACATCGTTGCCAGGCCGGTCTTTGATCCTTGTTGTTCCATGACATTGACAAGTGTAGTGATGATCCGGGCACCCGAACAACCTAGGGGATGACCGAGTGCTATGGCGCCACCATTTAGATTTACCTTGTTAGGGTTCCACCCACCATTCTTGATCACATAAAGTGACTGAGCAGCAAAGGCCTCATTCAATTCGACCACATCGATCTGGTCAATTGTCATGTCGGCTCGTTCCAGTACTTTCTTTGTCGCAGGTAACGGGCCCATTCCCATTCTTCGCCAATCCACACCCACAACCGATCGTCCCTTTATCGTGGCCCTTATAGGTAGTGAATTATCTTCGGCATATGTTCTACTTGTTATCAATACTGCGGCTGCTCCAATTGAGATGGGGCTGGATGTTGCGGCAGTTATTGTACCATTCTCTAAAAAAGCAGGGTCGAGGCTTTTGATCTTTTCAATATCAGGCTGCCTTGGACCCTCATCCTTGTCTACCACACACTCCCCGTACACATCAATGGAGATGACCTCACTATCATACCTTCCATTTTCCCAGGCATTCAATGCCTTTTCATGTGATTCCATGGCAAATTGTTCCTGCTCGTCTCTTGATATGTCTCCTTCACTTGCCAGAGTCTCTGCTGTCTCTCCCATGCCAATATAATATTCCTGTTCAGCAAGCTCAGGATGGAAATCAGGATTGAATCCTCCCATTGGGACAGAGAACATATCTTCCACACCTGCGGCAATTCCAACATCTATGTCACCTGACTCGATCCTTGTACTGATCTGGTGCACTGCGTCCATGGATGAACCACAGAATCGATTTACGACCGCGCCTCCAGATGTCTCTGGTATCCCAGCCAGGATAGCAACTCCTTTCGCCATGAGCATTCCCTGAGGTCCCTCAGGGAATGCACATCCGAGCACTAGGTCGTTGATCTGATCAGGCTCTACATTGTTCCTATTCATTAACCCACATACAACCTGAGATGTCAGATCGTCTGGTCGAATTCCAACCAGGTTTCCATTCTTAATTCCTATAGGAGAACGGGCAGCGTCAATTATCACTGAATCAGACATATTGTTCTCCTATCTTCTGATCTCTGGATTAAATAAAAACTCACAAAGATCAAAATCTTGAATATCGATGTGTGATATTTTTCGACTCGATTTATAATGTTTTTTATGATCTGTTTTTTTCTTTTTAAGATGTATCATCTATTCCCTCTTTTTTAAAATGGATAATCCTTTTTCTCTAGAACATAATTCCCTAGATCTCTTTTCAATGATATGGTATCGGTGTCTAATTTCATAATATCCTGCATCTGTGTGACCTGCGACAAGGTCTTAGATGGGATGGAACCCGAAAATATTCGATTCAGACACTTTGAACTGAGTACCTTTATCTCTAACAGAGAATTCGCCACATTTATTTTTGCTATGCTATAGGCCATCTTTGATGATTCACCAGATGAGATGTTTTGCTGAGCTCTACAGATAACGGACTCAGATGTGAACAAATTGGTGAGTATGTCAGCAATGGCCTCGCTAAGCTGTTGTTCATGTTTTAGATCTTGCCCAAATTCACACAAAGCTTCTTGAAAGATCAATGCCGCGAGTGATTTTGCAGCATCCATTGAACGTTTTTCTATTGAAAAAAGATCATCGCCGTTGGTCTTTCTAGATAATAGTTCATCCGTTCCTTTCAACAGGTCTCGCAGTGAGATCTCCTCCATAAGTACCTTCTTCATCATATACCCAGTAATGATCATCCTATTGATCTCATTGGTCCCTTCCCATATCTGATTGATTCGATCATCTCGATAGGCCTTGGCTATGGGATACTCTTCAATGAATCCATAGCCTCCAAATATCTGTAAACAATTGTCCACGACCATTGATGAGGTCTCACTTCCAACTATCTTTGCCATGGATGCCTCAACCGCGAAGCGCTCCGTGGCCTCACCGGTCTGTATGTAATATTCTGAATTATTTTTATCCAATTGATCGATCGCATCCTGTATCATTCCAACAGTTCTATATAGCATGGTATCTGCAGCATATGTTTGGACTGTGATATCCGCGATCTTTCCAATAATCGAGTCAAATTTCGCAATTGGTTGTCCAAACTGTCTACGTTCAAGTGCATATTCAATGGTCTGTTTGATCGCTTGTTTGGAACCTCCTACAGTGGATGCGCCTAACTTATATCTTCCAATATTCAGTGCATTGAACGCTATTGTGGCACCTTTCCCGATCTCATATAATAGATTCTCAACTGGGATCTTTGCATTGGTAAACTTCAAAGATGTGGTTGATGAGCCTTTCATGCCCATCTTCTTTTCTTCTGGGCCAATGGAAAGGCCCTCTGTGTCACGCTCAACTATGAATCCGGAGAATTTGTTTCCATCAGCCTGAGCGAGAATGGTGTATACATCTGCCCAACCTCCATTGCTAATGAATTGTTTCTCTCCATTTAATATGTAGAACTTCCCATCATCAGAGAGGGTGGCGGTGGTCTTTGCTGCCAGGGCATCTGAGCCAGAGGATGGTTCGGTGAGCCCGTAGGCGGCGATCCATTCACCGGATATGAGTTTAGGTAGGTACTTTTCTTTTTGCTCTGGTGTTCCAAAAAAAACAATGCCTAGACTACCAATTGCTGTTTGTACTCCAAAGGTACATGAAAAGGAAGAGGACCCACCCCATCCAATGCCTTCTGTGATCAAGCAAGCTGTGATCTTGTCAAGGTCGGTCCCTCCAAATTCTTCAGGAGTGTCCACACCGATCAGACCAAGCTCACCCAGTTTCACCATGATGGACCTACTTAGACCCTCATCCAATTTTTCGATCTCACCCACGTTTGGAAGAATGGTGTTCTTAGCAAAATCCAAGACCATCTTCTCTATCTCACTGTGTTCATCACTGAATGACTCTCTGCAAAATATTCTTTCTTGTGCAGCAGGGGAAATCAGCCACTGGCCACCCGTCTTTAATTGGATCATGTCTTCGATATTCATATTTAACTTTTTTTCTTTAGTCCATTGAGGATGAAGTCGGAGATCGTATCAATATATTCATGGGCCTCAACACCTGATCTATCAAATAGAGTGAACCAATGTATACCCTCGATGTTCACCACAATGGAGAGTGCGGTTATCCTTGGGTCAACCTTTTTGAATTCTCCGTTTTCAATCCCTTTCTTGATTATGTCAATTATGTATTTTAAAAAATGAGAGTACACATCCTGTAACTTTGAATTAAAATCATCATCCAGACCTGCCATTCTCCAAAATTCCACCATGATCTTGAATATTTCGGGGTTCTGGTCAAATTGATCTATGAAGTAATCGAATAGGACCTTTAATTGATCTGAGGCATTTTTTTTATTCTCCAAATTATGGAGCACGCCCTCACTGTATTCATTGAACCAATGATCGACAAGCGACAGGTATATCTCTTTTTTCGATTTATAATACCAGTAGATGGCTCCCTTGGATAATTTTGCCTCTTTTACAATGTCATCCATACGACTTTGACCATAGCCCTTTTTGACAACAACTGACTGTGCTGCTTCCATGATTTGGGATTTTCTAAGATCTTTGAGCTTTTCGTTCATAATATAGACTGACTGGTCGGTATAAATTAGATTTATCCTCATTATATATCAAGAATATTTTTATAATAAATTATAGTTGACAGGAGTATGTCAGGCCGTCTAAATTACCTAATGAGATTAGGACTCATTAACAATTAAATAATTAGATATGTACTCCAGGGGCTCCTGTTATTCCTTTGTTCTTTGTTCCGAAATCAAAGGTCTCTAATCCCAAGATAAAGTGAGGAGCCCCTAAACTTTATGGTTCTATTATGGCAGAATTGATCATAGTCTTTAGAGAAGTACTTGAGGCGTCCCTCATCGTAGGGATTCTATATACCTACCTTAATAAGATTAACCAGAACGAGGCAATTATCCGCTTGTGGCAGGGAGTACTGGTTGCGCTTGCTGCAAGCCTTTTAGGCTCGCTGCTTTTTCAAAGATTTGCTGGAGGATTTCACGGCCAAGCAGAGAAGCTATTTGAAGGCTTTGTCATGATATTGGCCGCTATCATTCTTGGCACCATGATCGTGTGGATGGCCAAAAATCGCAACATTGCAAGTGAACTTGAGGACAAGGCCGCTGAGGCACTTGATGATAATAAACTTGGATACGGTATCTTTGCATTGGCTTTCATCTCCGTATTTCGTGAGGGGATTGAGACCATGCTCTTCTTATATGGTGTTACAATGCAAAAAGGGGGTCTTTCTATGACCCTTTCCTTTTTAGGAGCGGGTTTAGGTGTTGGAGTTGGATATATGATATTCATACAGGGCAGGAAAGTCCCGCTCAAAATATTTTTTAATGTGAGTTCTTTTGTTTTGATATTTGTAGCAGCTGGGATGCTTACATATGGTGTGCATGAGTTGGAGTCTGCTAAAGTAATTCCCTATTATGGAGGGCAAGTGACTATTAAAGAAGATCAGATAGTTGCAACAAGAGTTATAGGAGATTCTAAAATATTTCAATTAGATGACAATTCAGATAAGGGAAAGACCATCAGCAATGCAGAGAAATGGGCATCGAGGATATGGGACCTAAACCCGCAGAAATATCCAGATGGTACCTATCCAATACTGCATGATAAAGGTGCTATAGGTGGTTTATTTAAAGGTTTATTTGGTTATAATGGCGATCCCAGTTGGATTGAATTGGCAGTATGGATTTGTTCAGTCCTAGGAATGAATCTTATGTGGAAAAGAGTTTCATCAAATATATAATTAAAAGGATAAGGTCATGAATATTTCCAAACGATTAATACAATCTATTATTATTCTACAATTTGCTTTTGCTAATAGTTTTATTGGTAAAGTGGTCGATAGTAAAACAGGTATGCCAATAATTGAGGCGAATATAAACATAGCAAATAGGGAAGGAGAAGGTACATCAACAAATGAAAATGGAATATTTTCATTTAGTTCAAAAGTTGGTGATAAAATCTCATTAAATATTAGTGCAATTGGCTATTCAGGTTATAATCAGGAATTGGAAATAAATAATTCAGGACCGGTCATTATAAAATTAGACCAAAGTACATTAGAACTTTCACCAATCCATGTTTTGGCCGATCGTTCTCGATTATCAGGTGTTGGTCAAAATTATTATCGATTACCTGGCTCCATTTCATTGATTTCAAAAGCAGAGGTATTAGAGTTCAATGATACAGATATTAATAGAGTTATTGGTCAAGTACCTGGTGTATATACGCAGGAAGAAGATGGATATGGTCTTAGGCCAAACATTGGAATGCGAGGCACAGGCCTGGAACGATCTGCAAAAATAAATATGATGGAAGATGGAGTATTAATTGCACCAGCTCCGTATTCATCGCCAGCCGCATATTATTCTCCAACAGCAGGTAGGATGGAATCCTTTGAAATTCGAAAAGGTTCATCTCAGATAAAGTATGGCCCTCACTCAACGGGAGGTGCAATAAACTACGTATCGGCATCGATTCCTCAACATTTAGATTTTAGCGGTGCCTTATCTTTAGGCGAATATTCCACTCGTTTGGCAAAGTTCAAAACAGGCATTTCATCAAATAATTTTGGTTTGATGTTTCAGACCCATTTGGATAATGCTGGTGGATTTAAACAGATTGATGGTGGGGGAGAGACAGGTTACGATAAAAAAGATTTTCTATTTAAAGCAAGATTGAATACAAGTACGGATCTTGCAGTTTTAGAACTTAAGGTTAGTCGGACCGAAGAAATAAGTCATGAAACGTATTTAGGTTTGACTTATTCAGACTTTGATAAAAATCCTTACAGGCGATATGCAGCATCAAAAAATGATTTAATGGATGCAGACCATGATCAGATAACACTCACGAGTGTTTTTAAGATATTACCAAATCTTGATTTGACCTCAACAGTATACAATAATGATTTTCATCGGAATTGGTATAAACTAAATAAAGTAAATGGAGATAAGATAGGTGCTATAATGAACCTAGAGGAAGGCACAGAAGCATCATATTCTTTATTATCTATGGATAATTCAGATGATGATATATATGATATAAAAGCAAATAATCGTATCTATAATTCAAAAGGGTTGCAAACTGTTCTAAGGTCAAATTTTTCATTACTTACCAGCAATCATAATCTTATGATTGGTTTTAGACAACATTCAGATGAGATGAATCGTTACCAATGGTCAGACCTATATAAAATGAACAATGGTGAATTGATCATGACCACTGCTGGAGTAAGAGGAGAGGGTAGTAAGAATAATAGACTTTATTCTGCAAACGCTAGTTCAATTTTTGTAGAGGATGTAATAAAATTCAACAAGGTTACAATAACAGCAGGGACACGATATGAGGAAATTTCTCTCGAAAGAAAAGACTGGGGAAATGATCTTGATAGGGATTCTACAGCCACCTCCATTAAATCTGCGTCTTTAAATGTTTTGATTCCAGGCCTAGGTATTTCTTATCATTTAGCGGATGGGATTCAAATTTTCACTGGTATTCATAATGGTTTTTCTCCACCTGGCCCTGGAATTGATGATGATGATGAGGTGTTGCCTGAAGAAAGTTTGAATTTTGAATTTGGGGGTAGATTCAATCAAGGGTTTCATTCTATGGAATTTGTCACCTTTTATAATGATTATAAGAATCTACTTGGTGAAGATACTGAAGCAACTGGATCGGGTACCTATGCTCAATTCAATGGTGGAGAAGTTTTGATTCAGGGGCTGGAATTATCTTATGGAAACCTTTTTAACTATAGTGGATTTCTTTTCCCTATCTCCTTTAGTTATACCTTTACAGATGCAAAGTTCAAAAATAGTTTTGACAGCGAGTTTGAGCCTTGGGGCAATGTATCAATAAATGATGAATTACCCTATATTCCAAAAAATATGTTCCACGCACGAATAGGCATAAAGAAAGGGAAAATGAAATCTTATCTTCGTTTAAAACACGTAGATAAAACGCGCATTATTGCAGGCCAAGATGAATTATCCTTATCAAATAGTACAAGTAAGCTAAATATCATTGACCTAGTTACAAGATATCAATTCAATCGAAATATCTCTTTGGATATTAAGATAAATAATTTGACAGATTCAAAGGCGATAGTGTCAACCAGACCAGCAGGATATAGACCTAATATGCCACGTCAATTTGTTACATCTCTTATATTTGATTTCTAGTTTATTGAAGCAACCCTGAATAGTTATAAAAAATAAAATAATTCCTTTGGGTTTATCTTGGAAAGAACAGTAATATTTTTTGAGGAAATTAAAAATTATCCCTTAACATTTTTTTAACCTCTGCCTCGTGCATCTCTTCGGCAGCGATTTGAGTTCTGGAAAATTC
>Ga0208766_1000277_pt1 | contig 28033 bp, 30 predicted proteins | sample ETN01SmetaG_3_FD_185792 | JGI IMG/M metagenome (GOLD analysis project Ga0208766, IMG submission 185792) | Marine microbial and viral communities from oxygen minimum zone, Eastern Pacific Ocean - ETNP2014F12-01SV263 (SPAdes) (version 2) | ecosystem: Environmental > Aquatic > Marine > Oceanic ... | reverse complement strand
ACAAATTTGGGAGATCGGCTCAAATTAGATGACACTGAAGAAAATCCAAGATTAATCGAGGATGAGACAAAACCCCCATCCAGATTTCGGCAGCACACATTAGTTGAGAAAATGCAGAATGAAGGTATTGGGAGGCCCTCCACCTATGCCTCAACTATAGAAAAATTGTTGACTAGGAAGTATGTTATGGAGGAATCTAAAACCCTAGTTCCTTCTGAAAATGGGATATTGTTATGGGAGCAGGTTGCACCAATGTATGGCAATGGTAAGAAGGATAGGGGAGTCTTCGATGCGAGCTTCACTGCTGTGATGGAATCAAACTTGGATGCGATTGAGAATGGACAAAGACCTGCCCCGATAGTGTGGGGGAAATTTGTTGAACAATTCTCAAATGCCCACAATGCAGCTCTTGAAATTAGGAGATCCAAGCCTACCCCCAAGCAATTAAGTTACATGAAACAACTTCTTCATTCGCTGGATGAAGAAGAAGCAGCTTCTATTCTTGGCGGTGTTGAACCAGAAGAAATCTCCGGTGAGAAAGCAAAGGAAGTAATTGATGAGCTGGCATCGAGGAATATTTCAACAGGGCCATCTGAGAAGCAAGTAAACTTCATTTTCAAATTGATGGAGTCACTTGAGCTATCTGATAACGAAGCTGCAGCTATTGTTGGTGTTGAAAGTCTAGAAGGCCTAACTGGAGGACGGAATGGAAGTGCCTCATCATTGATTTCTAGTTTGAAAGATCTGCAAGCAGAAAAGCCCCGCCCACCTACGGTGAAGCAAATAAAATACCTCAGAGATCTTCTTAAGAAATCTGAAATCGATGAAGTAAAGGTCTGTTCGAAGTTTAGCGGGCAATCTATAGAAGAGCTTTCAGCACAGCAAGTTAGCTTATTGATTAATGAACACAAAGGAGCTTCGAGGAAAAAGAGCTGACAATCTGGTGGTAATATGAGCGAAAAGTACGATGTAGTAGTTATTGGTGGTGGTCCCGTTGGAGGCTATCTTGCAAATGAACTATGTAAAAATGGTCATAGCGTGTTGATTATTGAGGAACATGAAGAAATTGGTAGACCATTCCAATGTGCAGGGTTGGTCAACCCTAGTGCAATGAATAGGGTCGGACTTAAGGAAACCGTGCTTAGTGAAATTTGGGGGGCAAATATCCATAGTCCAAAAGGCACGACCGTAAGTATTGGTGATCCATCGAGAGTCAGGACCTTTGCAGTGTGTAGGAAATTATTTGATGAAGCTGTTGTACTGCAATCAATTAAGAATGGAGCGGAGATACTACTTTCTAGCAAACCAAGCGATGTTCGTCTTGAAGAAGATAGGGTGCTATTAACGATAAACTCGCCCCGAGGGGAGCTTAAAATTGAGACAAAACTACTCTGTGGGGCAGATGGGGCTCACTCGTGGGTTAGGAAGAGATTTCGAATGGGCAGACCTTCCGAGAGTATGATTGGTTTTCAGATTGAAGTTTCTGGATACAAGGGAGATTATGGTAGACTCGATATGTATACAGGGAAAAACATAGCCCCGGGATTCTTTGCTTGGGCAATTCCGTCTGGTGAAACTACTCGAATTGGCACTTGGTCCAAGGGAGGTTTGCTGAATCATATTTCATCTGAAGAATGCTTGTACAACCTAATGAATACCCCACAATGGAATCGGAGATTCGAGAATTGCAAGGAAATAGGGAGATTTTGCGGCCTTGTCCCTAGTGGTATGGTAAAACGTCCAATGATTGAGAGAGTTGCTTTGTTCGGCGATGCCGCAGGCATTTGTAAGCCAACAACTGGTGGTGGCATTGGCCCCGGTTTCAAACAAGTTGACTTATTGTTAAGTGATTTGAGTTCCGCAATTCTAGAAAACAACTTGTCAGAAAAAAGAATGAATAAGATTTCTAAGAAAATGAGAGACGTCCAAAGAGATCAACGTAGAAAGAGGGCATTGAGAGACGCGTTTCTAACTGAGATCTCAGAAGACGAACTAGAAGAGATTTTCAGAGTTTGGGCGAAGCCAGAGGTTACTGAAATGATAAATAAATTCGGTGAAATTGAAAATCCGATTCCTTTGGGTTTGAGGATGCTCAAAGAGGTCCCGGAATTTCGTAAGCTCGCAGGTAAAGCGGCTAAGGCAGTTTTGTGGGGGTAGAGATTGGCCCTTTCTGTGCAAAAGATCCGCTACCCACCATTTGAACCTGATCAAATGGAACCCAGTGGGGTCCCAATTATTGAAGTCGCTATCGAACATGATGGTGATTCTCCGACTCAATTTGCCATAGGAAACACAGAAGACTGGCATGTAGAATGGAGAGATTACAAAGAGGAGGATTCTAATTTGCGTGTTTACCCCTCTAATGTTTATAGGAAAACTCCAGATTTTATCAACAAATCAAGACTCGGGTGGTACATTGATCCTGATCCCTTGCATAATGTTTCAAGGAGATTGATTTACCCAACAGTGATCATACTGATTTGCACTTTATTTATTCACGCTATAGAGCCCGTACTAGTTGAAACGGGTATTATCACTAAAGCCATTGCCGGCGCCTATAGGATTGGCCCCTTAGAATATCCAAAACTTCTTTTTATTTCATTTCCAATTTTCCTAATGCCTTTGCTATTTAGAACATGGGCGAACTTCAGAGACTTTACCAAGCAAAAGGTATTCCTAAGAACCCCAATTGATAGTGTTGAGATGAACAGCGAGATCAATAGAGGATGTGTAATTATCTCTAATGTTTCACTTCCAACTGATATCATTCCCATCAAAATTCGTTGCCAGGTTGGTGTGGCAATTCCAAAACGTAGTGCTGTGGACAATGCCCTCGGAAGATTAGAGCGGATGCAACCCCCTCCTGGAATGTCCACTAAATTGCCAGAAAAGCGTGTCGCCACCACTGACGAAACGGGCACCGGTGTTGGAGAGGTGGCACCGATGCAAGCATCGGAGAGCAAGATGCTGATGCTAGAACCAATGCGAATAATGGAATCTGGAGAGTGGAAAGATGTGCCAACGGGAAATGCTCAAAGTGTCATAAATATGCAAATCCCTCTACCACTAAACGAATGGCCCGGCACAGTATACTCTGATTTGATTGCCATTCACTGGGAATTAGTGATACAATGCAAATTTGGCTCTATGGATTGTAAATGGGTTCAACCGATAATAATGGAGGAGTCAAATGAGCCCATCACCATAGGCAAAGCGCCGGTAAAAAGTGGAAGAGTAGAGTTATCGAATTAGCTCAATATGATTTTTGGACTAGTTTTTCTTTCCGCGACTTGATATTCTGAGTTCCTCTTTACGGGAATAAAACCAGCTTCAACGATTGTTTTTCTGAGTTCTTCTTCTGTAGCCAGAGTTTTCGTTGTACCTGAAGCTGAAACAACATTTTCCTCCATCATTGTTGAGCCTATGTCATCCGCACCAGCGGATAACGCAATCTGTGCAACTTTCATGCCCATTGTGGGCCATGAAGCCTGCATGTGAGTGATATTATGCAAGTATATTCTGGAAATTGCTAGGTGTCTTAGATATTCTGCCGCTCCGGCGCCTAGTTCATACTTGGAAGCGCCCCTATTGCGCCGACCTAGGCTATTGTTCTCTAACATTACAGGCCATGAAATAAATGAAGTGAAACCATGAAAGCCATCATGTAGTGAATTCGACTGCAACGCCCTAATCCTTGAGAGGTGGGCAACTCTCTGCGCCCTAGATTCCCCGAAACCAATTACATTTGTGGCAGAAGTCACTAAGCCAATTTTCTGAGCCTCGCCCATGATTCTAAGCCAATTTTCCGACAATCCCTTCTTAGGTGAGACATCTAGTCTGATTTCATCTACCAATAATTCCGCACCGCCACCGGGCAAACCGTGCAAACCGGCAGATTGGAGTTCAATTAGCACTTCCATTGTAGACAGACCACAAACATCTGCAATTCCCTCAATTTCTATAGGTGAGAAGCAATCAAGGTCTATGGAGGGATGACGTTTTCTCAGATCGCTAATCAATCCAGTGTACCATTCTAATTCCAGATTGGGGTTTACCCCTCCTTGCATTAATATTCGGGAACCTTCCAAATCCTCCAATTCAGCAATTTTCTGACTTATTTGGTCCACGCTTTGCGTGTATACCTCTAAATGCCCGGGAGGCCTATAAAATGAGCAAAAGTGACAATTTATAGTACATATATTGGTATAATTGATGTTTCTATCTACCATATAAGTAACTGATTTTCCGGGCACTGTTTTTTCCCTAATAACTGAAGCTGCAAACATCAAATCGCTCAATGGTGCATTTTCGTATAATAATATTGCACTTTCTTCATCTATTTCAAAATCGTCGGCATTAAGAATTTGCTCAATCACGTCTTTCCAAATTGGAATAATATCACCCCATTGAGCCTACAATTTCTTCTAAATCGGAGATTTCCTTCGGGCAATCGGAGGTAAGAACGATTGGATCAGATTCAGTGATGAGAATGTTGTCTTCTATCCTAACACCCAGCCCTAAGAATTCCTCAGGTACGTCGATTTCACCCCACCAACTACCAAAATACAGGCCTGGCTCGACTGTGACAACCATACCAGGTCGCAATATAGGACCCGGTTCGGAGTCGCCTTGACGGCCCCCCCCTACATCATGAACGTCTAAACCCAGAAGATGTCCAGTTCCATGCATGAAAAATCTACGATAGATGCCATCAAGATCTTCACCGAGAGCATCGTCAATTGAACAATCAATTATTCCCAATTCAATTAATCCTGCAGCCAATACTTCTGAAGTTGCCTTGTGCATCGAAATCCATGGTGATCCAGCCGTGCATGCATTGATACCTGCTTTCTGGGCAGTTAATACCAATTCGTAGACGCTTCTCTGAGTATTGGAAAAGGAGCCGTTTACTGGCCATGTTCTAGTGATGTCGGAAGCGTAACCATTCACTTCACAACCAGCATCAATTAATACTAATTCTCCATCCATAACTATGCTATTGTTGGAATTGTAATGCAATATTGTTGCATTATCTCCCCCACCAACGATTGATTGGTATGCCCATTGGCTATTGTTCCTTGTGAAGTGACCCTCCAATATAGACTGGAGATGCCATTCCCCGATTCCAGGAAATGCATGCCGCATACCTTCTATGTGTGCGGAAGACGCGATATTGGCGCATTCTTGCATTATTTTCGCTTCAGCAGGAGACTTGAGCATCCGCATCTTATCCAAGATTGGCCTTGGATCAGAGACCGGAAGTGTGCAAGAAGAAATCATCTCATCAATAATTGCATTCTTACCAGGAATAGTATAGATCGCGGATCTATCATGCATTAGATCTTTCAGAATTCCTTCCATTTCATCGATTGAGTGTGCTATATCTACTGGCCACCCTGAAGTAGCGCCTTCAACCCCAACTCGCCTACCTTCCCAAATCTCAGCCTTTTGATCCGCGGGTCGAACCAACAATGATGTCTTCCAAGACTCGTCTGCCTTGTAGGCAATGAATACTGCATCAGGCGAATCCCAGCCGCATAAATATAGCATGTAAGAGTCAGCTCTGAATGGAAAATTGGTATCATTAGATCTGGCCATGACTGGATTTGTTGGTAATATGAGGAGGGAGTCGTCAGGAATTTGCTGTAAAAAACCGACCTGCCTCCCTCTGTAGTCGCTAAGATCGAATGGCAAGGACTCCATGTTATCACTCAATAGTCCGTGTAATATAGTCCTTTCAGGTCGTTTCTGATGGCCACTTCGGGATTCGATAGTTGGAAGCATCATTCTTTGTTTTCCGGGTTATGGCAAATGTTAGGAAGCTGATGGAAACAAAAAGAAGTAGGAACTGTAGAGGGATTATTGGTCCTGAATCGGCATCCTTGATTAGGACGGTAATTATGGTGGAATCATGATCATTGTCAATGACTTCAAGGGTTAGTTCAAATTGATTTGTATTGTTATCTGGCCACATAAGTTCCCGATTCTTGCCCTCGAAAAACGGAACATTATCAACACGCCAAATATACCTTAAAGTTGGTTGGTCATTAGCAGTATCAGTTGATTTGCTCGCATCCAGTAGTATTGTAGAGTCCTTACTCAAAGAAATTGTCTCTCCATCGGAATATTCTTCATTCCCAATGGATAATTTGGCCACTGGCGGAGTATTATTTACGATAATGGGGCTTGAAGCAGTAGCAAAGTTGCCAGCTCTATCGTTAACTGTTAATGAAAGCTGATAAAGCCCGGAAGAGTTTGTCTCGAGGACATATGGAATCGGGGTTTCGCTTACAAAAGAATTGATTGGGACTAGTCCGATTTCTGTTGTTTGCTTCAGTGACCAGAAATAGCTTACAATTCCATTTTCCCAATTCGCATCAAAGGAGCTAGAGCATTGAAATTGTACTGGACCTGTTCCCTCATCAAGATTTGTAGGTCCGATGATCTCAGGGGATGGGATTGTGTTATCGGCCATGAAACTGAAACACTGATATGAAAAATCTATTGAGCCCAAATCATTCGAGAAGACGAATGCATCGTATGAACCATCTTGGAGATCGTCTATCGAATTAGACAATTCGAACAAGCCATTTTGAATGAGATTTGGGTCTAATTCCGAAATAATATTTCTATTTCCGAAAAGTGTTGATGGGTCGGTAGAACACTTTGGTGATGATGAAATTGTGATGGTTACACCTATTTCAATATTCGAAGATAGGTGTGAGAATGTACTACCCCTCAGATCGATAGCCCCACTAATCCATGTATCCTCGTTAGTATCATCGAGGTTTACAATTGGACTCATCGGTGAAGGTCCATCTTCAAGGAAAAGTAATTTTGTTACAGACTCAGAAGAACCGTATTTATCTATTGCAGAGACTACAATCTTACAAGAGCACGGATAAGAAGATTGAGTTGGAGTGATTTGGAAATTCCAACGCAAAAGCCCATCTATTTCAGTCTCACCTGTCAGTTCATTTGTCAAAGCACCTGTAGAAATGATTTCATCGGAATCAAGTAACCTCCACCAAACTGATACAGGAGGTTCTGCGGAAATGATAGAGCCATCAATGGTATCGCCAATCTGCATCGACGAACCGCTGATTTCTTGTAAATGTACGATGGTCCCCCCCTGGGTATTTTGTCCTAGGTCATCAGCCTGAACATTACCGGATATGGAAAAAATGAGAATTGCAATGATAAAAAACATTGATCGCAGACTGCACTGCACAATTGTGCGCCTATAGAATTAGTAATGAACCCCATGATGAAATGTTAGCGTTCAGAGATTTGTAATTGCCATGATAATTCGTCCAACCACAAGCCTAATGTCGATCTATCGATGAATTCATGGCTGGAAGGAGCTGAAAGTATGCACTCACATGCGGCAGCAGCCAGCATTGCAGCGTCCTTGACGTTTAGATCATGACCAAGTGCTGCGGCCAAAGCTGTAGCTGCAGCATCATGTAACCCTATCTGTTGTTTTGGATTTGGAGACTTGCAAGGAATGTGCAATGAGCTACCGTCCGATTCATAGAGAGTAAGGCCATTTACTCCGCCAAGTACTACCATTGAGTCCCAGTCATATTCATCCATCAACTTGTTGGCTGTATCTGAGGCATCGTCCAACATCATTCGACGCCGCAGCAATTCTAACCCTCTGATCTCAAAAAGAGCTACTGTAGCACCACGTCCTTTGCCGAGACCGGTCAGTTTTGGATCGACAATGACCGGTATTTGTAATTTCTTCGAGTGTTTGATTAGATTCCTAGCACCATCATTTTTTATGACTCCCTTGTCATAATCTGAAATCACTAATGCACAGCTATCCTCGAGGGATTTCATGGCACTAGCTGAGATTTTTGAAACAATGTCACTAGGGGGCTCTTCGGAAGGTCCCCTGTCTGCCTGTAGTAGAATCTGGCTATTGTCTAAAAGGCTCTCACGACTTCCATAAAACCTAATCTTCGTTAAAGTGCGCCAATCATCGACAGTCAGGACATTGGTTGTCTCGATGCCTTTCTCCGAAAGAAAGTTTAGGATGGTTTTTCCTTCAGGATCGTCACCGACGCAGCAATGAAAATCAACTCCAATGCCCAATGAAGACAATCCTAGAGCTATGTGTGCAGAAGCACCTGGTGACTCGTCAGTATTGATTACCTTGAGAACGGGGACAGGTGAGGTAGAGTTCAGGTTGTTTGCAAAACCATGGTGAAAACGGTCTAGCATTGTATCCCCGATCAACGTGACCTTAGATGAGCCGAATTTGTTTAGCAGGTTCCTGAGACGCTCTAGAGAGCGTGTCTGATCTAATGGCGCGTCGCCCGTCATAATTGTTCGATGGAGCCACCACAGATGATATTTGGGGATACCGTCTAATCAGATAAGCTAGCCCACAGACATGTGGACAACTCTGATGATGGTTGGATTTACGAAGGTAGGGCCGCATCTAGGCTTTGGAGCAAATCAGCGATTGGTTTGCAGTTGAGTCCGGATTCAATTCTACTAAGTGGTTCCGAGCTCCTTTACTGCAGCATTCACAGGGGTATTGATCGACCAGAAGATGATTGGTTAGAAAAATGCATAGAGAAGGATAATCGATTCCTCCAAGAATTCACCGTTCTAGAAGCCTTGAGATATCCCGGCAACAAAATAATGCTATTTGAAACTGCAGAAAAAATGGGGGTGGATATCAATGATAGGTCATGGGGCCTTCGTTGGGGATCAGATTCGCATCCCGATAGAGAAGAGGCGATTTCAGAGGTGAGATGGTTCCACTCTACAGATCGGTTTGATAAGAATGAGCTCTTTGATTGGAGTAAAAAGGTACTGAAATCTGGTAGACTGTGCGAGATATTAGTAGTTGATGATGAGCATTCAGTGGTCACGTACAGGGCAATTGTTTGTGACCCAATGGGAAATATTGATCCGCTCACTGAATCTGAAAGGAAGGTTATCACGAAGATGGAGTATTTTATCTTAGAGAGTGGTGGTGCCTTTTTCCCTGGAACTGATGAATGGCCATCGGACGTTGTCGGAATACCACTACATGGAGGAAGGCAGCTTGATGAATGCGAATTGGCGATTATTCGGAACGATGGAACAGAGGTAGGTCCTTTATCAGAGCAAGCAAGCAGTGTCTTAGCTGATCTGTGGAAGAGGGGTTTGCATGCAAGACCCGGGTTCAAGTATGGTGCGAGATGGAGATGCTATGCCAATGAAATTGGAGAAGAGCACGCCCCTTGGTTGGTAATTGGTCCACAAGAGTCGCCTGATGACTGGAGTGGTGCTTGCTTGGCATCAAGGCTTGCCTCGGGAGTGAATAAGCATTGGATTCTGCCTGTACTTTCAACCGCAAATTGGAACTATCTAGAAGTTGCAAGGCCCCCTCCGGACTCCAGATGGTCTAATCCAAACAGAAAATGATCATTCGGCCCTACGTCCAGTGGCGATTGATAAAGCGAGAATCACAAAAATTAGGGATATGGCGTTCGATGGTAATGCCAGCCAAGACAGGTATGGGTCAAGGGGGTTTCCTGATTCGGCATTAAGGATAATCGGTATGCGTTGCTCGAGATTATTGGAATCGGTTAGAATCAACTCACCTCTGGCTAACATTCCGGGTTCAAGTAACCCTGTGGGGTTTACCTGCAGCACAATTGGGATATTTGGCGAAAGTGTAACTTGCGAAGCCGTCGAAGCAATGCGGGAAACGGGTCCTTCTAGTGTGACTCTGTATTCTCTTGATGCGTTCCCTTCATAATCTGGATATAGATTGACCACAGAAGAATCGTCCCAATGTATTGAAGCCTCTAAGGTAGAATTTGAAACACGATTGCCCACGATAACCCACTTCAACCTGATATCAATTAAGGATTGGCCGGAACAACCAATTTTTCCCTCAATAATGCCAATGTCTGTGGAAGAATTTGCTGAATCGAAGATTTGGATTTGGTATTCCCCTACTTCATATTCAACTTCAGAAAAATCTTGGTTGCTAGGGCTTAGTGAAGACTCCAATACGCATTTTTCAGCGAAGGCAAAATCAAAGTTGATTGGTTCGCCTGGCAACAACTCCACGGGAGACCTGGGGGTTAGGATTGAGACTTTCTCGTCGAAGCTTGGCTGGAAGCTGATTGTTGCAGAGTCGTTGGTTACATTGGAGACTCTAGCGACCCATGGGACCAGTCTGCCGCGATTATCACGAATTTCTATCCCCATACCGCCAAACTCATCGCCATCTGAGAAAACATCACCAGAGGAGCCGTAATCACGTGCGCGCAACAGGGCGTCGTCGCCATCAGCCTCTACAATCTTTGACCATGCATTTTCTGGATCGGAGTTCACTGTATTCGAGTCCAAATCACCATAATTCAAATCTTGTTGTTCCACTAAAACCCCGAATCCAGGAAGTCCCCTGTCAAATCCCTGTTCGGATCTGAATGAAACCCAGATATACTCATCTGGGGCGATGTTGATGGAGAGGGGTTCTCCCCCTAAAGAAATGCTAGTTACCTCATACAATCCATTAACTCGGGCATCGACAATAGTTGGATTTGAAGCGCCTATTAGGTTCATTGTGGATGCTGAAGGCAATGATGGCTCTTCCCCGCCACCAATCCAATTTCCACTAGCCATGACATCCCAATCTCCCAATCCATGCCAATTTCCAGAAGGTGTGTCACTGTGCACATCATACAGATCTACCGCGCCCATCTGATGTAGCATTTCGTGGATAATTACGCCTTGGCCGGAATACACTGATGCCATAGTATAATGCTCAAAGTAGTAATCCCCTATTAGTAGAGAATCTTGAAAGCGAGAGAAATGACTCCATATTGCGGAACTCTGTCCGCCGGATTCTTGTGCTTCACCAGAATGCAGGATTAGTATCCTGTCAATCGTTTTATCGCCATCCAAATCCCAATTTGATAATTCCTCGGTTATTGTTGAATTGCCCCCCTCACCCAATAAGGATTCTATTGCGGCTCTTGCTAACTCAGATGCGCCTCCTGATTCATCACCAGAGTCCCTCTCATTTTCCGAATCGGTCCCCCAGTAAGATTCACTTTGGGGAGAATTCCAAGCTTCGACGATTACAGTAATAGTCACTTTAGAGGAGCCGCCGCTCATTTCATCAACGTAATTAGCAATTGATCCTTCGACACCAAGTAAATCATCAGATTCGGAATCGGGGAATGGCTTGTCTGGAAATGAGACTTTCAGAATAAGCCAGTTTTCATTATTCTGAAGGCCGACAAGAGGGTTTGTATCGGCCTTCTCGATTTGATCTCGGCCCAATGCATTGTCAATGCTTGCTCCATTGAGCCAGACTAATGCGGAAAGCATCAGCATCAGAAAAACCACGGCCACCCTAGTCCTGTTCACAATCTACGGCAAATCGATGGGGATTTGAATTAGACGCCGAAATGATGTTTCAGTATTCGTTTAATGGGATCGTTCGTGAAATTGCATCTGCTGAAAGGGCGGTGAAGAATGCGATAACAAGTCGTAGACCGTCATACTCTACTGGCAGGGTCAGGATTAGAGTCCCACAGAAAATAGCCAAGATTCTCAGCCTAAATCTCAACTCAGAGTCATTCACAAGGCCATACAGCCTGGCAAGGGCCAGACTAACAGCTGTTAGAGACCAGATTATCAGAATCCAGGAGGCTCCCAGAGAGACCGAGAATATCGCTCCGACATCGTATCTAATTCCAACCTCATTGAAATGATTTGAGGATGAGGCGAATGAAAAAAGTGATGGGATGATCCAGACCCACATCAATAGCACTGCAAATGGGATGGCAATTGTAGTGAACAGCATTATCGAGGAAAGCCATTTTTCCTCTTTGGGCAACAGCCCTGGTGCGGAAAACCTGTAAAATAAAATGGAAGCGAGTGGGAGCACGGATAACGTAGAGAGCATTATTACAGCTGAGATTCGTGTCCCAACCCAATCGAAAGGGGCAAAAACAGCCAAGTTCATGTTTTCAGGTCCTGATTGGATTGGCAGTATCTCAATCCATGCATAAATCACGTCACTCACTGTCCATGACCAAAACAAGCCGATAATTACCAAGGATACCGAAATGATCCTTAATGACCGTAAAGCCTCTGACAAATGATTGCTCAGAGTATCCTGTGTGAGAAACTGATTATAGCCTTCCATGTCACATTATGTCCCCAGGATTTGGATCTTGTCGTGCGGAGAGGACTGTTCGGTATACGCCATACGCTGCCCAAAATCCTACGAAGAATGCGGTGCCGGTCAAGAATCCTGAAAAATCGACACCTTGGAATGTAATGGGTGATTCGGAAGCCATCCACCGGGTTGCAAAGAAGAATGAAACTGCAGAAAAGACTGCTCGCCTGAAACCTTGGGGGTATGCGAGCTCGACAGCAAGGTATTCTGGGCCCCTTTGATCGGGCCTACGTTCCAGTATCTCTTTTTGTAATACAGCACCGATAATTAGGGCAACGAGACTGGTCCAGAAAAATCTGTTACCCGCGAAAAATACCCTCTCAGAGATTTCATCCTGCCTCTCCTGTTCTATTTCCTCTGGTGATTTCTCTAGTAAAAAGAGAGCGTCATATGTCCCAACGGAAATTGTCCTCGTTTCCAGAGTAGATGCCGATTCGGTATCAGAAATAGCGCCCGGGGAATTGATGGAGAATGACAATAGGTTCCAATAGTCCATTTCATCGGGAATTCCTCCCCCGTCCACTGAGTTCCCGGCTAACCAGAACTGTACTGGCCCGACATCCTCGTTAGGGGCCATCCAAGAAATCATCCAAACACCATCATCATCTGTGTCAGAATGGGAGATATCATCGGGTCGATCTAGAGCCTGACGAATCTCCTCTGTTGGATCCCACGTAAATTCCCCTGTGGCATTAGAAGAAAGTAGAAACCCTGCCCTAGAATTGCCATTTCCACCGGAAAGAGTGAGCGAATCAGCGACAGTGATGGTGAAATTGTAAGTTTTAGAAACCTCATACATTAGTGGTACACCAGTAATCATCACAACAGCTCTATCCGATGGAGCTCCGTTGTTATGACAAGAACAGCCGTACTCGACTGTCAACTCATCATTTGAGTTCAATGCCGCTGGTCCGGAGTGCATGGCCAAAGTGGGAATGGCCAAAAGAACAAAAGATGCGACCATCAAAATGATTCGATCGGCCCCTAATCCCATAGTTCCACCCATTGCTCTGCTGGTCAGACGTCAATTAACGATTCGCTGTCCACACCTCACATTTCCTTGATTGCTGCGTTGAGCTCATGCATCATCTTCTTGCCATCACCAAATAACATCATAGTGGAGTCTTGGTAGAACAGATCGTTGTCTACTCCTGCATAACCGACTGAAAGGCTTCGCTTGATCATGACTACAACGCTAGCCTTGTCCGCATCAATAATCGGCATGCCGCCAAGTGGCCCCTCGCCGGATCTTGCAACCGGGTTGACGGTATCATTCGCCCCTATGACCAGAGCGACATCGGTTTCCTGTAGCTCTGAATTTATTTCGTCCATTTCAATTAGCTGCTCATATGGAACGCTCGCTTCGGCGAGTAGAACATTCATGTGGCCCGGCATTCTTCCAGCCACGGGATGGATGCCATAACTAACTTCAACGCCTTGGGATTCCATCAAATCTGCGAACTCTTTGACTGCATGTTGGGCTTGGCTTACTGCCATTCCATATCCGGGAATGATTACGCACTTATTGATACCATCGCACACCATAGCCACTTCTTCTGGATCACTACCGACTTTGGTCCTAGTAACTGACTCCTTACTACTACCGCCAAATGACTTGAATAGTACGGCACCGAGTGTTCTATTCATTGCCTTGCACATTATGAAAGTCAGAATTAGACCCGCAGCACCGACCATAGAGCCGGCGATTATCAATACGTTATTCCCAATTACAAATCCGGTGAATGCGGCAGCAATTCCTGACATTGAGTTCAGCAGACTGACCACTACTGGCATATCTGCACCCCCAATTGGGAGAACGAACAAGACGCCCAAAAGGCAAGAAAGGGCCGCTAAGGTGTAGATATAGTCCTCATTCTCAGGATTTTGGATAGTCAAGGCAATTAGTGCTATGCAGATAAACAGCAATGAAACCTTAACCAAATTGAGCCATGGTGGACCCCAAGTCGGAAAGCTGACCCACTTTTGCCTCCCCCTATCGTCTTTCTTTGAGAAGGGGATGTAGAGGCCGCCCTTCAGTTTCCCCATTGCCATGAGGCTTCCAGTAAGTGTGATCCAACCCACCAAGCCAGAAAGTCCGATCGCGATCCATGTTGCATACAATTCTACTCCTGAGTCTGGGACTTCATTCCTTTGTAACCTGCCTAGTACTTCTGATAGGCCGACGAGAGCCGAGGCTCCCCCGCCAAAACCATTGAACAGCGCAACTAATTCGGGCATCTGAGTCATTTCCACCTTAGTTGCCATCAATACCCCTATTGCTGTCCCTGATGCAAGACCGAGGACGATCAATTCTAGTCCAATAATGCCTTCTGAATACATTTTTGCCATTGTTACGAGTACTGCCAGTAGCATCCCATAGGCACCCAAGATGTTGCCCTGTGGCGCAGTTTTTGGGCTAGAAAGCCTCTTAATACCGAAAATAAAGAGGGCGGCAGAAATCAAGTATCCTATATCATAAACAACAGGATCCATACTAATTCCTCTTCCTCTTCTTACCAGCGATCATTTCGAGCATCCTATTGGTGACCATGAAACCCCCAACAACATTGATTGTAGCCATAACCAGTGCAAAGAATGCTAACCATGTGGCCAAGCCAGGATCTCCATTGTTAAATTCAGCATTTGAGAGAATCAATGCTCCAACAATTGTGATTCCCGAGATGGCGTTAGCTCCGGACATCAACGGAGTATGTAGAGTAGGTGGAACCTTGCTGATAAGTTCGAATCCAAGGAAAATTGCCAAGACAAAAACAGTGATGCTTCCAACAAGTGCAGCCATCGTCAGGCTCATTCTAATGCCCCCGATAATTTGGATTGCTTAGGGTGAATCTGGCCATTGTGGCAAAGCAATACGCCCCCCATTCCAGGAACATTGAACTCATGGCCTTCCGGGGCCCCGACCAGTACTTCATCGTCCATGTCCAGAAACAATGAGCCGTCTTTTACTAATGTAGAAATGAAGTTAACCATGTTGTTCGAATACAGCATGCTAGCTGTTGATGAAACTTCACCGGGAAGATTTGTGGTCCCAATGATGGTTACCCCGCTATCGGTCGTGAAGATTTCGCCAGGTTTTGTAAGCTCGCAATTTCCGCCGACATCTGCATTCATGTCAATGATTACTGCCCCTGCCTTAAAATTTGAAACTGCGCTAGAAGGTACCGTTATTGGTGCTGGCCTACCGAAAATCCTAGCTGTTGTGATAATTATATCAGCATCACTGGCAACATCACAAACTGTATCATTCACCTTATTGATGAATTCAGGAGTCAATGGTTTGGCGTAACCTGACTCATCCTCAAAATCATCCATTCCTTCGACTTCAATAAATCGGCCACCTACTGATTCAATCTGTTCAGCTGCAGATTTTCTAACATCGGAGGCATAAACAACAGCACCAAGCCGCTTTGCGGTAGCTATGGCTTGCAATCCCGCGACACCCGAGCCCATGACAACGACCTTTGCCGGCCGAACAGTCCCAGCACTAGTGGTCATCATCGGGATGCCGCGTGGAACAGTGGCAGCGCCCAATAATACTGCCTTGTAACCAGACAGATTGTCTTGGCTGGAATTGACGTCCATAGATTGGGCCCTTGAGAGCCTACGTGGGATCATGTCCATGCTAAGGAGGGTTATCCCTGCCTCCATTGCTCCCTTCACCCCAGCTGGATTTCTGAATGGATCAGAAATACATACGAGTATCTGCCCATTTTCCATAATCTTGGTTTCGGGCATGGAAATTGAAACTACAATTTCTGAAGAGATTGCAGATTCCCTGTCAGTGATTATTGCACCCATATCCTGGTACTCAGAATCGTCATGATGTGCGCTAAGTCCTGCACCTTTCTCGACAAACACCTCAAAACCCATCTTCATCAATTTCTTGAGTGAGCCAGGTACAACCGAGACCCTTGTATCCCCTTTCGGTTCCTTGAGGACTCCCAAGCGCAATTTGTTTCACTCCTAGTCCGAATTTAGACAGTCATTCCACTTGCAGCATGTTATTGAAACCGTCGGCGAATTAACCCCAGAACTGAATCATGAGAAGATTATCTGGTAACCTATGCCAAAGACCGCGACATCGCATATTGCATGTGAGATCCAACAGACCCAAATCGATCGGAATCTAAGATATAGCCAAGACCAAACCGCAGCAGCTGATAGAAGGCCGAAAGAGGCCATAGCTGTTTGCCACAACTCGAAGCCGAAGAAGTGCAATGCTAATGCATGATGAAGAGTAAAAAGAGCAGCTGATAGGATTATTGCGCCCCTCTCATCATCCAGAATATCAAAACTCTTTGTCGTGATGAACCACCTAAACACGTATTCCTCGAGAAGACTATTCAGGAAAATCCAGTAAATTGTTCCAGCGATGTACAGCTTGGGATCTGTAAGTCCCGTGCTCTCTAATTCCTGAATCATCAATGATGTATCAATGGAGTCTCCAAGAAGAACCCAGGTAATGACAATAACGATGCTCATTGCAATACCCGTGGCAACGCCCATCGACAAACCATCACGATCCGGCATCGACCTAGAAACGGCATTGCCCTCTACCCTGATAAACCAGAAAGTCGGTACTAGTAGTATCCAAGCCTTGCAGAGCGCAAAGAAGACCTGGGAATGAAGCTCATTATCGCTTAATTGTAGACTAAATATGATAGAAAATGAAGGGACTAATGCAACAAGTGCTAGACCGAGGATTGACCGTCCTCTGTCCTGCATGATTTCACGTGATGGACTGTTGGCAATACATTTTTGGTTCGGGGTTTGGCAATCGCCAAAGGCTAAGACCCAAGCCTCGGACCGGCAATCATGAGTAACGGCGCGAGGAAAGTGGCAGTGATTGGCGCGGGTAACGTAGGTGCAACATGCGCATTTGTACTAGCTGAGAGGAATATTGGGGAAATCGTACTGCTTGATATCTTTGAGGGCTTTGCTAAGGGCAAGGCATTGGACATGAGCCAAGGGGGAAGGGTCCTAAACTATGATGGTAGGATCACGGGTACGAAAGATTACTCCGATATTGCTGGATCTGACGTTATTGTTGTTACATCTGGTTTTCCAAGACAGCCTGGAATGACAAGAGAGGACTTGATAGGAAAGAATGCCGAGATTATCTCTGAAGTAGGAAGTGGCATCAAGGAACACGCACCAGACTCGATTATAGTAATGGTCACCAACCCACTCGACTTGATGACCTACCACATGCAGAAGATTACTGGTTTCTCCCCGAACAGGGTAATTGGGCAGGCCGGAATACTAGATAGTGCCAGGATGACTCACTTCATCGCAGAGGCTGTTGGGTGCAGCAATGAGGATGTGCAAGCTATGGTCCTAGGTGGGCACGGGGACACAATGGTCCCACTACCAAGATACACAGTTGTGAACGGAATTCCCATTGACCAATTGCTCTCAGAAGAAGAAATACTGGCCATTTGCAAGAGGACGGCAGGTGGAGGGGGGGAAATTGTCAAGCTTCTTGAAAGAGGCAGTGCGTTTTACGCCCCAGGTAGTGCAGCTGCAATTATGGCTGAGTCGATTCTCGATGACAGGCGAAGGGTGCTGCCCTGTAGTGCCTACCTCACAGGTGAATACGGGATGGATGACATATACATCGGCGTTCCCGTTGTACTGGGTAAGAACGGGATCGAGAGGATTATTGAGCTTGATCTAGAAGACTCCGAACTAGAAAGCCTACAGGGATCTGGTGAATTCTACAAGGAACAACTTAGCTCCATATTGGGATACTAATCGTTGGCTTCATTTCCACCGGCCCCCTCGGATAGCCATGACTCTCGAATATATTCACCTAGAGCATGATGGAAAGATTCTGCTCGTTGACAGAGATGGCAATGGCCCGGTTATCCCTGAAAAGGGGAGGGTAGAGTGGATTGGAGAAGGAAGCCCAATCAGACTACCAACTGTGGAAGAGGTCAGTAATATGGACATCGACTGGAAAGAAAGAAGGTCGAACATCATTAGATTCGGCGAAGATGATTACAAGGTAACTTATGGCACCCCACAAATCCCATGGCCGGAAAACTGGGCATGGAAGGACTCTTTGGTAAGTGACAGTGCTGTGGATCCAGTGGCACGGGAGTCAGTATACAGGACGCTGCACAGAGTAGTTAGCAAGGTGATAGTAACCAATTCGAATCACGAAATCCTGATGGCCAAAGTCTCCAGAGGCTTCTTCACGGGATGTTGGACACTACCGGGTGGATTCGTGGACTATGCGGAGCATCCTAGGGACGCTGCAGAGAGAGAGGCGATGGAGGAGCTTGGAATCTCAATCGATATCCCGGATCCAAAGGGTGAGTCTGGGGAGCAGAAACCAGGCGAAAGTGGAAATGTGGTGCAATCGGCAATCTTCAACGAGGAGGGGATAAACTGGGTATCTTTCACATACAAGTGCGAAGACGATCTAGGTGGTCAGGAAATTATCCCGAAGGATGACGAAATCGATGAGGCTCGGTGGTTCAGCAGGAAAGATGCGTTGGAGGTAGCTGTCTCAATGTTAGATATCGAGGCAATCAAGAAGCTAGTATAGCTTCGCGCCGGTATCCGTAGAATCCACGAAGAAGACCAAGCCAGAAGTCCCTCCGCCATCTACAGTCAGCAGCATGCTCAACTCATCCCCCTTCCCGAGAGTACATTCGTAAAGATCGAGGAATGATGTGTACTGATTCCCTGGTGAAATTTCCTCTGAGAAGGAGAAATTTGACTCCGCCCCAGTTGTGTTAGTGCCGTCAGTGAACGTCATGTTGGAATTCAGCATGGTATCCGACTCCATGGCCGAGATAGTTTCGTTGATGGGGCAGATAATCGCCCAAGAGACGGCCTCTGGCGTGGTATGCAGTGATCCTGCAGCGAGGCTCCAGACCACAATCAGCTGCGAGTTGGTCATGATATAGCACTTCTTCAGCGTCCCCCCATGGGGGTCACCGAATACCCCGTTGGTGCAAGGGGTCCCATCGGTTAGTTCCAGATCGAAGTACCTAGTAGAGTCGGTGATGGATACGTACCTGATGGCCTTAGTGCCGGTGAACGAGCAAAAACCGTTCTCTGAGGCGCACTCCTCCATGCCTGCCTCGTCGGCCGACCCTAGTATGACCTGGTAAGCAACTGGTCGGGTATTGACCATGTTCTGCATGTCGTCATTGGTCTTCTCCCCTCTCTGCTCAAGATCCTCGACGGTCTTGATGATCATCGTGGAGGCGACTGCAGCAACTAGAATGAAGGCGATGAACACTATCATGGCCCCGATCCCTATAGAACCGTCATCGCTACCGCTAACAGGCATGAAATATGGGACGCAACCACGATAATAACGGTATCCGAGCCTCACTGGGCCCTTGTTGCGTTGTTGGCGACTGATCCCCTTAGTCGATGCCACCAGTATGCGAATAGCGCTAATGGACCCACGACCCAACCAGGAATCAGGATTAATGCGACTGTCATGGCAAGCGCCTGCTCGAGCATGTTCCAGACAGAGGAGACAGCGGTCTTCAAGGTGTCTCAAGCAACCTCAGCCACGAAAAAGATATCAATATTAATTATACATCAAAGATCGGTGAGGCAGGGCCATATGGACGAAGTCAGGCAGAACAGCCAGAGAATACGAGATGGCGTTGGGGGCTCCTTGGCTTGGTTCGAGGAGCTTTATGCAACGGCCGATGGGGATGAGTACTGGATTCCCTGGTCTGATGGCGCACCGCATCGTTTCCTCGTGGAATGGGCATTGGGGGCCAAGTCCAGGGGTCGGGCTTTAATCGTCGGTTGCGGCCTTGGGGAAGACGCGGCATACCTATCCCAACAGGGCTGGGACGTCACTGCATTCGATATCTCGCCTTCCGCTGTTCGATGGGCGGAAGAGAATCATCCCACAGAGAATATCGACTGGCGGGTAGCCGATCTTCTCTCGCTCCCTGAGCATTGGAATGACTTTTTCGACTTGGTTGTCGAAGTCCACATCCTACAGGCAATGCCTGAGCCTCTTCGCATTCTCGCCGCGCCAAACTTGGCTCCATTACTCGCACCATTGGGCCATCTAATCTGTATTGGACGGATAGATGAGTTAGGGGCTGAAACCGAAGGACCGCCGTGGCCACTCTCCCATCAATTCATCGACTCGATCGGATCGGATCTAAAGAAGATCGATTTCACCAAAGCAAACCTTCCCCAGGATGAGCCAGATGTAATCAGGTACTGCTCTGTGTGGAGAAGAGGGGTCATCACTTAGGACGCTCACTTTACCCCTAACTACCGTAAAACGTACTTGAAGATCAGAGGATGGCAGCCAGATAGCGATCCAAGGCGACCATGCAGACTGCGAGGGCCACTACGGAAATGAAGAGCGTAATTACGCTCCACTTCAGATCGAAGAGCGTGGCACCGAGCATCTCGTTGAAAATGCGCCTGATCACCACCACACCTCAATCAATACCACAGAAACTCCCACCAATACTTGTAGGTGAGGTAGAGGACCGGGGCACAGAAGAAGAGCGTGCATAACGACCCGAGGATATCCATGACTCACGAAGGGGATGTCAGACTTGAAAGATTGGTTAGAGGCACTGTACCCCAATCCTGGAGGCAGACTTGAAACTACTCCGAACCATCATCGAATTGGTTCCACCACAGACGAAACCCGACAAGCCATCCGACGAAGAATCCGATTTCATCGAAGATCACGTCACCGATGAAAGCGGGCACTAGGAAATATGCCGATCCAATGATGAAACGGAAAGCATGGAAAGAGATCCACGGAGCGAGCTCCTCCTCATCGGGGGGGTTTTTCTGAAAATGGTGTACCGACTCGGCGAGTACGAAGATGAAGACAAATAGAACTAGCACAGCACTGATGAGATCCACGACCATGGCTGGGGGTGTCAGCCTTGAACAGTTGGTTCGGTGAATCGCGGCAGAAAAGGTGATGATGGCGTTATTATTAATTGCATCAACGACTCCGAAGCAGTATGTTTCAAACAGCAGAAGTACCAAAATTCAGTAAAATAACAAATATTGAGAGCCATGGTGGCGACACTGCGAAATTCCAGGCAAAGGGCAAATCAACACTGCAAATCAACTGCGGTCGTATCGGAACCAGTGTCAGCATAGAAAAGAGGGGGCACGGGCATTCCTTCGTCATCGCAAAGGGCTCCCTCGCCTCTGTGAGCTTCGCAAACAAGAACTACCCGATCCTGAAGTATTTGGCCATTGTAGGATTTGTTTGGGGTACTTTTGAGTACCTCGGCGACGTCGATAGACCAATAATCGCATTTATTCCAGGAGTGGTGATTTTCATGATCTATTTGATGACCCAGAGCGCGCAGTTAACCTTGGAGTCTAAGGGAGGTAACCAGATTGCGATATCCTTCTCTGGTTCCGCGGCGCGCAAAACCAAAGAGATCGGCAAGTTCTGCTCTGCAGCAGTGATGATAGACACCGGCCAGTCCATCAAGGGACTCCTAGATGGAATCGACTTAGAGGAAATGGAAAGAGAAGATGAGGACTCTGCCAGCGCATCCGCAGATGACGGAGGGTCGCAATCCGTGGGCTTCTCAGACATCGACACTGATGGTGACGGATCCATCTCTCAAGCGGAGTTCGTCGCCGCGGTTGGCAGCGACGAGGTCCTGTTCTCGAAAATGGACGCTGATGGCGACGGGAAGATAAGCCAAGAGGAGTTCGACGAGTTCGACGACTTCTAGAAGTGTTGGGCGATGGCAGTGACGGACACCCTCTCTGCAATTGGCTCATCAGGTCTGCAAGGCATCATAATCGGGATAGTCTCAAGGATGATCGTGGATCTAACGACACAGGTGATCAAATGGTTCCTTCTAATCGAGTTCCTGATCCTGAAATACCTCGAGTCGAGGGGCATAATCATCGTGGACTGGGGAAGGCTGACCTTCGGACTGATGGAGTTCAACCAAAAAGTGAGCGAGCAGACTATCTCGATTTTCATAGCCATCCTGGAGACCGGGGCCTTCGGAGTGGGTTTCCTCGGAGGATACTTCCTCAGTGGGAAAGCGGGCCTAACCAAGTTCCTCAAAGATGTGTGAGCCCAGTCATCTCAGAAGATCCCGCCCAGATAGCGATTCATCGCATACAAGCACACCACTAGTACCGCGATCGAGAAGAAGAGGAAGAAGACGCTCGTCTTGAACTCCTCGCTCAACTCCTGGGAGGCTATCCCAAGATGCCGCTAAGGGGGTTGTCTCGGAGCATGGAAGTCCTGCTGAAGATGACGAAGAGAATGAACAGGAAGATGATGACGAGTCTTCCCCCATTGAGGATTGACCTGATCTCCATGATTTGCAAAGGAGGGTATCATCCTTCAATGATTGGTTCGATGATTGAAGGGGTTATGCCTTCGAATACATCTTAATCATCTTTACGATAACGGCCAAAATAGAGCCAATACCAGATAACGATAACAAGGAAAAATCCAATGGGTTCTGCATCGATTTCAGCCCAGATGCTCATAGTCTTACGAGAAGGTGCCATTCTTGAACGGTTGGTTTGGGATAACCTCCACAAATCGCGCACTAAAGACTGTCGACGAAGTCGGAGACGACCAGTGCTACTGCGATAAATAATGCTAGCACTTGAATACATGACCAGACTAACCCGATCCACGAAAACTCATAGTCGTCGAGACTGGGTTCGGTCTCGGTGCTGGTATCGACCTCGCCATAGAGGCCGACCAATACCTCCTCGGTAGGGGTGCTGTCTTCGGCCTCCCACCATCCCTTTTCCTCGGGCACGCCCCCGATAGAGGGTGCCAGACTTGAATGTTAACGAGATTGTCAGTTATCTTGACCCTTAGAGGAATGAGGGTATTTTCACACCTTCATCCCCCAACCGGCCCTGACACGGACCCCAACCGGACCTCAAGGACCGAATTGGTGGGCCTGCCTGGATTTGAACCAGGGTCTATTGGTCCCAAACCAACAAGCATAGACCAGACTAACCCACAGGCCCTGGGCTGAAGCGGAAGGCCGGCTGACATGAACTTTGCTAGAGCCACACCCAGGTCATTGGGTCGGACCTGAGAAGCTCCCCCTCAACCTCCGCGCGCCCTATCAGGTGCGATGCCGAGGGCTCTTCTACGCCTGCTGAGTCCAAGCGCTGCTGGAGGGACTCGATCGACAGGGTCCCATCCTCCGCCGTTGCCTCCTTCATCATGGAAAGCAGCTGGGACGGGGTGGGCTTGCCGCCGATCTTTGGCACGCCCCCGTCCCTCGACCTCTTTCTGATCTCCTCCCGCACCTCCTTTGGCGCGTTGGCCAGTGCCACTGCCTTGGAAAGCTCTGTGGAGTCGGCGAAGATCCGCACCCGCCTGGCTCGGCTGCTACCGCACCTGGTGCACGAGACGATCCCGTCGGAGCTGGCGCCGAAGGCCTGTCCGCATTCACATCTTAGCAACTGCCACATATCCGCCACGTATTGTCTCTGGAATCAGGGTAAATGACCTTTCTCGAGCGTTGGCTTGAATTGTGTGGCCCCGTGCGGGTTTCGTGGTCGAAAGAAGAATCCTGGGCATGTTCGCCTCGGTCATACTGGTATTCCTGTCAATCTCCAGGTCGTACATGGAAGGGGGGATTACCACAGAGGTCTGGGCATACCTGCTACTGACCCCGATACCAGTAGCGATCGCGCTGACTAGTGGTGATAGGGCCGATTACGAAAATGGTGTTGGGGGTGACTGGGATGACTCGGAAGATGAGCTGCGAGAGCCGGTCGAAGAGCCCTTGGAGATGGGTTTCGATATCCCCATCCTCTGAGCTTCTAGTCCTCATTGGTGTCGCTTTCCTTGAGCCAGCCCCTCTCGGCGGAGTAGTCTCCCAGCTGCTCCAGTCTCTTCAGCCACCCCTTTGCCTCGGCAGTCTTGGTCGTCTTGACGAGCCATACGCCGCCAAAGAGGGTGTCCCAGAGCCCCAGTTTGTCCCTCTTTAGCCTATAGAACAGGTAGTCCATGATTGCCGGCAGTAGAATGACTAATCCAATGACTGCAAGAACCTGGCCACTGGTCTCTCCCAAGTCCTGGAGAGACACTGCAAGGAGGATAATGCCGACAAGAACTACCGGGAATGTCATGCCCTTGATTTGGAGGTAGAGGGTACTGGGTTGCTTTGCTTTGGCATTAACGTAGTCGGTTCTACTGACCCAATTGCCGACAGTCCTGGCCTCGCTTACATAACGGGGCATGAAGACCAAGTTAAACCCCGTGAGTCCAAGACCGATGATGATGATGTATGTGAAATCAGAATCGGCCCCCCACGCGTTAAACAGGACAAGGGGGACTATCCAACCGAAGCTAACGGCGAAGTCAGAAAGTCTGCGAATCAGCTTCTGGCCATTGGTGGCCAGCTCAAACCCATCAGGCAGGACTTTGGGCGTCCTAGTCTTCTTCGTCCTAGGTTTCCTCTCACGACGTCTGGATTTCTTTTTCGCTTTGGCTGGCTTTTTGCTCACTGATTCTGGTTCTGGAGTCGGTTCGGCCTCCGTCATTGGTGCTACGGACTCAGGTGTTGCAACCCAATCGGGCGCCTGAGGTGTAGCAGCAGGCTCTTCCGATTTGATCTTCCCGGCCTTTTCTAGCAGACCCATCATTCATCACCGTACCTTTCAGCAATTAATTTGTACAAATCGAAATCAGGCGATTCGATGAAGCTCTGCATTACAGTCTCGGGCAGGTCGCCAAGTAGTTCATTAATCATGACGAAGAACTCGGCCCTAGTAGCCCTGTTTGTAACCTCAGGGTCTTCGCCGACATCCCGGAACAATTGGAATGAGGGTGATTCCACGAAAGTAGTGGTGAGATCCTCAGGCAGCTCACCGAGAAGGCTGTTGATAACATTGAAGAAGTGGGAGAAATCTTCGTCAAAGCTGCGATAGCTCTGAATTGCAGTTACGAATTCTGGGAAGTCAAGAGTTCCTGATTGATCCGAGTCTGCCTCTAGGAAAAATGTATTCAGTGTGCTGTAATCAAGTGCACTTAGTCTCTCAGAAGGCACTCCCGTAGCATCTGAGACACGGGAGACAAAATCAGAATCGGACATCGCATCGACGAATTCCTCGAAGGTCATCTCATCGTTCTTTGCGGGTGCAGAAATCAATTCGACAGTGGGTTTGATCAGTCTCAGGTCGTCTTGTTCCTTCTTCCTTAGTATGATTATCTCCTTGTCCAATTCTGAACCGAAGCGGCCCGAGAAGCGATCCATGAGAGTTCCTTCCTTTCTCCCTGATGCGATCTCGTTGATCTTACCGTAAATCCCATCTCTAGAAGAGCCTATTGATGGGTCTGCAGATTTCCTACTCTCCCAGACTGAATTGAAATCCTTCGGGGTCTCAGAGTCGTCTGTTATTGGCGAATCAGCAAGAGAGTTGGCAGCATCAAGGAGATCCTTGTCAGTGCTAATATTGGGAGAAATCCCAAAGTTCGGTTGTGATAACGGCATTGGTGGGGGCAAGTCGATTTCATCAGGGAGGGGTAGATCTAGTCCTTTGGGGGGGGGTGGGATTAGGCCAGGAGGCATGGGGGGGAGGGGTTTACCAGACTTTTTCGAGTCGGTATCAAACTGGTCTAGTGCGTCTTCCACGCCTTTGAACCGAAGTCCTTCACTATTCAATATTCTGTGACTACGATACGGGTATGCATCGATTATTGCGGCGAGACGCTGGCCCAGCCCTTCAATGTCAGAAATGTCGCCATAGCCTCGGATACTTCGATTCTGTCACCTATACTGCCCTCCACACTCTCATCGGCGATCTTTGCGACTATGTCGTCCCTAAGTAGGCTGACCCACATCTTTCTCTGCCTACTGAAAACCACAGTTTCCGAAAGTGGATCGAAACTGCCACTTGTGCTGGGATCAAGTCGAGACAGGGGGAATTCAGTGACTCGGAGTCCGGATTTGCCATGAAGGCTACCAATCCACCGAATTACACGCTTAGTGTCTACGGTAACGGCCTCATCAGTCTCTCCTGCACTTGACATGACTACCGATGCGTCGCCCTTGACCAGTTCCCAGAAGATCGGAGTGCATTCATCGCCAAAAACTGACAGGGAGTAATCATCACTCAGTCTTTCGACCCTTTTGGGGGACTCACTCATCTCAGCGAGTTCTCGAATTTTAGTCATGCTAGTGTTCTTGATATTGACACGAGGAGACTTTGCTCTTGACTTCAAGATTTCATGAAGCTCTCTCAGAATTTTGTCACCTTCGTTGCCCTTTTCATTTACCGACCTGAGCTTGTCTAAGATGTCGTTCATTCCATTTTTTGCCCTTTTGCCCCAACCAATGTCACCACCTGAGACGGCAGATTGCATGTCAATTCCTTCACCCCTTATGTAATTCACAATCTCTCTCCTAGCATTTGAATCCAGATGCAACAGATTTGGATCGCGGACATGGATGTGAAACCCACGATGCCCGGAGAAAGATGTCTGGACGTTGGATTCTTTGAAACCGAACTCGGGCTCGAGAAACTCGGACCAAAGCCTCCACGCCTGATCTTGTATAGTCTCCATCATCATGGGGAAATCAGAATCAGACACACCTGGGAGGTGATCGCCATCTAGGTCGAAAATTAGGTCTGCCCCCCGCCATCCCTTTTCTGACATTTTCCTATTTGAGGGGAGGTCGTAGTATGCAGTGCTGTGGAAACAAGAGTGGGGGGTTCGCCTTTTCAAATACTCAAGGAGGGATGTCTTGTCGTTGAATCCCCTGTGTCTATCGGGAGGAGAGCTGCCCCAAGGAATGAACATCCATTCTCTTGATGCGAGCCTTGGGGGCACCCATGTTGATTTGGGAGAAAGGGAGTCATAGTACTCTGAGAATCTTAGAGCGAACCGACTCCATCCCTCGGCCATGTGCATTGACACGCTAGGTGGGACATAAGTTTTCAATCGAGGCGGAGGCCGCCCACTTCTTTACCTGTAGTAGCAGGAGCTGCACCCGTGGTCGCTATGTATGCCTCCCAGCAGACGAATCGGTTGTCCAGCACAATCGCCTCAGCGAATGTCATTGCCTTCCCGGTAATTGCGCATATTGGGCCTAGCTGCCCTGTGGCTGTAGATAGTTGGTTTGGATCGGGCACAATCAATCCTAACACCACCTGCTATTGATTATTACTAATCATACATGAGTGGGAAAACGCATTTCAACTGAATCGTTTGCCAATGCTCGTGGAAGCGAGTGGAAGCGTCATCAGAGTTGGCCATTCGCCCGACCCTGACGACGCATTCATGTTTTACGCCCTAACTGAGGGATTGGTAGAAACCAGAGGTAGGAGATATGAGCACTGTCTTGTTGACATAGACACTTTAAATCAAAACGCAAAGAATGGCAAATATGAGGTCTCGGCAGTCAGCATCCACTCATTTCCAAGTATCTCAGACAGTTATTCTCTGATGAATTGTGGCGCGTCTATGGGGGAAGGGTACGGTCCGATGATTGTTTCTAGGATTCCCCTAGAGATTGATGATATCAAGGAAACGACAATTGCAATCCCAGGCCTATCGACCAGCGCTTATCTTGCCCTAAGGTTAGCTCTGGGTGATGTCGAGGTAAGGGAAGTCCCATTTGACGAGATCCTGCCTGGTGTTTGCTCGGGAGAGTTCGATGTGGGGGTGATTATTCACGAAGGCCAGCTGACCTGGGAGGAAGAAGGCGCTCATCTTGTATTGGACCTAGGGAGGTGGTGGAACGAAGAAACAGGATTCCCTCTCCCGCTTGGAGGAAACGTAGTTAGACGTGACTTGGGGGAAGATGTTTGTGAGAATATTGCTGA
>Ga0208766_1000275_pt1 | contig 28043 bp, 20 predicted proteins | sample ETN01SmetaG_3_FD_185792 | JGI IMG/M metagenome (GOLD analysis project Ga0208766, IMG submission 185792) | Marine microbial and viral communities from oxygen minimum zone, Eastern Pacific Ocean - ETNP2014F12-01SV263 (SPAdes) (version 2) | ecosystem: Environmental > Aquatic > Marine > Oceanic ... | reverse complement strand
GTAATGGTTAAAAATGGCAGAGCCACAGGTGTGGTATTAGAAAATGGTGATGAATATAATTCTAAAATGGTTATTTCTGGATTAGACCCTAAGCTTTCATTTTTAAAAATGTTAGATGAAAAAGACCTTCCTTCAGATTTTGTAACGGCAATTAAAAATTTTAGAATTCGAGGCTCATCAGGTAAGGTTAATCTTGCGCTTGATGCGCTACCTGATTTTGCATGCTTACCAGGAGATGGTCCACATCTTAGGGGTGCTATTTCTATAAGTCCATCATATGACCACCTTGAAAAGGCTTATGATGATGCAAAATATGGTAATTTTTCTCAAGCTCCATTTATGGATATTATTTTACCATCCGTTCTAGACCCTGATATGGCTCCACCAGGCAAACATGTTATGTCCTGCTTTGTGCAGTATGCGCCTTATGATATTAAAGGGGGGTGGAATGATCAAAAAAGAGAGGACTTTGGAGATGCTGTTATCAATACGATTGCAAGGTATGCACCAAACATTAAAGACATAATCTTGCATCGTCAAGTTCTTACTCCAGCAGATCTAGAATCTACTTTTGGACTTACAGAAGGAAATATTTTTCATGGAGAATTAACGCTACAACAATTATTCTCACTGCGTCCTGCTGTAAAATGGGCTGACTATACCACCCCTATAAAAAACTATTTTCAGTGCGGATCAGGTACTCATCCTGGTGGCGGTATAACTGGATCGCCTGGTGAAATGGCTGCAAAAAAGATTTTAGGCACATGGAAATGAATAAATTTGATGTAATAATTATAGGTTCAGGAGTAAACAGCTTAGTGGCAGCGTCTATCTTAAGTAAAGCTGGCAAAAGTGTGCAGGTGCTTGAATCGAGAAGTAGAATTGGTGGATTAGCATCTACTAATGAATTTGTACCTGGATTCAAATGCAACACAATCAATGATGCAATTAAATGGATAGATCCACGGATATTGAAAAAGCTAGACTTGAAGTCCAAAGGCTTAGAATTAATACGACCTGATATTGTTCGTACTGCTCTTGGTAGTAATGGAGAGCAAATTGAATTTCATTTAGATTCAAAAAAGACAGCAGCATCAATTGCTAAATACTCTCAAGAAGATTCTGAAAAATGGAATGAATTCATTACTTATATTAATAAACTAACTCAATTTCTTGAAAAAATTTATGAACTAACTCCACCCAACCTACCTAATGTAGGCTTAAAAGAACTTCTTAAGATGCGATCTATTTTGGGACCGGTTCGCAAACATGGAACTCGCGGAGTTGTAGATCTATTGCGCGTTGCTCCAATGATGATGCCAGAGCTTGTTGATGAATGGTTTGAAAATGAATTATTGCGGAGTGCTATAGCTACTGCAGGTATCCACCATCATTCATTTGGTCCATATGCTGCTGGTACTGGTTACAATCTCTTGCATCAACATGTGCATGCTAATGGTGTGTTTCATAATGCTCATTTTATAAAAGGTGGTACCGAAAAATTAGCTTTGGCTTTGAAAGAAATATCTGAATCGTTTGGAGCGCAAATACGATGCTCAGCTAAAGTTGTTTCAATTGATATTAATAATGGTGCTTGCAGTGGCACCACTCTTGATAATGGCGAAAAAATTGAAGCAGAAATATTAGTATCAGGATTAGACCCAAATAACACATTTATGAAATTAATAGGTGCATCAAAACTCAGTCCTAATTTTCAAAGACAATTAAATAATATTAGATATCGCGGTAGTACGGCAAGAGTGCACTTCGCATTAAATAAACTTCCAAAAATCAATAATATTCCTGAAGAAAAAATGATAACCGTATTCTCAATAAACCCATCCATAGAATATTTAGAGCGTGCTTCTGATGGTGTCAAATATGGTTACCCTGCAGATAATCCTTATATTGAGTTTACAATACCATCATTGATAAATAATGATTTTTCTCCACAGGGCAAGCATGTCCTGTCAGCATCTGTTCAATATTACCCTTATCAATTAAGAAATAATCAATGGTCCGATGAATTAAAAAATGATTTGAAGAAAAATATAGTAGAGGCTATTGAAAAAGTATCCCCTGGTTTTTCTTCAAGCATAGAAGCTTCAAGCTTATTATCTCCGCTAGATTTTGAAAATGAATTTGGACTAACCGAGGGTAATTTTAATCATGGTGAGATGACATTGGATCAATTTATGTTTATGCGCCCAACAATTAGTACTGCGCAATACAAAACCCCTATTGAAAATCTCTATCTTTGCGGCCCTGGAAACCATCCAGGTGGGGGCATACATGGAGCCAATGGCTATAACGCAGCGCAAGAAGTATTAAAAAAATGAAATTTAAGAAAACAGCTGAAACGCTTGAGCAAGGGTCCCATACACTTGAAAGGAATTATTACATAAATCCTGAAATATTAAGCAAGGAATATGAAAATATTTTTTTAAAGAACTGGGTTTGTGCTGGTCGATCTGAAGAGCTGTTTAAAGAAGGTGATTACAAAGTAATCAACATAGGAACTGAAAGCGCTATTATATTAAGGGATTCAAAAAAATGCTTAAAAGCATTTACAAATGTCTGCAGGCATCGTGGAACTCGTATCTGTGAAAAAACTGAGGGTAAATTTTCAAAGTCAATCCAGTGCGGCTATCATGGATGGACTTGGAATCTTTCTGGTGAATTAGTTGGCGCACCCCACATGGACTCAGTTAAGGGTTTTGAAAAAAATGATTACCCTCTCTACCCTGTATCAATTGCAGAATGGGAGGGCTTTATTTTTATTAATTTTGATGATAAACCTGAATCTTTTCAAAAACTATTTTCACCTATAAATACAAAGTTTAAAAACTGGAATATCTCAAACTTAATTTCAATGGAAACCAAAAGATATCAGGTAAAAGGAAATTGGAAGCTAGTCATTCAAAATTATTCTGAATGCTATCACTGCCCCATTATACATCCTCAACTTGCAGCTATTACTCCATACTTAGGGGGTCGTAATGATTTATTTGAAGGACCATTTTTAGGTGGGTACATGAACCTCAATGATAATAAGGAAAGCGTTACTTCTTCAGGGGCTCTATGCTGCCCCCCATTAAAGAATTTGACTGATATAGATTTAGAGCGTGTTTATTATTACACAATTTCTCCAAATATGCTATTAAGCTTACATCCTGATTATGTAATGTATCATACCGTTTGGCCGCGCGACATTGATCAATGTGAAGTTACTTGTTCATGGTTATTTGATAAAGATGCAGCTACCTCAAATAAGTATAATACAAAAGAGGCAATCAATTTTTGGGATACGACCAATAAGCAGGATTGGCATATTTGTGAGCTATCTCAATTAGGAATTCAATCAAAAAGATATAGTCCAGCACCATACTCAGGTCAAGAAAGTTTGCTGGCAGCTTTTGATAAATATTATAAATCATTATTGAATAAATAATATAATGGCGCATCACTCCACACAACATTTTTCCCGAAGACATATTGGTCCAAATAATAAGGATATTAGCAAAATGCTATCCTTGCTTGGTTTTTCATCTATTGATGAATTAATCAATAAAACTATTCCAGAAAATATTTTGATTAAAAACAAATTGGATTTAGGTGATGGCCTCAGCGAAAATGAATTCTTAGAAACAATTAAATCTATTGCAAATGAAAACAAAATTGTTAAATCATTTATCGGTATGGGCTATTACGGAACAATTACTCCGCCAGTGATTCTTCGAAATATTCTTGAAAATCCAGGCTGGTATACAGCTTATACGCCCTACCAAGCTGAAATCTCACAAGGAAGATTAGAAGCTTTACTTAATTTTCAAACCATGGTTACCGATATGACAGGGCTAGAAATAGCTAATGCATCCCTACTTGATGAGGCGACAGCAGCGGCAGAAGCAATGGTTTTAATGTATCGATCCTCTAAAAATGGAAATAAATTTTTTGTGGCAGATGATTGCCATCCTCAAACTATTGATGTAATCAAAACTCGTGCGGAACCCATTGATATTGAAGTGGTTATTGAATCACCAAATAAATTTAGCTTTACAGATCAAGCTTTTGGATATCTAATTCAGTGCCCTACTACAGATGGGAAGGTTTTTGATTATAGGGAGATTTGTGAAAAAGCCCATCAATCGGGTGCTTATGTTACAGTAGCTAGTGACTTATTAAGCCTAGCAATTATACCTGAGCCAGGAGATTTTGATGCTGATATAGCAATTGGAAACTCGCAAAGGTTTGGAGTCCCTTTAGGGTTTGGTGGACCTCATGCTGCGTTCCTAGCTGCAAAAGAAGACTTCAAGCGAAAAATGCCTGGAAGAATAATTGGATTATCAAAAGACTCATATGGCAATCAAGCACTACGGATGGCGCTACAAACACGTGAACAACATATAAGAAGAGATAAGGCAACATCAAATATTTGCACTGCTCAAGTTTTACTATCTGTGATCGCAGGAATGTATGCAGTATATCATGGTCCAAAAGGAATTTATGAAATTGCTCAAAATGTCCATAGCAAAGCTAGAAAACTAGCAACCGCATTAGCTGATGGTGGCTATAAAATTGTGCATGATCAATTTTTCGATACCATACGTATTGATTTAAATGGAAAAAATCTGGACTTAGAAACAATTAACCTAAATTTTAGAAAATTTGATAATGGTGATATTGGCATAGCGATTGATGAGAGTACCAATAATTCAGATATAGATGAAATCCTTAAGTCATTTAAAGTTGAAATTAAATCAAAATCTGGATTCAAATTAACCAAAGCTAGAAGTACTCAATATTTATTGCATGAGGTATTTAATTCATACCAATCTGAAACTGAAATGATGCGATACCTTAAAAGATTAGAATCAAAAGATTTAAGTTTAACTACGAGTATGATCTCATTAGGCTCATGCACTATGAAATTAAATGCAGCTGCAGAGATGATTCCTATATCTTGGCCAGAGTTTAGCGCAATACATCCTTTTGCCCCTCAAGAGCAAACTAAGGGCTATTTTAAACTTTTTGATTCTCTTTCTAAATGGTTAGTTGATATTACAGGTCTTCATTCCTGTTCATTGCAACCAAACTCAGGTGCGCAAGGCGAGTATGCGGGCCTTATGGTGATAAGAGCCTATCATAGAAATAATGGCGATAATAATAGGGTTGTCTGTTTAATACCAGAATCTGCACACGGAACTAATCCTGCTAGTGCAGTGATGGCAGGAATGGATGTCATAGTAATAAAATGTGATAGCTCCGGCAATATTGATCTTGAAGACCTAAAAGAAAAGGCAAATGCAAATAAAGATAATTTATCTGCCCTAATGATAACCTATCCATCCACTCATGGTGTTTTCGAAGAATCAGTTTCTGACATATGTGAGATAATTCATTCCTATGGTGGGCAGGTCTATTTAGATGGTGCTAATTTGAATGCTATGGTAGGTCTGACAAGATTGGGTGATTTTGGTGCAGATGTTTGCCATATAAATCTTCATAAAACATTTGCTATACCTCATGGTGGTGGGGGGCCAGGTATGGGGCCAATCTGTGTTGCTGAACATCTTTCTCCTTACCTACCTGGTCATCCAATTCTTAATAATAATTCAAAATCAATTTCAGCAGTGTCTGCTGCTCCTTTTGGCAGTGCTGGAATATTACCTATTTCATGGGGTTACATTTCTATGCTTGGCAGCGAAGGAGTAAAAAAGGCATCTCAAATTGCTATTTTGAATGCTAATTATATGGCAAAAAGACTTGAAAATGATTTTAAGGTTTTATTTAGAGGTGTGAATGGAACCTCAGCTCATGAGTTTATTATTGATTTAAGAGAATTAAAAAATGAAACAGGTATCAGTGATGAGGATATAGCAAAAAGACTAATTGATTATGGATTTCATGCTCCAACCATGTCTTGGCCTGTACCTGGTACATTAATGATTGAACCAACAGAAAGCGAATCAAAATCAGAGCTAGATAAATTTTGTGATGCAATGTTATTAATTAAAGAAGAGGTTGATGATGTAGTAAATGGGAAATTAGATAAAGATGATAATCCATTGAAGAATGCTCCTCATACTGCGCTTTCTATCATATCAGATAATTGGGACCATAAATACTCAAGAGAAAAAGCTGCGTATCCTGCCTCCTGGCTCAAAGAACATAAATACTGGCCCAGTGTTGGTAGAGTAGACAATGCTCACGGTGATAGAAATTTAATTTGTACTTGCCCTCCAATCGATACCTATAATAAATCATAATTAAAATCCATTCCTGTGTTCAATTTCTTAAAAAATGACATCCTAAGGATTCTTGCTATTACTCATAAAGAAAGGGATGAAATATTAGCACAGATAAAATGATTCTATAGATTCAATTCTCCATTTACTAGGATTCCTTGATTCTGATTGAGCCTAACATTTTGAATAGAATTAATTGCGGAGCTATCAATATCAGTAGAGACTAAAATATAATTATCGGTATGTCCTATTGCTTTGCCGTTTTTCATGCTTTCAAATAATACAAATCTTGAAGAACCAATATATTGATCATAAAACTTTGAAAGTTTTTTATTAGATAAATCTCTTAGCATAGCGCTTCTTCTTGATCGAGTTTTTTTGTCAACTATATTGTCTTTATTTATAGCATCGGTGTTGGGTCTTTCTGAATACGTAAACACATGTAAATAAGAAATATCTAATTCATCTATAAAATGAACCGATTCAATAAAGTCGCTATCTGATTCACCTGGGAAACCAACAATGATATCGGCACCTATTGCTGCATCCGGCATATATTTTTTTATCGTAGTTACGCAATGTTTATATTGATCACTTTTATATCTTCTCCTCATTAAACTAAGAATTTTATCTGATCCTGATTGCAATGGAATATGAAAATGCGGCATGAACCTTTGTGATGATGCGCAAAATTTAATTATTTCATCAGTTAATAGATTAGGTTCAATCGATGAAATCCTAATACGATCAAATGGTAAATCATCTAATTGTTGAATTAATTCAAAAAAGGATTCATTGTGGATTTTTCCAAAATCACCAACATTCACTCCTGTTAATACAATTTCACGTGCCCCAGTTTCCAAGGCTTGTTTAGCAAGCCTTATTGTATTATTTATTGAATCGCTTCTACTTTTTCCTCTAGCTAAAGGAATGGTACAGAAAGAGCAAGTATAATCACAGCCATCTTGAATTTTCAGATACGATCGCGTTCTCTCTTTTGAAGAATAGGACGGAACAAATGAATTTGCCCATTTTATATCTGAGCGAATAACTTTGGGTCTTCCATTTAAATCTAATTTATCAAGCTCATCAAGTAAGTTGAATTTATTTTCAGCTCCCAGTACTAGATCTACTCCTTGGATTTGTGCAATTTCATTTGGATTTAATTGAGCATAGCAACCCATAACCGCGACAGTAGCATTAGGATTTTTGCGCTTGGCTTGACGAATAAGTTTTCTAGCCTCTCTATCAGCATTTTCGGTAACTGAGCAGGTATTTAAAATATAGATATCAGCGATATCTTTATAATCTACCTTTTCGAAGCCTTGATTGACAAAGTCTTTAGAAATCATAGAAGATTCTGAATAATTTAATTTGCAACCCATAGTGTGGAATGCAACTCGCTTATATTGTGTGCTCATATCAAATAAAAATTAATGTGTTTCTACTAAAAATTTAATTAAATATGTTTTCACTGTTATAGTAGTAATTTGTATTTTTTTGAATGAATACAAAAAATAAAATCGATGAGCTAAGAAGAAAAATCGATGATTATGATGATAAAATCCTTAATCTTTTAGTTAAGCGTTTCGAAATATCACATAAAATTGGTTCTATTAAGCAGAATTCAAATAGTGAAATACAAGATTTTGATAGGGAAAAAGACATTATTAACCGATTAGCTAATAAATTTAGTATGATTAATCAAGAACATATTAAATCAATTTTTAATCAAATATTTAATGTTTCAAAGCTTATTCAAGAGAGAAAAAAATAAAGTTGGTATCAATGACTGGAATGGTTTAATATCAGGCCTATGAATTATATAATAACAAAAAATTGTTATAGCAGCTATTTCTTTTTTACTCTGGAGAGGGTTTTGTAATCCCAGGTATACCTGCTATACACTGATTATTCAAAACCCCGGTCATTATCGGGGTTTTTTTTTACATAAAAGTGAAAGGTTATAAATGAAATCAATAGGAATACAGGGCGGGAAAGGAAGTTTTTCTGAGCAAGCTGCAACCCAGTTTGCAAGTAATCACGGAATAGATGACTTTAATATTATTTACCAGATTTCCTCGGAAAGCGTATTGAATGGATTAGAATCAGATCAAACTGATTATGGAGTAATTGCTATGGAAAATGCACAAGGAGGCGTTGTGATTGAAAGCGTTGAGGCGCTTGCAAGATATCGATGTTCCATAATTGAGATGTTCCATATACCGGTTGATCAAAATTTGTTAGGTGTTTCTGGGATGAACGTAGGTGACATTACTGAAATACACTCTCACCAACAAGCCTTGCGTCAATGTAAAGATTTTTTGAGTGAATATTTTTGGACGAGACCTTTAATTGAAGAAGATGACACAGCTGAGTCAGCAAGAAGGCTATCTGAAGGAAAACTACCTAAAACTGCAGGTGTTATTGCAAATAAAGCATGTGCAGAATTATATGATTTAGAAATTTTACAGGAAAGTATTCACGATCTGAAACATAACCTCACTTTATTTTTAGGCGTTAAGAAACTCTAGATATTATGAAGAGTATTGGAATAATTGGATTGGGAAGATTTGGTAAGGTGCTTGCAAGTATTTTACAAAAGGGATACAAGGTTTCTGCTTTTGATATTGAAAATATTTCCCCATTAGCTGGTGTTGAATTTTGTGATATAGAAAAAATAATAAAAGAAGAGGTTATTTTTATTGCTGTTCCAATTCGTCATTTCAAATCATTAATAATTGATATAGCTCCTAAATTAAGAAAAGGAACAACCGTAATTGATGTTTGTTCAGTAAAGTCATATCCTGTAGAAGTAATGACAAATTCTCTTTCAAAAGATATTGGAATTATTGCTACGCATCCCATGTTTGGACCAGATTCATTTTTAACTAATAAAAAATTGAAAATGATGATGCACAGCGTAAATGATATCAATAATCAATTTAATATATGGAAAGAGTTTTTCACTAATCAGAGTGTTGATATTATAGAAATGTCACCTCATGAACATGATAGGCTTGCAGCAAAAAGCCAAGGTGTTACTCATTTTCTAGGAAGGATGTTAAAGCAATTTGGCATTGATAAAACACCAATTGATACACAGGGATTTAAAGATCTATTAGATCTAGTTGAACAAACATGTAACGATACCTGGGATCTGTATACCGATCTCCAAATATATAATCCCTATACTATGAAAATAATTTCAAAATTACGACAATCAACAGAATCGCTTGATGAACAATTAAAGGAGCTAGACAATGTGGCAAGTAGATAGCTGGAAAAAATACAAAGCACTGCATCTACCAGAATATAAAGACGCTAATCATCTGAATAGAGTTCTGGATACACTAAAGGGCTTCCCTCCTCTCGTCTTTGCGGGTGAAGTACGATCACTACATAAATCACTAGCAGATGTTGCTGAAGGTAATGGTTTTTTATTGCAGGGTGGCGATTGTGCAGAAAGCTTCTCTGAATTTCATGCAGATAATATTCGAGATACATTTAGAGTAATACTACAAATGGCTGTTATACTTACATCTGGAACAAATCTTCCAATTGTTAAAGTGGGTAGAATGGCAGGACAATTTGCAAAACCTAGGAGCAGCTCAACCGAAGAAAGAAATGGCCAAAAATTAGAAAGCTATAAAGGCGATATTATCAATGGTATTGAATTTGATGAAGATTTGCGTAAACCCAACCCCGATAGAATGCTTAAAGCATATTCGCAGGCAGCGTCAACGCTAAATTTAGTTCGAGCTTTTGCTGATGGGGGATATGCTGACCTACGGCATGTTAATTCATGGAATATGGGATTTTTAAAATCTGGATCGGAATATGAAAGATATAGAAAATTGGCTAATAAAATTCAAGAGAGTCTAAATTTTATGGATGCTCTTGGTGTCACATCAGAAAACACACCGCAATTGCGTAAAACCGATTATTATACATGCCATGAAGCCTTACTCCTCCCATACGAACAGGCATTAACTCGAGTAGACTCAACGACTGGTGACATATATGATACATCAGCCCATTTTGTGTGGATTGGAGATAGAACTAGATTTGAAAATAGTGCGCATGTTGAATTCTGCGCAGGTATTCAAAACCCAATAGGAATAAAATGCAGCCCTTCATTGGATCATGACGATCTAATAAAAATATTAGATAAAATAAACCCCAATAATGATTCAGGAAGGATTACACTGATTGCGCGATATGGAAATGATAAAGTGGAAAAACATCTTCCAAAATTGATAAAAAGAATTTTAGATGAAGGTCGAACCGTAGTATGGTCATGTGATCCTATGCATGGCAATACTGTAAAGAGCGGTGATGGAACAAAAACAAGACCATTTGAAGAAGTTTTATCTGAAGTAAAGAAAAATATTCGAATTCATAATTCTCAGGGTTCTTGGTTCGGTGGAATTCATCTTGAAATGACAGGGCAAAATGTTACAGAGTGCACTGGTGGAATTGATGAAATTTCTGAAGCAGATTTAAAAGACCGCTATCATACACATTGCGACCCGCGTTTGAATGCAAATCAAGCCATTGAACTTGCTTTTCTAATAGCTGATGAGTTGAACAAAAATGATAATTAATGGAAATTTAAACCTTCCTGGTGATAAGTCTATATCTCATCGAGCAGTCATGCTAGCTTCTTTAGCTAAAGGAAAATCAGAAATACGAAACCTTTCAAGCGCTAAAGATGTTGCTTCTACTATATCATGTCTAGCTAATTGCGGCATACAGTTCAACAATGGACCAGGAGGCCTTTTCGTTAATGGTGGGATGTTAAAAGACCCCGATGTATCGCTTGATTGTGGAAACTCTGGAACAACAATGCGCCTGCTTATTGGATTATTATCTGGTCAAGGAATTAATGCTACTCTAATTGGTGATGAATCTTTATCAAGTAGGCCTATGAAGAGGGTAATAAATCCATTAAAAAAAATGGGGGTTGATATATCAAGCAATAATTATAAATCGCCTATTGAGATTCGAAAAAGCCAATTAAAAGGAATCAATTATGAATCACCTATTGCTAGTGCTCAAATCAAATCATGTATACTATTTGCAGGAATAGGCGCAATTGGATCTACAACATATACCGAGCCAAATATATCAAGAAATCACTCTGAAATTATGTTAAATAATATAGGTGTCACAATAAATAGCGATAATATGAGGACAGCTATTTCATTCAGCGAAGACTTTAAACCATTAAACTTTACAATCCCATCAGATCCTTCAACCGCTTCATTTTTTATTGCAGCAGCAATCTTAATTCCAGATTCAAGATTAATTTTGAATAGAATATTATTAAATAAAACTAGAACTGGCTTTATTAAAGCAATCAAACGAATGGGGTGCAAAATAGAATATCTAGATAATTGGATAGAAAATGGAGAAAAAATTGGCAACATAAAAGTATCGCATCAAAAACTAAAAGCAATAACGATTGGTAGTAATGAAATTCCATCAATTATTGATGAATTACCAATTTTAGCAATAATGGCAACGCAGGCAAAAGGAATAACAACAGTCACTGGTGCAAAGGAATTAAGAGTAAAAGAATCTGATAGAATATCTACTATATGTAATAACCTTGCACGAATGGGGGCAAATATTCGAGAGCTACCTGATGGTTTTATTATAGAAGGACCAACAAAACTTCATGGTGCATCAATAGAAACGTGCGATGATCATCGGATTGCAATGACCTTTCAAATTGCATCACTAATTAGTTCGGGTAATATACAATTAGATAATGATTCCTGTGCATCAATTTCATTTCCCGAATTTTATTCAACATTAAAAAGTATCTTACAATGAAGCAATATGCAGTCATTGGGGATCCTATTATCCATAGCCTAAGTCCATTATTACATAATGAGATATACAACCAAATTGGTACGCTTATTAGTTATAAGAAACATCAAATAAAAGAAACTGGGCTTTCATCGTTTGTTTCGAATAATCACATAAAATTCTATAATGTAACCATACCTCATAAAGAATCTATTTTGCCTTATTTAAAATCATTAGATACTATTGCTAAGGAAATTGGAGCAGTTAATTGCGTAATGAATCAAAAAGGATATAATACTGATTGGCTCGGATTTAAATATGCAATGATATATAATAATGTTGATATAAAAGATAAAAACTGTTTGATTATTGGTGCAGGTGGTGCAGCTAAAGCAATAGCATATGCGTTAATTAAGTCTAAACCAAAATCTATCAATGTTGTCAATCGATCTAAAGATAAAAAAAGAAATCTAGATAGCTGGATTCAGTCATATGGAATAAATAATAAAATCGTTTCAGCTCCTGATTTAATTATTAATTGTACACCTATTGGAATGTGGCCGAAAATAGAATTTCTACCATTTAATATTAAAGATATTAATGAAGATCAAATCATAATTGATACAATCTATAATCCCATTGAAACTAAATGGCTAGGATTATGTAGAAAAAAAGGTGCTTATACTATTGGGGGGCTTGATATGTTTATTTATCAGGGTTTAGCCTCAACTGAAATCTGGGAAAATGATAATATCCTCGATAGAATTAATTTCAAACAAATAAAAAAGGTTTTAAAATCAGAACTATGTTAAAAAGACTACAATTTTTGACTGCTGGAGAATCTCACGGAAAAGGTTTATTAGGAATTTTAGATGGATTACCAGCTGGCCTAGAAATCACAGAAGAATATATTGATCATGAATTAAAACGTCGCCAAATGGGACATGGCAGAGGCGGTCGTATGAAAATTGAAAAAGATCATGCTGAGATTTGGTGTGGAGTAAGACACGGGAAAACTCTTGCCTCTCCCATAGGAATTTTAGTGAAAAATTTAGACTGGGATAATTGGACAGATAAAATGTCAGTTGAACCAGTAGATAAAGAAATCAAACGAGTTACGCTACCAAGGCCTGGGCACGCTGATCTTGCAGGAATTCATAAATACGGATTTGATGATATTAGAAATGTTCTTGAAAGATCAAGTGCTAGAGAAACAACAATGCGAGTCGCGTTGGGAACAATATGTAGAAAACTGCTTGAGGAGGTAGGAATAAACATTGGTAGTAGAGTAGTACAAATACATGACATCAAAGATCAAACAAAATATGAAATGAATCCAAGAGATCTAAATAAAGCTGCGGATAGTTCTCCGGTAAGATGTTTAGATAAAAAAGTTGAAGGTGATATGATTAAGGTAATTGATGAGGCTAAGAAATCTGGCGATTCTGTAGGTGGAGTTTTTGAAGTTATAGCAACCGGCCTACCCTACGGTCTAGGTTCTTACACACAATGGAACCAAAAACTACAAGCACGTATTACATCAATGATAATGAGTATAAATGCATTTAAAGGAATAGAAATTGGCAGTGGATTTCATAGCGCGAGTCAATTTGGTAGTAAGGTACATGATGAAATTGGCCATGATGGTAATAAATATACACGCTATACTAATAATGCTGGGGGCATTGAAGGCGGAATGAGCAATGCGCAGCCAATAGTCCTTTGGATGTCTATGAAGCCTATATCAACATTAATTAAACCATTAAGATCCGTAGATATAGTAACGCATGATAAAAAAGTAGCACATAAAGAAAGAACGGACTCATGCGCGGTCCCAGCAGCTTCTGTAATATCAGAAAGTATGTTATGTATTTCATTGGTAGATGCATTACTAGAAAAATTTGGTGGAGATAGTATGAAACAATTAAAGTCGCATATGAAAGCTACGGCAGAGTATTGAATAATATTTTTTTAATAGGCATGATGGGCGCAGGTAAATCAACAATTGGTAAATTATTATCAAATAATATGAAAATCAGTTTTGTAGATACAGATGAAGAGGTAGAAAAGCATTTTAATATGCCAATAAATAATATATTTGATAAATATGGTGAAGAAGGATTTCGTGAAATTGAATCACTCATATTAGAAAAATCAACAGATTCTATTGTAGCGTGTGGTGGTGGAATAGTATTAAAAAAAAAGAATCGAGATTTTATTAAAGAGAATGGAAAATGCTTACTATTGTTATCAAAGATTAATGTATTAGCTGACCGATTAAGCAGTGAAAATAATAGGCCTCTACTAAATGATGGAATTATTGAGAATCAACTAGAACAAATATGGAAACAAAGAAAAGACTTATACTATAACTTGGCTGATCAAGTAATTGAAATCAATGATAAATCAAAAAAACAAATCACAGATTATATAATTGGAGTTTTATAAATAATGAAAAAGATACCAATGAATCTCGGTAGTAGATCATATTCAATAATCATTGAGGATGGTTTAATTAATTCATTGGCAATGCTTTTGAAAAAGAAGAATACTAATCAAAAATGGGTTATTATTTCGCAACGCTCTATAATGAAGCATTATGGAAATGATTTATTTGACCAACTTAATGATAATGGATTTAATGTAAATAAAATTACGATTGAAGATGGTGAAAGCTCCAAAGATATAAAAATATATACGCAGATTATTACAAAACTTCTTGAATGTAACTGCGACAGATCATCGATCATTCTTGCGTTAGGTGGTGGTGTAGTTGGAGATATCGCTGGTTTTGTTGCGTCAACATATATGAGAGGAATTAAATACTACCAAATCCCTACAACATTGCTCGCTATGGTTGATTCTTCTATTGGCGGAAAGACCGGATTGAACTATTTAAGAACCAAAAATATAATTGGGACTATTTACCAACCAGATAGTGTGCTAATTGATCCAGAATTATTATCTACTCTTCCAGTTGATGAAACAATATCTGGAATTGGAGAAATAATTAAATATGGCGCAATACATGATAGTGAATTTTTAATCAATCTCAATGAGTGGGTTAATGACTTAAATAGCTTTCCCTATTCCATTGCAATTGAAAGATGCTGTGAGATAAAAGCTGAAGTTGTATCAGCAGATGAAAAAGAAAACGATCGGAGGAGAATATTAAATTTTGGGCATACAGTTGGGCATGCTTTAGAATCCCATATAGGCTACGATAGCATTAGGCACGGCGAAGCAATTAGCTATGGAATGAAATGTGCATCATGGATTTCAAATAAAAAATCATTAATAAATAATGATGAATATAATTTTATGATTGAGCTAATAAATAAACTACCACTACCTAAATTAGATGGACTTGATTATGATCAAATTATTCAATACATCAATTTTGATAAAAAGTACCATAATGGCAAACTAAGCTTTATTTTGCTCAACGGATTAGGTAGTACTAAAATAGATACCGATATTTCTAAAGAAATAATCCGCAAATCACTAAAGATGCTAGAATGAAAATTAAAATTATTAATGGCCCTAATTTAAACTTACTTGGGATTAGAGAGCCTGATGTTTACGGATCTGAAAGCCTGTCAGATATTGAAAATTGGCTTAACAATAATATAGATATAAATAAATATTCAGTCGATTGGTTTCAATCAAACCACGAAGGTTTAATCATCGATGAAATTCACAATTCTATTAATGAATTTAATGGAATTATAATTAACCCTGGCGCTTACACACACTATTCCTATGCAATACGAGATGCGATCGTATCGATAAATATTCCTACAGTAGAAGTTCATTTATCTGATATTAATTCAAGAGAGGATTTCCGCGCTATTTCTGTAATTAGTGATGTCTGCTTGAAAAAGATTTCTGGTAAAGGCAAAGATGGCTACCTTGAAGCTTTTCAGCTTTTATTAAATCACGAATGATACTCTTGGATAGATTTTACCAGAATTTTATCTTTAGATCTTCTGATTGCTCTCACTGCAGCATTTGCTCCTGAGAGTGTTGTAATAGACACAATGCCTTTTTGAATACAAGCCTTACCAATTGATTCTTCATCATATCTTGCTTGTTTTCCTAGGGGGGTATTGATAACTAAGTTTATCTCATCATTTTTTATTCCATCTACAACGTTTGGCCTACCCTCACCAACTTTATATATTGGCTTCGCATTCATTCCATTTTGATTCAACTCTGAGGCTGTGCCGTGAGTTGCAATAATGTCAAAACCTAGCTCTGAGAAATCTCGCGCTATAGGAATCATATCTAGTTTATCTGAATCATTTACAGAAATAAAGACTGTACCTTTTGAGGGTATATTATTTCCAGCGCTAATAGACGCCCTTTTAAATGATTCACCCATTGATTGCGAAATCCCCATTACTTCTCCTGTCGATTTCATTTCTGGGCTTAAATATGTTGATTCATCTGGAAATTTATTAAATGGCAACACTGCTTCCTTTATTGCAACATGACCTATGTCATCCCATTCTTTAAGTTGGAAATCCTTTAACTTGGCACCTGTTGCAAGTTGTGCAGCAATTCTGGCAAGAGGTACATTCGTTGCTTTGCTTACAAATGGGGTTGTTCTACTTGCTCTTGGATTAACTTCTAATACATAAATTTTACCATCCTTATAAGCAAACTGTAAATTAATTAATCCAACCACATTAAGCTCTAAAGCTAGAACTTCAGTAATTCGTGCAATTTCATTCATGGCATTTGAAGAAATTCTATATGGAGGTAATACACAAGCAGAGTCCCCCGAATGAATACCAGCCTCTTCTATGTGCTGCATGATTGCGCCGATATGAACTATTTTACCATCGCATAGCGCATCAACATCAAATTCAAATGCATCTTCAAGAAATTGATCAATTAAAATAGGATGTCCTTCTGTAACATCTGCATTTCTTGAAATATATTCTACCAACTGTTGTTTGGTATAAACAATTTCCATAGCACGACCACCTAGAACATAGCTTGGTCTTGCTAAAATTGGGTAGCCAATATTATCTGCGATAACAAGAACCTCTTCAAGTGTTCTACCGGTTCCATATTTTGGACATTCAATTTTGAGCCTATCTAGTATTTTCCCAAACTTCTCTCTATCTTCTGCTAAATCTATATTCTTAGGAGATGTACCAATAATTGGAACACCGGCTTTGTCTAGTTCCTTTGCTATTTTTAATGGGGTCTGTCCACCAAATTGCACTAAAACACCATCTGGATTTTCAAACTCAACTATATTTAATACGTCTTCATATGTTACTGGTTCAAAATAGAGCCTATCCACTAAATCAAAATCAGTACTTACCGTCTCAGGGTTACAATTGACCATGATCGTTTTATAGTCTTGATCCTGTAAACCAAATACCGCCTGCACACAACAATAATCAAATTCAATTCCCTGGCCAATGCGATTTGGACCGCCTCCAAGTATGATCACCTTTTTCCCTTCCAAAGGTTTTATTTCATTTTCAGAATCATAAGATGAATAACAATAGGGGGTTTTTGCTACAAATTCTGCTGCACACGTATCTACGACCTTGTAAGATGGCACTATCAAACTTTTCTTTCTTTCAGATCTTATTTCTTGTTCAGTTTTATTTAACATTTTTGAAATTTGGGAATCTGAAAATCCATTTTGCTTTAATTCTAACAACGATGTTTTAGAATTACACTCAACCAAATATTTTATTTGGTGTAAAAACCATGGATCTATTTTTGTCGATTGAAAAACTTCATCAACAGAAGCTCCTTCTGCAAAAGCTTGTCTAACTTTTAATAATCTAAAACTGGTTGCATACTGCAAAGTATTCATATCAAGTGTGCGAGCTCTACTAAGCTCTGGATCATCTTCCTTGATAATTTTTGGTTCTAACCCATTTAATCCAACTTCCAATGATCGAAATGCCTTTTGCAAAGACTCTCTAAATGTTCTTCCAATAGACATTACTTCGCCAACGCTCTGCATTTGTACTCCAAGATGACCACTGGCTGATGGAAATTTTTCAAAATCAAACCTAGGTACTTTAACAATTACATAATCTATAGTTGGTTCAAAAGCTGCTAATGTTTTTCCGGTGATTTCATTTGGTAATTCATCAAGTGTATATCCTACTGCAAGTTTAGCCGCAACTTTTGCTATAGGAAATCCTGTAGCTTTTGATGCAAGCGCTGATGAACGGCTAACCCGTGGATTCATCTCGATTATTATACATCGACCTGTATCTGGGTTAACGGCAAACTGAACATTTGATCCGCCTGTTTCAACTCCAATTTTTCTCAAACATTGAATGGACCAATTTCTCATTAGTTGAAATTCTTTATCTGTTAATGTCATTGAGGGTGCCACAGTAATAGAATCGCCGGTATGTACTCCCATTGGGTCTATATTTTCAATCGAGCATATAATAATTGCATTATCAGATTTATCTCTAACGACTTCAAGCTCATATTCTTTCCAGCCTAATAATGATTCTTCAATCAATACTTCATTAATTGGGCTAGCATTTAATCCATTTTCAACTAACGTCTGAAATTCTTCATAATTGTATGCTACGGAACCCCCGGTTCCTCCTAATGTAAATGATGGTCGTATAATCATTGGGAACTGTATCGTATCTAATAATTGTTCAGCTTCATCCCATGAATGCACAAATCCCCCTTGCGCGGTATCAATACCAATTTCGTCCATCGCTGCTTTGAATTGTTCGCGATCCTCTGCTTTGTTTATTGCTTCAACCTGTGCACCAATGAGCTGTATTCCATATTTTTTTAATATTCCTTCATTATATAAATCTATAGCAATATTTAATGCGGTTTGCCCACCAACTGTAGGGAGTATTGCATCGGGCTTCTCTTTTTTTATTATAGCTTCAACATAATCAATTGTTATGGGCTCAATATAGGTAGCATCTGCTAGGTTTGGATCTGTCATTATTGTTGCTGGATTAGAATTAACTAATATAATTCTATATCCCTCTTCTTTTAAGGCTTGGGTAGCCTGCGTTCCTGAATAATCAAATTCACAGGCTTGACCAATCACAATTGGACCAGCTCCAATAATTAAAATGGAGTTAATATCATCTCGTTTAGGCAAGTACGTTCCCCTCAATTAAATCAATAAATTTATTAAATAAATATCTACTATCATGCGGACCCGGACTAGACTCAGGATGATACTGAACAGAAAATGCCTTTAAGTCTTCACACTGAATTCCTTCGCTTGTATTGTCATTTAGGTTGATATGCGTTGAGATAACATTTTCAGGTAAAGAGTTTATGTCAACAGCAAACCCATGATTCTGGCTAGTGATTTCAACATTGTTAGATACCATATTTTTTACAGGGTGATTAATGCCTCTATGGCCAAATTTAAGTTTGAACGTACTTGCTCCGAGTGCTAGCGATAAAATCTGATGACCAAGACATATACCAAATATTGGCTTTTTACCAAGTAGCTCCTTGACCATTTCAATTCCATATGTTACAGCAGCTGGGTCGCCAGGTCCATTGCTTAAAAAAACACCATCAGGGTTAAATTTTAGAATTTCTTCCGCTGATGTTTTTGCTGGAAACACCGTAACCCTACAATTATTTTCGGTTAAAAGATTTAAAATATTGTGCTTGATACCATAATCAATTGCAGCAATCTTGTATTTTCCATCTGATGACCATTCATAGATTTTTTTTGTGCTAACAACTTTTGCTAAATCAAGCCCATTCATTGATGGTGCTTTATTTAATTTTTCTCTTAAACTATCAACATTACTATCTGTGGATGAGATAATACCATTCATAGCGCCATTATCTCTAATATGCCTTGTTAACTCTCTAGTATCAAGATGTTGAATACCAACAACTTTATTCTTTCTTAAATAATCTCCGATTGATGTTACTGATCTCCAGTTGGATGGGATTAATGTCTCTTCTTTAATTATAAATCCTGATACCTGAATATTATCGGATTCGACATCTTCTTCATTCACACCATAATTTCCGATATGTGGACTGGTCATTGTTACTATTTGTTTGCAGTAAGATGGGTCTGTTAGAATTTCCTGATAGCCGGTCATACCGGTATTAAAACATACTTCACCAATTGTCTCGCCATTGAATCCAAATGGTTTTCCCTCAAACTTTTTTCCGTCATCTAATAAAAGGATGGAGCTATTTTTATCCATTTAATTCTTTTCCATAACTATGGCTGATATGACTAAATCTTGAATAGCACTTCCTACAGAATTAAAAATTGTAATGTCAGATTCATTGGCTCGCCCTTGAACATTGGAATTGATTAGATTGCCAATTTCGCATTCAATTTGATTCCATTCATAATCACCATGTTCAATTGGGATAATGAGATTACCAGCTTCTGATTGACTTGAAATCAATGAATCAACGTATACTCTTGAGTTTTGAATCAGCTCTGATGGTAATTCTCTTTTAGTTCTACCATGGGCACCAACCGCATTAATGTGCGCTCCCTTTGAAATATGACTACTTTCAAATAAAGGCTTCGAAGCGCTGGTTGCTGTACAAATAATATCTGCATCAACCAAATCGTTCATATCCCCCATCGAAACTATATCATCAAACTCCGCGCAAAATAACTCCACCTTTTTATTGCTTCTCCCTATGACTTTAATTGATTCAATATTTCTTACACATCGTATTGCTTCAATTTGACTTTTTGCTTGTGCTCCATTACCAAAAATAACCGCTTTTGACGCATTATTATTTGATAATAGTTCTGTTGCAAGGCCAGAGGCTGCGCCTGTTCGAAGCGCTGTAACAGATTTACCATCTATTAGCCCTAGGCATTCACCGGTTTTAGCGCTCATTACAAGTATAACACCATTAATTAAGTCACGTTCAATAGCAGGGTTATCATTATGAACATTGATTAATTTGATAGTAAAATATTTTTCACCTTTAAGATAGGATGGCATAGATAAATGATGCGCATTGAATTCATCAATAGGCATATTAATCCGTGGAGGAACAATTGCATCTCCATTGCTTAATGAGGAGAATGCTAATTTCATCGCACTGATTGCTTCTTTCATTGAAACAGCGGCTTGAACATCATCCGCTGTATAAAAGGCTAGGCTCATCTCTTACTTATTTTTTAGTTAATGCCCAAGAACCATCCCAATTATCGCCTGGTGGATTATCTTTATAATGCTCACAGCGTGGAATATAAATTTGACTTGGGTTCGTTTTTCTGCCGGGAAACATATCTTCTAATTCATTTGATGTTTTAAACGCATCAACTGCTTTTTCCCATTCTTGATTTCTATATAATTTTAATGCTTCATCGTATGCGGGTAATAACTTATCATACCCTTTGGGCATATTACCTTTTTCGGAAATTAATTCAAATACTTGCGCTGGTTCGGTTTTTCCCATCACAATCACATAATCTAAATCTCTCCAAATAAATTGGTCCTTGCAGGCTTTATATGTTTCTTCAGCAACTTGAATATAGATACCGTATTGTTTTGCAGATGCTTCTAGTCTTGCGGCAAGATTGACTGTGTCCCCCATCATCGTATAATTCATGCGCATCGTAGAACCCATATTCCCAGTCACTAATTTGCCTGTATTGATTCCTATCCGATTTTGCATATTATGCACAATCTCTGGCCACCTATCTCCTTCAGATTGCCATTTTTCTCTTAGCTCTGCTAATCTTTCTTGCATCTTTACAGCGGTCAAACAAGACCAGTATTCATGATCATCAACAGGAGCTGGTGCGCCATAAAAAGCTACAATTGCATCGCCAATATATTTATCGAGTGTCCCTTTATTCTTTAAAAGAATATCGGTCATTTCAGTTAAATAATCATTTAATAGTTCAACAAGATCAGGAGCAGATAGCTTTTCTGAAAAACCTGAAAAGCTCTGAATATCTGTAAAGAATGCAGTATGGTATCCTTCTTCGCCGCCAAGGGCTGGTTGTTCTTTTGCGTCATACATTTGATCAATTAACTCAGGTGAGATATAGGTACTAAACGTATTCTTCAAAAACCGTTTATCTTTTTCTGCGCCAAAATAATTGTATAAAAATATTCCACCAAATGTCCCAATCACTGATAAAATAGGCCGCACAACCTCAAGCATAACAAGATTATTGATAAACTGAAGGTTTGCATATATAATCCACCCCACTATTGCAATGATTGGTATAGGTAGTGCATAAAATGGTTTTTTAGGAAATGAGATGGTGATGCCCATAACTAAACAAATTAGTAGAATAGTATAAAAGGTGGATCTAGAATCTCTTACTTGAACAAAGCTGTCTTGTAATATGCTATGCATCACATTAGCATGTATTTCTACCCCTGCAAATGTTTCCTGAACGGGAGTATTTCTCAAGTCCATTAAGCCAGGTAGGGAAGCACCTACGAATGCAACCTTATCCTGCCAGTAGTCCGGGGGCAACATTTCTGGATCCATACAATAACTATAAGGTAAATAATAGAATGTTTGAAACATTCCATAATAATTAACATACATACGACCATTGTCGTCTATTGGTATTTGCCGTACGATGGTATCAGTGGTGTCAATTAGATTAAGGAAATTATTATCAAAATCGTATTCAAATCCGCCATCCTTTTTTATACCCAATATATCAATTACGGCGGACATCACAAGGCTTGGATAAACATGATCTGCGCCTTCAAAATAAATCGCGGTTGGAGCGCGCCTGATAACCCCATCATTATCCTGCGGAAAATTAGCAGAACCATTTCCAGTCGATGCAGATAATAACTTTACATAGGTATTTCCAATTCTATCCGCTTGCGGTAACTTATTTTTTGCTTCATCGGATACTCCAGAAATAATATGACCTTCATAATCATATCCATCAGGTTCAGAGTCCATTTTTGGAAGAAAATTAAGGGTATCCTCTTGCTCAAAAACGATCGCATGATGTGTTTTATTTGAATTATAAGTAGCGGCTACAAACTTACTAGGGTCGTTGCTATATAGAAATTGATCGGTGACATAAGAAAGATCTTGACTGGTGCTAGCCCTATTAGATGAAAGCGCCTGAACAAGATCATATTTGAATGTATTCTCTTGGTCAAAAATAATATCAAATAATAATGCTTTTGGGTTTCCAGATGTGACAGTATTGATTAATTCACCGTGATACGCGTGAGGCCAATTATGATAGCGACCCAATCCCCCTTCTTCAACTGGACCAACAGAAGTATTATCAATATCGATAATTACCACATCTTCAATCGACATTTGTTCAACATTTGCAGTTCGAGCCCTCATTCTAGAATCATACGAAATAAATTCATAGCCCTCTAGAAGGGAACTAATAAAACCTATTTTATAGCTGGACCAGCCAAAAAAAATGGCCATTAAAAGGCCAATCACAATACCAGCGCCAACGCGCTTGAAAAAATCTGTTAGTATAACCAAAGAAGACTCAACTGATAAGTCCTCTAAATTATCTAACATTTTTTTCACGGATTAATTTCCATCCTTAGCGTCTTGCTCTTTATTCCATTTCACAAAATCTAGACCTGCGTCTGAATCTTGATCAAATTTAAACATAGAATATTTTCCATCTTTTCTAACATTAATTTGCATGCCTTCAACTAAGCTCACCCAATCTTCTAATGAAACTTCATAGGGGCCTGCAACTTGGTCCGGTGCTTTTACTTCGGTGACAGGGCCTAGCTTAAATTTAGGCGCGCCTCCACCTTGCGGCTGACCACCCTGCTGCATCTGCTTTTTTCTAGCATCAATAACATTTTTGGCAGCATTCACATCCACTTTTCCTTGATACACCAAAACAGAGCTCTCATCTTGACCGGATTTCGCTCTATATTTTGTTCCACGTATCGCAGCAACCGCTGTTGGAGTTCTAACGGCAACATTCTTTTTTTCACCAAACGCAGCTTTAGCAGCAACCCAAACATCGCCTTTTTTTAAAGTTGCTCCAAAATTCTTTTCCATAGGCTTGACATTGGCCAAGGTAATCTCGAGTTCTGAATTTTGTCCAATCCTAAGCTTACCACCTCCAACTAAAGAAATTTCACAACGGGATTTTGCAAGGGTCTTAATGATATCATTTTCATGGATTGGCATTCTAGGCATTGCTTTTTTAAATGCGCCTGCGCCATTTTTCTGCACTTGAACTCTACCAAGAGGTAAGGTGATTTTACCAAATTCCTTTTGTCCGAAAAGCAGAGTGGTAATTGAAATCGATAAAAGTAGGGTACGTTTAAAAATAGTCACAATATTTTTCATTTTGTACTTGATGAAGGTAAGAATTCTCGAGCACGATTGGCAATATAATTAAAGGGTTTAATGATCCAGCTCAACCACTTCCACCGACTCTGTTTTTCAGGCTCCTCAGCAGGCTCAACAATAGCGAGAATATCTTTGGGCGTATCTAAACCAGCAAATTCCCACGCCATAATTTGAACGTATGGATCAATGCCTTCAAGATCTCCAATATAGGTTCTGGTAGCAGTTTTTTCTGCTTCACGAGATTCAATATCAAGTAATTGACCTGAAATCACGCATGTATCTGCAACTAATTCAAATGAACCTACAATGGCCTTCTTGATGCCAATCAATCTTCCAATTTCTATAGCGCAATCGCTTTGATTGCAATCGACTCTATCGTATTTCTTTTCAGATAATAATTCATTGATTTGATTTTTCTCTACCAGGACAAATGATTTTGTTTGATGTAATGCAAGCCTAAGGTGTCCCGTATAAAGCGCAGCATCTTCATCTTTCATGCCTTTCCCCTCAAATGTGAAGAGCGCTACGGTAGGTTTTGCATTGTATCTGCTAAACTTAGTTTGGCTGAATGACGGGCACGAAAATGCCAAGAATAAAATAATTATTTTATGCAAAGCACCCCTTATATATAGAGCATGCTACAATAAATAGCTATTTTAAGAATACCATCTTCTTTGTTTTGTTCAATACCGTCTTTCCATTTCGATCGCGCACCATCGCATGATAGAGATAAACCCCTGTAGATACTTTGGCATTAGCCGCATTCTTTCCATTCCAGATAAAGTTATAATATCCAGCTGGTCTAAATTCATTAGATGCTAGTCTAGTAACTTCCTCACCTAATAGATTATAAATCACTAAATCAATTTGAGCATCTTCTTCGAAACTGATCATAATGGACGTTTGCGGATTAAATGGATTAGGATAATTCTGACTTAATACAAAAGCGTCTGGATACAGACTAACGCCAGCATTATTTTCTTGAACAAAATCTTTTGATCCAATCACAAGTCGTAAATCCTGTTTTAAATAAGATTCTGGTCCTGTGTTAGCAAAACGATAAGTGTTTTCCCACTTTAAGTTTTGTGCCTGTTTATTGGTCTTATTAATAATGAATATATCATATTCATCTGGAACATAACCCAATCCTTCAAAAGAAAGATACGTACGCTGACCATTGGTTGGGGTAAGCACTTTAATATCCCAGTAATGACCTTCCTCATTTGGTGTACGCATGTCTACCGAATACAGGTCTGGCACATCATCCCGTTCGAGATTGTTTATCGATAAGGATATATTACCTGGAACTGCTGGGGGCTCAAATTCATCCAATCGATCATATCCATCGGAAGCAATGTTTAATACACCAACTGAATTTGATTCATCCCTTGATCTGCCGGTTGATGCCAATATATTGATAACCCATTCATTGCCATCCATGGTAATATTTTGAATATCAGGGGTCATTGTTTTAGCAAGTCTTTTGCCAAATACATCCCCCGTGCCATCCACATAAATATCTGGGTCCGTAGCAGATTTATAGATATACCCCTTCCACGGCTCTAAAGTAGAACCGGGATTTGTCCATCCTCCAAAGCTACTCCATGTATATATACTACCACCATCAGTAATTGGTACATCGCCTTGCGTTCTAACATCGATCAAGTTGACCGGGAAGTTATAAGGATTACCGAAGAATTTCCATTCACCTACTGCTGCAGGAATTTCATACGGGGGCGCTGTAGGTGTTGATTCACCAGTTCCAAAATCAAAATTCAATTGCAAGAGATCAGGATACTGTTCCTTATCCCAAATAAAAAAGTATGCATTACCTAAACTGATATTAATTGAGTTGGTTTCTGTGAATTCATCCCATCCATTATTCCATCCATATAAGCGGTATTTAAATTCATCAGGCAGGCCAAGCACTTCTGTAATTGCGTTTAATCCTTTATTGGTAGTGAACGGTATGGAGAATAGCTGGTAGGCTGATGTATCCGTACCCGTTGGAATACCTGCAGACCAATAATCAGCTGTCGTCACATTATTTTGGGTTCTCGCCACCACAGATTGGACATATTTTCCATTGTAATCAAATGGCCATTCGCTATAATTACCTAATTTATCCACTGCCTCAATAAAATATTCCACTCCTTCAGAGCGAATATCGCTGCCTGGAATACTGGAAGGTGTTATTTCTCCATCGTTCCATAATTGGACTGTAACAAAACCTGAGTTACTGCCAGAGCGGCGATAATTTAGATAGACATCATCAACTCCTGATCCGCCATCAGATACCTGTACATTAATCGAAGGCGTGGTAGATCCCTCATCCACTGAGGTTAGCGGATTATTATGAACAATAAGCGGTGGATTTAGATCAACGCCAAAATAAGCAGTATCAGAATTCGTTGAATTGCCTGCATAGTCAACGGTCTTTACATACCATTCATACAATCCATCTTGTAGCTTTTTGCTTGAGTCTACTAGCGCAGCATCTTGATCCACAAACTCTACCTTATCATCATACGATCCAAATTCATTATCATTTACATATAATATCCATTTTTCGATTCCAGATGGATAGTCTCCAAAATTTTGCCATTCAAATCTTGGTACGTCTGATACCCAATTCACCTCTAGCTCACCATTTTGATCGGTATAGGAATTTGGTCCATTAATCATAAATGCTTCAGGTTGAATATTATCATAAAGCGCTTGAACCGTTTTTGCGCTATCCGGGTCCTCATTTCCATATTCATCCATTAAACGAATCGAAGCATCAAAAGCTCCTGGCTCCGGTACGCTGAACGCATAGGCTTTGAGCGGATTGTTTTCAGGGAATCCAACAAACTCATCATAAAAATTAATGCCATCATTGATCTCAACGATCGCACCAAGCAGATCCCGTCCTTCAGACCAATTTGGTATAGTCCAGGATATTGTAAAGTCAGGCTCCGTTGACCATCCATCAGGCGTAATAGTTAATACAGGAACAGGGGGAGGTGCACCAGTGACCAGCTCTTCAATCACATACATTTCTGAGCGCATGATACCTTCTCCGATCTCAGCTTCTATTCTAAAACGGAATCCCTTGCCTTTTGCTTGGTCTGATACTTTAAACCTTGCGGTTGCACTACCACCAGATGTGGTTGGATCAGATGAAATAAGATTTACATATTTAGCCGATGGGAAAATGCTCCATTGAACACTTTCATTGCTATTGACCAAATTTCCATTAATGTCATTTGTGGTGATGGTGAATTCTAACGTGTCTTCACGCGTCACAAAGGTCGTATCCTTATCCCCAACGATATCATCCTGTATGACAAGAATATATTTACTTGCACCAGATTCAATTGCGCCAATATCTGGTTTTCCTACTCTATAATATCCTCTATAATCGAATATATCACCTGTTTCAACTCCCGCATCAATACCGGGACTATTACCTTGAAGCCTATAATCACCACTAGCTGGGTTTCTGAGCTTTGGATCTTCATTGATATTGTCTACAGAAGTAAATGAACCTCCAAGATCAGATTCAAAAATGTTTGTTTCAACATAAACCGTAGTGCCGGAAGCTTTATAAATATCACTGCTTTGATTCTGTCCTTTATTATTGGCCCATATAATGTTATTGGTAACATTTACATATTCATCTGTACC
>Ga0208766_1000274_pt1 | contig 28131 bp, 33 predicted proteins | sample ETN01SmetaG_3_FD_185792 | JGI IMG/M metagenome (GOLD analysis project Ga0208766, IMG submission 185792) | Marine microbial and viral communities from oxygen minimum zone, Eastern Pacific Ocean - ETNP2014F12-01SV263 (SPAdes) (version 2) | ecosystem: Environmental > Aquatic > Marine > Oceanic ... | reverse complement strand
CTAGATAGGATTGGACTCAAAGCGAGTTTAATTCCAACAAGATACCAGCAAACCTCTAAACGTCTAAAATATCCCTAACTTCTTCCCTCGCAATGGCTGAAAAAGTATTAACTGGTGGCTAATGAACAGTGAACCATTAAATATAGACAAGGGTTAGAAGGAATCCAAGAGGTTCATTCACACAATATTCACCCATCAAGTTCATTGTTGCCAAGATGCCAAGAGCAATCAACCCAAAACCTGTAATAAGGAAAAAAGAAGTCAAACAGAGAACTTTTGAAGTTATATTGAGAGAAGAAATTAATGTTTTTTTTAACAACGCTGATCTCCTAATAAACTTGGCACTTAGTTATCTCAGCTGTGGACTGAATCTGTTTTATTCCAAATTGTTCTATTAATAATCGAGTTACTCCTGGGGAGAAAAAAGCAGGAAGAGTCGGGCCTAATTGAATGTTCTTGACTCCAAGATGAAGTAAAGCTAATAGAACAATGACAGCCTTCTGCTCATACCAAGCGATGTTGTATTCGATAGGAAGATCATTAATATCATCTAACCCAAATGCTTTCTGAAAAGACAATGCCGTAAGGGCAATACTATAGGAATCATTACACTGACCAGCATCGAGTACACGTGGAATCACATCTCCACTTGAACAAACTATGGGTTCTAAACCGAGCTTGTTGTAGCGATATTTGGCACAACCTGCAGTGAGAATTACTGCATCATCATCCAACTGCTTAGCAAAATCAGTGTAATAACTACGCTGTGGATGTCTTCCATCACACCCTGCCATCACAACAAAACGTTTCACTTCTCCACTGTTGATTGCTTTCAAAATTGATTTCGACAACTTAGCTACTTGTTCATGACCAAAGCCAGTAGTAATACTCCCTTGTTCAAGAGCATCCGGTGATTGACAGCTCTTCGCCAGAGAGATTAATTCTGAAAAGTCTTTAAACCCATTAGCATACGACTCAATATGCCGGTAACCAGGGAAACCTGCTACACCAGTAGTAAAGACCTTGTCTAAATAAGTTGCATTACTAGGTGGAGGAACAATACAATTAGTCGTGAATAGGATCGGGCCATGGAAACTCGTAAATTCCTGATGTTGATTCCACCACGCATTACCATAATTTCCATAAAGATGAAGATATTTTTTTAAGCGTGGGTAGCTGTGTGCTGGCAACATCTCACTGTGAGTATATACATCGATTCCTGCATCTTTGCTCTGTTCAAGTAATGTCTCCAGATCTGAAAGATCATGCCCTGACACTAAAATTCCAGGACGTTTTCCGACATCAATACGAACTTGGCTTACCTCAGGATGACCATAACGACTTGTATTAGCAGTATCCAGAAGTGCCATCGCTTCAACACCTTTCGCTCCTGCTTCAAACACCAATTCCTTAAGAGCGGAAGAGTCATGGGAATTATCAAAGGTAGCTGCCAAACCCCTGACAAGGAAAGCATTAAGGATAGGCTCTTCCACCCCTAGCTCAGCCGCATGATGCAGATAGGCGGCAAATCCCTTAAGCCCATAAGTCAACAATTCTTTTAAAGATCGCGTATCGGGATCGCTTGTTCTTAATACCCCTATTGGATGAGGGGGCGAGCACATCTGCTCACAGGAGGCTGGGGTCCATAGACAGCAAAGGCTTAAATCATCTTCCAATTCATCCTCTAAACTGAGGTAAAGGCTCTTAAGCGCATGGCGCAAACCAAGCCCCTCTAAGACACGAGCTTCAATAACAAGGTTATCGAAATTCGCATTTGTAATTGTGGTGAATAACGCAATCCTTATCCACGAGGAACATTCGTTAAAGAGTACTTCATTGCTCATGGATTGATTGGAAAGCCTATTCATGAATAAAGCGACACTTCTTGCAACATGAACCAAGCAGTCCTGAAGCTCAGCAGTCACAGAGCTCTTTCCACATACACCGCCTGTTTTACAGCCTTCTCCATTGGCAGCTTCTTGACACTGAAAGCAAAACATAGACATCTCATCTCTCCGGGAATAAAAAATTGGCAAAGGAAGAGGGTGGCAAGCCCAAAAAACAAACGTCACCTTCTACAGTATAACATTATCATTATAAGTGAATAATAAATCAGTCCGGGCTCGGCGAAGGTCCACACCTACTTGACGCAATCTATTTTGCTGATATTCCTTACCAAAGAATGAGACCCAACAATGACTAACGAAGAAAAAACTAATCTCCTGTTAAGAAATTGCATAATTCAAATAAGTCTTTTCCTGTCAAAATTCCAGTAAACCTATTTTCATTAAATGAGGCTTTCAATGCAGCAATGCAAGAAATTGGATAAAAGAGACCACTAGCAGCCGCAGAATAGGGACTTATACAGAAAGAGACAGGAAAGCTAGGCAGGGAAATTCCATGGACTCACAGCTTTTCCAGTCTCACTAAGCGCCTTCAAAGATATTAGAGTATAATGATGATGTTATCTAATTAAAGCAAATGCCTAATTGTAAAAGAGGAGCCCAGGACAGCTTCAGAGGGAAGATTGACCTAGAGTTAAAGAGAAGATTGCATTCGATAGCTTCCAAGCGTCAGTATCTTGAGAAGGAACTCCAATCTTTGAACAGCGTGGAATTAAAGATAAAAGAAGAGCTGGCTGCTTCTCGTAAACAAATGACATTACTTCAAAGGCCGCAGCGCGATCCTTCATCCCTGCCTAGAACTCCTCTTAAGCCCAAAGGAAAGATTATTTTCTAGGCACTTTCTCTCACTGGCAACTAGAGTCTTGCTAGCTTGCTAGATCGCCTTCACATATAGAATCAAATAAGCACCTACGCTATAGCCGCAGAAATCCCAGCTTGCCTTTTCAACACTATTATTATAGTATCGCGCTATCGTTATACTAGGTATCATGCCCGAGAATAGTTTCCCTTGGGGAGTCTCTGCCGGACTTTTTATATTCGTAATTGCATCCCTATCAGTTATTTTCTCGATTCTAAGAATGGCTCATATTGAAGAAAGGACCGATAAAAACTAAAGAAGTCATTTCAAAGAAGACATAATATTAGCAACTCAAACTATGAAGAGCTGCTGAGCAATCATTATTTATCCATAAGCGATGCTTCTAGTCTTTCTGTATGGATTAAAGGCTGCGGTTATTTCTTTAAAAGTTTGACTATTAATTCTTTGAGAGTTAAGTTTTGGGCTAAGGCCATACGAGACAATTCAAGTACATGATCATTTGATAGCGAGATAGTAAGACTTGCAGTTTTTTCTTTAGGATTCCCCTTGTTGCCTAGTGTCATATTCTTAAATTAATTGAACTTTTTATTGTGCAGTTGACGGCAGAGAATTCAACCTATGTCCTACTCCTACGAGGCTGGTATACCTCGATGCTGCCCTCTTCGGCTGGAACCAGCTTAAGATCTGACCTGGGATAGGTGACACACGTAAGAATTAGACCATTTTCTGAGAATGTCTCACCAGCTATATTTCCATCCCCTAGCAGATATTTACCGTCAGATATTCGATAAGCGCATTCACCGCACATGCCTATGCCACAAGAATGAATTAGATCGATTTCATTTTCTTCAGCAGCCTCAAGGACAGTCTGATCATGCCGACATGGAAAACATGTTGTTTCATCCTGGGATGTGATTGAAATCTGAAAAATCATCGAAGTAATTAAGTCCTTTCTTCAGTAATAATGAACTAATAGTATTAGGATATCCCATTAATAGGATTCTATGTAATCAGAAGTTAGAGGCGACGCCGATGCTTGTAGAGGTAGCTTAAGATAAGGTAGGCTCCAGTTGATAGGGTTAACCATATAAGAATTGCAGACATGTTTAGCAGTAGGAGAATTAGTGAGGTGGAAGTAACATCGAGAGAGGCTTGCGACCTTGGCCCATGCTTCTGAATAATAATATTTATATTACTATATAATGGTACTATAATGATATGTATACAGTCTACCTATTCCTTATGAAGACTCAGTCTGCGAAAGCTAGATTTGCTCATTTCCTTATCAAGTCAGGAGAATTGGTGCTTAGTATTGTTTGGCCTAATGCAGACGAAAGGCGTGCGGCGGCATTAGAGATCATTGCACGCACAGCATATACTGCTGAAGAGAGTGCTTGTCATTACCTAGAGACAATTGGTCTTGATGGTACAGGTAAAATTAGAGAAACGCTCGAGATTGCTCGTTCGCAAGATACTAACGAACAGATGCATGAGGATGTTTTTGGTCGAGATCTAAACGGATTAAAATACTGGCCTGACCGCTTTTTAGCTCGGCATGTAGCTGTTCTTGTTTATTGGATTTTTGCCATTGTGACCCTTATTGACCACGAGTTTGCCTCATTACTTGGAGAGGCCGTTGAAGTTGAAGCAGTCAAAACTTATGGACGTATGCTACAAGAGCAACCAAGTGAATGGCTCGATCAGGCTGCTGTGCCCACAGCTATTTCTTACTATAAGAAAGAGAACAACTTTTGGCTAAGAAGGGGAGACAAGAGACCTTTGACTATGCGTGATGTTGTTGAGGCGATTCGTAAGGATGAAGAAGATCACATTAATTATAATTGCCAGAAAGCACGAGCCTTCTAGTCTATGTTTCTCCTGATCACCTGACTTCGCATTCCATTCATAGTGATTACCATTTAAGAAAACCTGAAGGTTTTGAATATTATGGCCTGATTTTTTTTGACTTCTAGTGAAGTATTTTTAATTTAGCTAGTTTCTTGTGCTCAGTTAACTTGCCTATCTGTTATTTGCTCTCATCTTCTACTTTAGATAAAGGAATAGGAGCCGAGGTTATTAATGGGGCTTCAATTTTTTCATTCATAATTTTCATAGCGCTATCACGTGAATTTATAACTAATTGTGCAAGCTTAGCTAATGTTCTATCAGCAACTTTAAGGTCAGCTAATCGGTTGAAAGCTTTTGCATAAGTAGCATTTAGTTCACATATAAGCATCTCACGTTGTTCACGAACAATTCGAAGTTGGTCAGCTCTATTCATTATCAGTCCCCTTGAGTTGAATGTTGGAGGGGAGTAAGCATTCTAGGAATTTGGTCCCAGTTATATTTGCACCATCCATTTGAGCCTCACGTAAATCACAACCCCTAAAATCTGCATGACGCAAATCAGCTTTAGCAAGATTTGTCCCGTAAAGACAACTACCTCTAAAATCTGCTCCATATAAATTGACTTCTTCTAAAAGAGCAAAGCTTAGGTCGGCGTCCCTGAATTCAGCTTCTCCTAGGTCTGTAAGTTGATCAAGACCTGTTCGAAAGTCAGCTTCTATCAAACGCGCTCCGTGCCACTTACTTCGTCCTGCTATTACGCCTCTCAGGCAACATTTATGCATAAAGGCGTTCTTGAAATCAGCATTCTGTAAGCGAGAACTTGAAAGATCTGCTTCTTGCCAGAAAGTGTTAGATGCTTGAACATTTGACAAATCAGCCCCCCAAAACAATGCTTGTTGAAAGCAGCTACCTTCTAGGATGGTGTCACCCAAGTTGGCATGTCCAAACCTTGATTCTCTAAACCTTCCCTCTATTAATTTGCAACTATTAAGATTTAGATTTACTCCGTTCAGATTTTCTAATTCCAAATTATAGAAAGAACGTTGACCTGAAGCGAGGGCTTTTAGTAGCTCTTCTCGATTTCTAGGTAATATTCTTTCTTGCATCATATAGAAGAGTTCAAAGCCTTTAGTTGCTGTTGATGTGCAGTAAGGATTAATTTCCTAGCTTGAGCTATAAGTTTAAAAACGCCTTTGTTTACAACCTGATAGAAAACCAAGCTTCCTTTTGGCTTTCGTTTTATAAGGCCGGCTACCATTAGTAGCTTTAAGTGCTTCGACACTAAGGCTTGTGACAGGCCTGTCCTCTCAACAACTCCTGTTACATTGAGCTCGCCATCCTGCAAAGCTTCTAGTACAGCTAGTCTATTGGTTTCAGAAAGAACTTTGAAGTACTCGGCTAGACGATCCATTGACTTAGAGAAAACAAAGAAAAAGCGTATCATTCAACATCCTAACGCATAAAGCCATCAAGAAAAGCCCATCATATAGTAATATGATATTGGAATATCGTTAGGTAGTATGTGAAATGCTTTTTTCAAGCTTTCAGCCATCGACTATCTGGAGTGGGAGGTGGGTTGATCAAGAGCCCTTTCTCTTAATGCAACACAGAAAGATCGAGTCATGCTTGGATGAATTGCTGAATCTCTATGGATTCCAATCAATTCATTGGAAGGATGTTGAATATAGAGCTTACGATGACTTGTGTAGGCGCCTAGTTTGGGATTTAAGCCTTCACCAGCGTCTCGAAGTACGTTGGCTTAAAATGCATAATGCTTTGAGCCATGGTCATGAATCTGATCATAATCAGGTCATTCAAGAGGCTATTCTAGATTGCCGTAAAACAATAACCAATAAGAATCGTCGTTTTGCCTGGTTGAGAGAGCTTAGATCATGGTTTGTAGGCCATGAAAATAGTTCTGATGCCTTCGATTATTCTCTCGCAAGATCATTATGACTAGATCTATGGCCGACCACAAAAATCTTCCAGCTCCACATCTTAGTGAAGATATTCTTACGCCACGTTTCTATATTACTGAATTCAAGAAAGCGGCTCGTACGAATATTGAACAAACGCGGCCACTATTTGAGGCTTTAAAGAATGAGATGGAGGCTGACTACAATCGAAACCATTTTGACCGCAAAGCTTCTTTAATTCGACTGGGATCGCTTTCACCTGAAGAAAAGCAAATCTTCGAGAGCTATTTGGTTCGCTCTTGTGTATCAGAATTCTCAGGATTTCTCTTGTTTAAGGAGCTATCTCGTCAACTCAAGAAAGCAAAAAGGAGTGAACTTAGCTACATGTTTAAAATGTTGGCTAGGGATGAAGCTCGACATGCAGGGTTCCTTAATAGGGCTTTGGTTTTAGAAGGTATAGAAATAGACCTTCCTACGTTGTCGGGCAAGAGGCCAGCTACATGGTTCCCCTTAAGTTGGGTTCTGTACTCGGTGTACCTATCGGAAAAAATCGGATATTGGCGCTATATTTTGATCCATAGGCATCTTAAAGCTAATCCAAGCAATTCCTTCACACCCTTGTTTGACTTCTTCGAACCTTGGTGTCAAGACGAGAATCGACATGGAGATATCTTTAAAGCTTTAATTGATTCCTGGCCAAACATTACGAAAGGTATTAGAGGTAGACTCCTGAGCCGTTTCTTTCTTTGGAGTGTTTTTCTTACGCATAGTCTTACGGTGTGTGAACGTGGAGATTTCTATAAGCTTTGTGGAATAGATCCAGTGAAATTTGATGCGGAAGTTATACGAAGAACAAATACTACTGCTCGTAATGCTTTCCCAATTGTCTTTAATTTAGATGATGATCAGTTTCTTTTGCTTCGTGATCAAATAGTAGATGTTTTCCGTCAGATGAAAGAAAACTCAGGATTCAGAAAGCTAGGTTTAAGAATACGATTCCTTCAATTATTGATAAAACAATTTTTTCTTCCCATGCAGTTATCAATAGTTGAACCCAAATGAGTAATCCCAGACTAAAAGAAGGCATAAGAGTAATTCCCAATCAATTAAAATACGATTGGAGCACAATCGTATTTTTCATAGGGATTCATTCTTTGGCCCTAATTGCAATTCAACCTATTTTTTGGAGTTACAAGGCAATATTGACACTGTTTTTTTTGTACTGGCTCACAGCTTGTATAGGAGTAACGTTAGGTTATCACAGGCTTTTAGCTCACACCTCATTTTCTGTTCCGCGATGGCTTGAAATGCTAATTGCTACTTGTGGTGCACTTAGTTGTCAGCATGGACCTATTGATTGGGCTGGGCTACATAGACATCATCATCTACATTCGGATGATTCAGCTGATCATCATAATAGTAATCTCGGCTTTTTGTGGAGTCATATAGGTTGGATGTTAAGAGAGGTGCCTGCCAAGGCGTTTATTAAACAATTAACCCCAGATCTTCGTAAAATTGCTTACTACAGATGGTTGAATAAGTATTTTCTAGTTCTCCAATTACCTCTTGCCGGCATTCTTTACTTTGTAGGGGGATGGGGTCTAGTTCTCTGGGGAATTCCTTTAAGACTTGTTTTGGTTTATCACGTCACATGGTTAGTGAATTCTGCAACACACCGATGGGGATATGTTGTTTATCCAAGTAGCAATGACTGTTCTCGAAACAATTGGCTTGTAGCTCTACTTACTTTTGGAGAAGGCTGGCACAATAATCATCACGCCTTCCCTAGTAGTGCCCGCATGGGATTTAAATGGTGGGAGCTAGACGTTACATGGCTTCATATTAAGCTTCTTCATCGTCTTGGATTAGCTAGGAAAATAAGACTTCCTTCTCATTTGGAATAAGATAGTATTGATATATTCAGATAATGTTATACTATTGAAGGTTCTTTTCTACGTTTAAGAAGTCTTTAGGAGCCCTTTAAATTAACGCCTTCTTAGTATGAACGAAATCGCTGATGTATCCCAACCTAAGCCGCTTGATTTTGGGTCCACTGATTATTTAGACTCATATAGTCGAATAAATGGGATGGTGATAGTTGGAGAAGGGTTGGCTGATCGTCATTTTCGTCGTCTGGCAGCCCTGTTCCCAGAAGATAGTGAGGAATTATTGCGACTTGGAGCAATGGAGGCAAGACACGCTAAGGACTTTGTCGGGTGTGGAAAGAACCTTGGAGTTAAAGCAAACTCGGCTCTTGCCCATAAATTACTTAAACCTTTGCATAGTCAATTTTCCGAGGCTGAAGACAAAGGCGATTTAGTGAGTTGCTTAGTAATTCAATGTATAATTATCGAATGCTTTGCTGTGGCTGCATATCGTACATACCTACCTGTAGCTGATAACTATGCCAAGTCAATTACCCAATTGGTCTTGGAAGATGAGTTTGAGCATCTCAACTATGGTGAGTGTTGGCTTAGGAGTCGTTTCAATCAAGTAGCGAATGGAGTTGAGCATTGCATTAACCTTGCTGTACCAGTAGCAATGAACCTACTTGATGTATTAAAGCCAGATTTAGAAATGATCGGAATGGATCCAAAAGAGTTAATTACAGAATTCATCGTCTGTTTTGAAGACTCGCTTCAGAAAGTAGGCTTTATCCGTAAGGATGCTCAAAGAATAATAAGAAAACTTTTAGTTACTCAGCTAACTGCTTAAGAAATATTGTACTTTTTTAATGAAAGAAACTTTTCTAGAGCTATAGAGAAAGTAAATATTTCTGCCACTACTTAGTCTGACAAAATTGTAAAAGATAGGACTTCAAGAATGACCTTATTTTTGTATAAGCAGTACTTTTTTACTTGCGTCCAAATTGTAATTCGTACACCTCATCTTCGTCTTGAGTTTCAACCTCCAGCGGCCCAATAGCCTTTGCTACACAAAGCAATCCATATCCTTTGGTACGCATTTTTCGTGAAAGTCCCATAGCTTCTTTTTGATCAAGTTCTCCAGATAGAATCCTTACAGCACATGCAGTACAGCACCCATTTCGACATGAAAAGGGAAGTTTTTCTCCTTGTGTTTCGAAGCTACGTAAAATGTATTCCCCCTCAGGAACTTTAAATGATAGTGTGCGTTTTTTTTGTCGCCAGTGGATAGTGATCTGATGCAATCGTTTCATTTAGATTCTCTGCAAATATCCTTACATTTATTGCTATCGCAATCTATACAATCACCTAGCCCTATATCGGCAAGCGGTGCTGGTGCTGGTAAGCCCATTGCTTTAGAATTGAGTTCATTGATTGGAAGCATTACCTTCCGTACTTCTCCTCCAAACCGGATATTGAGCCAAGTAATAACTGTGGCATCTTCTGCGACAACAGCCTCGAAGCTTGAGCTGGCAACCCCTAGACTCTCTGTTAGCGCACCTGTTAGATACCAGAGAGGGAAGTCTGAACCCTTCCTATCTCTTCTCTCCTGAAAAGATTCCCTCAGTTGGCCATCACCACTAAGCACCCCAACAGGTGCGACTAGAACAGAAAGGAAATTTAGGTCTGACATCCTCATAAGATATTGCGTTATTACATGTTACAGCATCTAATAACGATAGTGTGATAATATTTACACGTTGTCAGTCGTTCTGTTACTTGTAGGTTAAACAGCATGGAAGATTTATCAACTCGCGGGCAAAACAACAGTGGGTCTTTGCCTCCAGAAAACTCACGTCAAAGAGCACGTCAGTTAGTAATGCAAATACAGGATCAGATTTCAGCTGGTTTAGAAAAACTTGATGGGGAAGCTTGCTTTCTAGAAGAAACTTGGGAGCGTCCTGAAGGTGGAGGTGGTCGTTCAAGAGTCATGAAAGAAGGAAGGGTTTTCGAACAGGGAGGGATTAACTTCTCTGAGGTATATGGGGACGAATTACCTCCATCAATATTGAATCAACGTCCAGAGGCAAAAGGCCATAGTTGGTACGCCACGGGTACTTCGATGGTTCTTCATCCTCGTAACCCGTATGTTCCTACAACGCATTTGAATTATCGTTATTTTGAAGCGGGCCCAGTTTGGTGGTTTGGTGGTGGTGCTGATTTGACACCTTTTTATCCCTACTTAGATGATGCTCGTCATTTTCATCGAGTTCATAAAGAAGCATGCGATTCAATTAATAAAGACTATTACAAGGTTTTCAAACCATGGTGTGATGAATACTTTTTCTTGAAACACCGAGGGGAAACTCGTGGAATTGGTGGGATTTTCTACGACTATCAAGACAGCTCAGGTGTCCTTTACAAAGGCCAAGAACCAGGAGGATTGGCCAGTAGTATTTCAGCACAACTAGGGACCAGTCAAAGTTCATGGGATGAGCTCTATGCTTTAGCAGAGTCTCTTGGTCAGGCTTTTTTGCCTGCTTATGGCCCAATAATTGAAAACAGACAAGATCATTCATATTCTGAACAAGAGAGAAACTTCCAGCTTTATCGTCGTGGACGTTACGCTGAATTCAACTTGGTTTGGGATAGAGGAACTATTTTTGGACTACAAACAAATGGACGAACTGAGTCAATATTGATGTCATTGCCTCCATTGGCACGTTGGGAATACGGCTACAAAGCTCCATCTGGCTCAAGAGAGGAATTGTTAACTGACTTATTTACGAAACCTCAAGATTGGTTTAAAGATTCTTCCTTAGATGAACGTTGCAGGCCTTTTAATGCTGTGGTGTAAATCAGTAGCCTAATTAGATATTGAATTGAAATTTTTTAAGAGTAAGCGTATGTCCAAAAGTGATTAGCTAGAGATCAGATATTTATCATCGAAGTAGTAAAGAAAGCACTAGGGCGATCACAAAGATGCCTATTAACCGAGATGATACTTTGGAGAAAATTAATATATTGTTCTTCTTTACAAGTCTTAGGTTCTCTGGCGGGTAAACCATTAATAGATTTTTATGAATTGTATTTATGTCAGATGTCAACTTGTGAATACTCCAGGGAGATTCTTGCTCGAGAGCATTTGTATACCAATCCCAATATAACTTAACTGTTTTATCTTCCCCTAGCAATTTGACTTTTCTATTGACTAAATAGCCCATTTGTAGATTAAATGTTTGAGTTTGTAGTACTAGATAGTCTTCTGAAAAGATGTTAAAAAAAGTTTTTCTTTGTAATGGGCTAAAAAGTAGAACACTGCTTAAGAGTTTATTTCTAAAGAATTTCCTGTAATGTCTAACAATGACACGTGATCTATTATTTGCCATTGGTAAATGATCAAGGATCTGAATATATCTGGCTTTGCCTGGCTCTCCCCGATACATCAGGATTCTGCCGGGTGGGATAAAAATTTGTGTAATAAATTCACCTTTATGCTCTTCCTTATGGAAGTATTTAGTTTTTATAGAATTCCTATTAATTTCAATTTGTTGATTAAATTTAGATATTGAATGCCTGCCAACATCATTACCTGGAAGTGACTTCCCATGCATCCAGAAAATATGCAAGATGTCCAGATGATTTTCAACAATTCGCGACCAATCGCATTTAAAATCTAGTAGAGCTTCCTCGTAGGCATATTCTGAAAGATCAAAGCCATTTGTTTCAGGAAGTAAATGGTCTATGGATGATTCTATAGTTGTTGAATTAATACTTTCCTTTGCTATTCCAGTGTAATAAACATATATATAATCCCCTATCTCTAGACAAGGATATTGAGTCAAATGAGTGTGTGATGAGTAGTTCTTATATTCTGAATCTACAATATGCAGACATGTATTCCTCCTGGATTCATTGTGTTTAATAGAGGTAAAGCGTGCCCCATGGTAAGGACAGATAAGCTCCCCTGAAGTACATTCACCTCCTCTGAATGAGGCTCCTCTGTGGGGACAGAAATCTTTCACACATTGAACTCTTGATGCCCTGTCGCGATATAGGACTAATGGCTCGTTATACAGGGAAAAGAAATATGGATTATCATTTCCTAGCGTCTTACTCGTGCACACTGCATACCATCCCAGCAGGCTACCTTGAAAGCTGCTAGGCCCTTTTGTGAGTGCTTCATTTTTCTGTAAAGCCTGGTTCATCCAATAAGAATGAAATGATACTGAATTATACGTTATAACACTAGCGTATAATCATTCTTGCTTCATGTAAGTTCCTTTTGTTATTACCCTTAATGCAATTAGAGAGATTCATTGAAATAATAGGAATTTACTATCATTGAAAAACAAATCGAAAGAGTCTAATCCTCTATTTTCTGTTGATTGATCTTACTTCTATAGGATGACTTCAGCAAAATAGGAAATTATCATCTGTGGTAGTTCTGCTTAAAAGTTTGGCTTAACAGTACATCCTGAAGAGTGGTTAATAATCTCACGTTTTTACGACATAAAAGTTCCAGAAAGTGCCAATGACCATAAGACTAGGTTTACTGCTATTGAATCAGAGTTTAGGCCAAGAATATTAGATGCTGCACTTAGTCCTATTGAATAGTCCTACTTAAGGAGCTCAACAATGGCAACAGTGCTAGAAGCAATTCTTAAACCTCTACGAATGCCTTTTCAGAAGGAAGGTCCAAGTCCAATCTTGCTTTTTACAGATTGTCCATACTCACTTACTAGTACAGTATTAATAGAAGCTACGGATAATAGTGAAAGGTGTGACACCTTGTCTGCAATTTCGCCTCTATCTAGTTCCTGATTATTGCGATCGCCTTAGCAGTCATTAATTTGCCTCCTAAGTAGCTTCATTTGCAATTAACTCAATAAAGCTCAAAACTAAATCATTTTTGAAGGCATCTTTATCTTCTGCTTCCTCAATAAGTTGATCAATATAGTCAGCGCCCAATTTTTCTACAAGAAAGGTGCGGATTTCAACTGTGTACTTGTCATAGAAAGCAATTTGTACTTCTAAGTCATTATGAGATTTAGCTAAACCCGAAAATGCACCATGCTTAACTATTTCCTCTAAGGTCTCAATGTCATAGGTATTGAGAATTTCTTCTTTAGCTGAGGAGTATTCAATCATCAGCCTGCCTTCATTATTCCCTTCCTAATCTAGCATCCCCTTCCTTCTATGCCGGCATAACAGAATTGTCATGTATCGCATAAACGCGTCAAAACAATATAACGCTACTGTTACACTGGTAACAGGTCGGTGGTTGGGCGCCAATCGATCGGTTGTCGAGAATCAAAACCTCGTCTTGTATAGCGGGGTTTTTCTTTTTACCCCCTTTCCAGCTCATCTAGCTCAAGTCTTTATCCTGTTAGACGGTGAGTCCATAAACATCTTTCCTCAGTTATTTTTGTGATCTTCTACTCTTCAGCCGTTGCTCTAGGGCTTAATTTTCTTATTCATCCTTAGCCCCATATTTTTCTCCAAAGATAAGATCAGTCCACATTGCATTGCTCAAAAGATAGGCAAAGCAAACACAAACAGGGACGCCAATTAAATAACTCACTGGGTGCGTTACTTTATTGAACCCAACGAGGGCAACGGTTAGAACAACAATCAAATTGAGTATTGATCTGAGGGCTTTTTTCCGTTTCATGCAGCAGTTAACAAAAGTGAGGTTTCGTCAAAAGCCTCGCCATATATTTTGTATTAAATCTCCAATAACGTAAAAATGTATGCATATTTACATAATCCACTACATCAAAGCCAAAATGTATAAATCCACACGTCTTGCAGCATTAAACATGTTGTAGAAAGGTCATGTTGGTACCACTACTATGGATTTATTTTCATCTTTCCTGAATTGGATAAACAAGCTTGGCGAAGACTTACCAGTATCCACTCAAGAAAAGGGTGGTCAGGATTTCTTTTCTCGCATCATGAACAAGATAAGTGACTGGAATTAATCATGATAAGTCAAAAAAAAATAAACCCTTCACTGATCTATAAGGAAATTCCTGTAACTGCCTATAACGAAAGGATTAAGCAGGAAATGAACAGGAGATTACGTTCTTTGCTATCCCGACAAGAGCAGCTTGAGAGGGAACTACAAGAAGTGAAGATTACTAAGTCTGAGCTGATAAAAAAAATTCAAAAGAAGTAGAGCTCAAGTCTTCAGGCAGCTTTAGATTTTCCTTTATTAGCAGCATCAAAAGCATGAATACACTTAAAGAAAACCTTGGGTAAAGGGTGGAAATGAGCGTCTCTTCCAAAAAATCTCTGCAGCGTTTAGCCATTTTCGTTTAATTTCATTCTCTTCTTTTATTCTTTCGTCAAATTTCCTTGCATCCTCTGGCTCCGCATCATCACGAAATTGCTGAACCGAACATCCCCATTGATCATGGTAGTTGGAGCAATGAGGTCGAAAGGATCTTCAGGTTCTGGTTCTCTGAAACAACGTTTTTTAACTAATCAACAGCTCTACTACCGTCATCCATCAAATAGGCATTCCTACAATAGGTTTGGTATTGAGAAAAGAAACTCTCTTGATTTAATTCACCTTTTTCATAAGACCTTTCTATACCTCCTGGTTCATTCCTAAGATCGTTGTAATTACCAGATTTTTTTGCTTCAAAGAGTGCTTAACTGGGACGCCCTTCAACCATCGTGAATAGCGCTTGATAAGTAATAGACCATTCCTGTAGATCTTCAACAGAGAAATCATCTAAAGATTGTTGCGTAATCTCTTCCTCTAAAAGGGCCATCAAGAGCTTTGATCTTATTCCTTTCTAGCTGATCTAGGTCAGCTCATCATTATCCATTATGAATCAATGGATATGGAGATTCATTGATCAGCCTTGTCCTAATTGCATCTGCTTTATGCAAGAGACTGACTGCTTCTTTTCTACCTGTCACCAATTCTGCTTCCTGCATTAGTCTTGTGTACTCTGTATTCAATTGTTCTTGAGTCATAGTTGTTGTTTGAGTTGTTTTTTGGGTTTGATTATCGAAGAGATACTTTGCATATGCTCAATTGGATATGTCAAAGTTGCTTCCTTACCAAATATTTGAGCCACACAGTTTGGGTTCTTTTTCAGGACCTTCTTGGCTTGCTCGATATCTAGCGTCATCTCTATATGAGATCTTGTTATTTTAACTTGTGGTGTCATGAAATGAGTGTGCTGATTACTACTGTTTGCTTATATCCAAATATTGGGAACTTTTCATTCTTCTTTCCAAAGTCAATCGTAGCAATGGCTTTAGCAGATTTTCTAGTAATCTAACTTGACCGCTTGAGCTCTAGACGAAACAGCATATTCTTATACAAACTATATCACTAAGATAGTATATATAACACCTTGGTGATATAGTAATATTAAGATAGCATTTGCCGATTTGCATATCCTGGTATGAAAGGTTTGTTAGCCAGCCCTGCTCAATTTTCTTGCCTGCGTGGAACGCATCAAGAAGCTCATTCTCACATGACTGGTGTATTAATCTGCCTGGAAGAAATGGCTTCCGAGAATTACAACCTACTCGCAGAAATCCTTCCCTCATGCCAAGACGATTTCTTAAGGCTATCAATTATTAGGCAAGACAGAGGGCACAGCATCGAATACTGTGCTAAACGGATACTCACAGAGCCGAACATAAAACTTTCAGAAAGACTTCTATTGCCTTTGAGAAATTTTTTCAAAGATGCTTATATGAAAAGAGACTTATCAAGGTGTCTCATTATCCAGCACCTAATGACCGAATGTTTCATGCTCTCTACTTACTTACTTTACTTGCCTTTACTAGACGAATATACAACTTTTATAGTCAGAAAAGCTCTTAGCGATGAAATAGACGAGCCGTTATATAGTCAAAATCAGTTAAAAAGACATCTCAAGGAGGTAGCAAAAGACATAGAGACTTCCATGAAGCTGGCCCTGCATGAAATCCTCCTGGTGACAAAAGCCCTAAATAGCAATATGGATCTAACAGGAATCGACACTTATAAGCTTTCTATGGAAATATTTATTAGCTCAAAAGAGTTCCTTGAAGAAATAGGGTTCTCTTCAATTGAGGCTAGGAAGATTGTTAGAAGTATTTGGCAAAAGGAGATGGTGGTGTACTGGAAAACTAAACGATATGACTGACCCACTCGACTGATCCCTAATCTGGAAACAGCATTACTACTAGAAACTGCTCTGCTGTTCTATATCAACTCACTACCAAGCATCTCTAAGATTACACGCTATTGCTGAACCACTCTACTAGCCAAAATAAAGTCAACACATATTAATGCTAAGGAATTAGAAGTAATTCCCGAATACTGTTCAAACGTTTGCAGCTAATTATTAACTATCTACTATGTTTGTCCTCTGATCCCTTTCATATTGCTATTAATAAAAAAGCCAGTGATTAGAGAAAGCACTTATGAGATTCCTCTCTAGCAAAAGGAACAATTATTAATCATATTAATGAGGACCTATATATGACGTCATTTCTACAAAAAGCAATTATGTTTCTAAGCCCTAGAAACGCACAGAAAGAAGGACCTATTGAGCTGAGCTACCAACCAGAGATTTTCAAAGCTAAGAAAGATCAAGAAAAAGTTTTTGAATTAACACGTGAACTTGTAAATGCTCAATTTCTCCTAGGCGATGATGAACTAAGCAAAAGGCTCTGGGAAGAAGTAGCCAATCACAATCTTGATCCGGAGCGCATTGTCAACCTGATGTACAAATGCTATTCACATAATGATCTTGCAGAGATGATTGAGACAGACTCAAATTATCATGAAAGCTCTAAGTAAATTAAGACACTAATTTAGACACATTTGGAGAGCTATATATCCCATTAGTATCAACAAGTACAAAACTTAGGACTATAAGGTGTTTGATTTTATTAAATTAGGTTATCCCCATGATAAACAAGAAATACTGGCAAGGTTCTGAGAGGAGGATTATGGCTAATCAAAAGCAAAAGAGATTCACTAGCCAATTAGATAGGGATATTTATGCAATGAAGAAAGTATGGAATATGCTACAAGAAGGCTTCATTACTTGGATTGGAGAGTTAGGCAGAAGATATTAATTACAAGAAAATTTAATCTCAAGTTACCCTCCTTAAGTGATTGGATCCAAAAGGGATGTATCTAATGATACGAAAACTAAGTTTACCTATCTTTTATCTATTTTGTGTAGTTCGATACAACAAATAATCATAAAAATAAATATTAATGGTAATAGATTCAAATTCTTCACTTTTGATTTAACTCTATTTCATCAAATAGAGTATTTAAGCTATGAAAAGTTACTTAGAGGGTAAGAAATTAAATAACATTGAAAAGAATAAAGCCCATAAAGATGGCCTATTAGTTGGTGCTCAGATAGAAGAATTCTCAAGAATTGGTTGGGAAAAAATGGATAAAACTGATTTAGAACTTCGATTAAAATGGTATGGCATTTTCTGGCGTCCAAAAACACCAGGTCAATTTATGATGCGCCTTAGAATTCCTAATGGAATCTTAACGTCAAAGCAATTAAGAATAATTGCTTCCATAGTTGCCAGATATGGGGAAGGTGGAAGTTGCGATATAACAACAAGACAAAATCTCCAACTGAGAGGAATACTTATTAATGATCTCCCAGAAATACTTAGAAGAATAAAAGAGGCTGGTCTAGAAACTATTCAATCTGGCTTTGATAATCCTAGAAATGTAACTGGTAATGCTTTAGCAGGAGTAGACCCTCACGAAATTCTTGATACTAGACCTTATACATTGAAATTAGAAAAATTCCTTACAAATGAAGGGAAAGGTAATTCAGACTTTTCCAATTTACCTAGAAAATGGAATACAGCAGTTGCAGGATCAGCTGATAATTTCCTTCTTCATAATGATATTATTTTTCATCCTATAAGAAAAGGAGAAGAACTAGGCTTTGGAGTATGGGTTGGTGGTATCCTTTCTTCTCAATTAAATGATTACGCTGTACCACTTGATGTATGGATAAAAAAAGATCAAATTTCCAATTTAACAGGAGTAATAATTTCGATATGGAGAGACAATGGTGAACGTCAGAAAAGACAAAGAGGAAGGTTTAGATATTATTTAAATGAAATAGGTATACCTGCTTTTAGAGAGCTAGTTCAAAAAAGATTTGGTCCACTTACACATGACCCAGGTTCTTCCTTTTCAGAGAAACCACGTTCCATATTTGGAGTTAATCCTCAAAAGCAGGAAAACCTATACTTTGCAGGTATTCATATTCCGGTAGGAAGATTAAATTCGGAAGATCTTCAAGATATCGCAACAGTAAGTATCACTTATGGTAGTGGAGAGATACGTCTAACTGAAGATCAGAATATTATTATTATTAACATCCCAGCAAATAAATTAAATGATTTTAAGAATGATATTTTATTCAGTAGATTTAGTATAAATCCCAATCCAATATCTGCTGGTACTATTGCTTGTACTGGAAAAACATATTGTAGTTTTGCCCAAGTAAGTACTAAAGAAAATGCTTTGAAAATAGTTAAAGAACTTGAATCAGAAATTGAATTACCAGAAGAGGTTAAAATTCATTGGACTGGTTGTCCCAATAGCTGTGCTCAAGCATACATGGGAGCAATTGGATTAACTGGTACAAAAGCTAAGAATAGCGCAGGTATAATGGTTGATGCATTCAACATAAGTATTGGTGGAGAACAAGGCAAGAATAAGAAAATTGGGGAAATAAAATATAAAGGTGTTGTAGTTGATAATTTAAAAGATAAGTTAAAAAGCATCTTGATTGAAAACTATTCTGCAAAGCCTATAAAGAAGAAATCTGAAGACAAACTGAACTTTCTAAGAAATCCTATAAAACTTATTCACAAATTAATGAAAGGCAGCCTTATTCCATAGTCTGCTTTTTATTAACACTTATCCTATCTAATAAAATCATGAAACAAAGATCAAAGGATCTCTTCTCAAAATTCATCTCCTGGCTCACAAGCGTTGACGATAAACTTCCAGAAATCTATAAAGAAAAGGGAGGTCAAGATTTATTCTCCAAACTAATGAACCGTATTAGTAATTAATAAATTAATTACTACCAAATCCTAAAACTTTATACAGACAATGGAACCGAATTCTTCACATATGGATTATGTACTACCAAATGAATTGGTAGATGGAATGATTGCTGCGGGGGGCAAGAAGTCAACTGTAAGCATTAAGAATCTAGTAGTCAGAGGTTTTTATTCAGGAGCAATACTTGGTTTAGCAACTTGTTTAGCAATTACTGTTGGGATTCAATCTGGCATGCCTTTTTTAGGTTCAGTTATTTTCCCATTTGGATTTGCAAGTATTGTGCTTTTTGGAATGGAATTAGTCACTGGTAATTTTGCATTATTACCTATGGCCACTTGGGCAGGGAAATCTTCTTGGAGAAATACATTTAGGAACTGGACATGGGTTTGGATAGGTAATTTTCTTGGAACTTTTCTAGTCGCAGTTTTACTGTCAATTAGTCTGACAAGCGCAGGTAATGTTGATCCTTTAACAGCAGCTGAAGGAGGGAAAGGATGGGCTGTTGTTGCTGCAAAGATTGTTGCTATCAACAAGACAAATGTTATTACCAAGTATGAGTTACTAGGTTCTACAGGTTTTTTCCTAGCGTTCTTAAGAGGTGTAATTGCTAACTGGCTGGTGTGCCTTGGAGTAACAATGGCTCTTGTCAGCAAAAGTGTTCCAGGTAAACTTCTTGCTTGCTGGCTACCAATTACCGCATTCCAAACAATGGGAATGGAGCACATAGTGGTCAATATGTTTTTGCATACAGCTGGTCCTCTAATGGGATCTGGAGTGCCCTTCATCAAAATTATTTTCTGGAATTTTTTACCCGTAACTCTCGGCAATGTCATTGGTGGCATGGTATTCATTGGAATGTTGTTTTACAGCACTCATCGAACAAAGATGTCTAATGTTTTACCAACAGTTCATGATGAGAAGTTAGAGAGAGAACTAGCTGCGGAGCTTGGTGCAAGATGAAGCCAATTCTATGATTCGCAAAGATGAAGTTTTACGGGAAAAAATCTATCTAACCAGAAAGCTCTCATCTATTGATCCTTCATGGTTAGCTGATGTTTACTCCACAGACCTTCCCAAAGACCTTCGCTATACCATCTCCGAACGTCTAGGTTGGCTCGGTTCAAAAGGGTGGGGATTTCTAAAGAGACTTATTAATGAAGAAGGGATCCAGTCAGAATTCATTTATGCATCTGGTCTGTGCTATCAACATGAAGCAAAAGAATGGCTATTTAACCAACTGCAAAGTAAAGGAGAGTTCCAGTTAGAGGCCCTTCAAGCATTTAGCTGTTGGGGAGGGGATTGTCCATTTAAACTTTTAGAAAAAATCTTGACAGATGAATCTCAAGAAATTCGTTTAGCCGGGTTGAAAATATTAGGATTTAAAGCTCATCAAATTAATGATGAATTACTCATTAAAATCCTAAAAGAAGCAATTGGCGACTTTCGTGAACCAGTAGTTTTAAACGCTATTCGTATTCTTCAACGAAGAGATGGATCAAAAATCTGCAATGAACTTGCTGAAATAGTCAAGAGTAGGTCTCAGAAAGTTGCCAATGCAGCACTGATTGCTTTAGGTTCTATTGCCAACACTAATAGCAAAAAAACCTTAGAGCGACTGATCCAATCATTAGAAGATGGCCCGAAAAAAGAAATGGCTATCAAACAGCTACATCAGCAATATAAATAACATAGGTTCTACTAAACTAAGCAACAATAATAAGCAAAAGTTTTCTTCAACAATTATGTTCTGTCTCTGGTAAAACTCTACTCAAATCTAATTAGAAATCTAAATGAACGACAAAAAACATAAGCTTGAGCAACTTCTTAGGAAATATCCTAAACATTTGCACGATGTTATTCATCTAATTGAGCAAAACAACTACTCTTGGAAAAAGGAGCTTCAAGATTGTTGGGTGGATATTAGTCTTGGAAATAGTCGTCATCTGGAAGGGGTAAGTCACAGTCATTTCATCTATATGAGAGATTTCTTGACATATCTGATTGAAGAAAAGCTGAACTGATTGTGGCACTTAGTCAAATCATCTCAATATTGAATGTTAAATATTAGCTTCAACTAGCCAAGCTCCACCTAAAGCCAGCATTAGCAAAACACCTATTCCAGGTATACAACTTAGCCAACTATTAAAGATTAATCGTCGAAGTAGAATAACAGAGGCAATCAAGCCGAAAAAAATACTCAAGGTCTGGCAAAAAGCAATCACATGAACATCCGCAATCCATTGTGGAAAATTTAAAGGCAAAATAGTTCCACCTTCCATCAGTCCTAAAGGCAGATGTCGAGCCAAGAGTAAGCCCCACAAGAGTGGCAAGGTGGAATATAACCAACGACGTTCAAGTCTAGAACCTATAACAACCGGAAGAACTAATGCAAACATGCCTAATGCAAGTCGACTTAAGAGTGGTCCAGTTTGTAGTGAATCTGGTGCCAAAGGCAACCAACCAAATAATCGGTACCAATAATGAAGAGTAATTCCACCGAATAATACCAAGATTAACCATTTTTCTCCATCAGGAGGATGCATATCGCGCTGTAAATCTGCTGCTGGTGGACGCAGGCGTAATTGCACTGATCGGTGGGGGCATGCTTGGTCACAAATCAGACAAAGCACACAATTACGATTATCAGAAAGGTGTGCTGGATGAGAACGTAAAGGGCACCCATTAGTTTCTATCCCTTCACCTTCCTTCGGACCACCCTTGTAGCAAGCATAAGAGCTGCAACTACCCATACAGGTACCTGACTCAGCACGCAACTCCAGGATTGAAAGCTTGGAAAACAGACCATTCATTCCACCAACCGGACAAAGGTATCGACACCAAAAGCGTTTCTCGAACAGTACTGAGCACACTATTGCTCCTGAGGTAATTACTAGTAAAAGGCTGCTACTGAGCTTCCCATTGTCTGGGAGATTCCAGACTTCTTCCCAGAGTAGAATTAACCCAAACCCTACTGCCATCAGTGGTGCTCCCCAACTATCATGATTGCCATGTGGCCATGGTTTTGGGGTCAAGTAACCCGCAGGCCAACCTATGAGTCGAAGCAATTTTGACAAACTATTTCTGCTGTTTTGAACAATTTCGCCCCAGACCATAAATGGACAAACAGCACACCAAAGACGTCCGATAAACGGATAAAGTAATAACACAAAAGGCCACCACCAGGTCCAAAAAAACTTAAGCGCAACATTATGAGCTCGATCTTGAGGCCCAAGCCATAGCTCTAAATTGACTAAAACGAACACCCAACTAATAACACCAAATAAAAGCATGTTCCAAATTCGTGGTGACCGCATTAAATTCCGCAACCCAGGTTTCCATCGCCAAATATCAAACCGAAGACTTGGATCTCGATTGTTTTTCCAAAAAGTATCTCCTGGTGTCTTTGCAAAGTGACGACTACTAACCCAAAAGACCTCTTCTGGCAGAGTCCTGTGTGATAGAGCCACATCTACTTTTGAAATCAAATCAATTCTTTCTTTTTTATGTGCTTGTCTCAGAGCTCGAATTGCAACGTTTTCTAATTCACGAATATTGTTAGGAAAATCATGACTTTGAAGTCGCTTAATTACAGTTTGGGGTACAACTGGGGGGCGGCTCCAACCCTGTCTCTTGCTATGTAAGTGAATGTAATAACGCAGCCAGTCTTCTATATCTAATCGCCGCACCCGCAATGGAGGGACCTTTATATGTGTTGCAATACCAGCTAACTTCTCAACTCTTGACTCACCAACAAAAAAGACTCTCCCAGAGAAGAGATGATACTCATGAAGACTCAGAGAAATTAACTGATCTCTTACTTCAGGCTCAGCACACTCAATACAATCAATCAACAAGTTGACATTGCCAAGACAATCGAGCAAAGTTGATGCACCAGATGCATCTCTAGCAAATAATTTACTGTCATTAAAATGCAAAATGCTGGCATCAAAATTCAATAGAGGAATATATCGATCTTCAGAGCCAAAGTGCATAAGTTTAACGATATTATCTTTTTCCAAACCAGGTTCACCAGTTATAAGGACTGGTTTTCGGGATGTGTCATTAGCAGCCTGCCTGATTGCTTTCCGTAAACTACAAGCATATCGACTACTCCCAACTATCCCTCTACTTGGTCTACCAACTAAATAGGGAGCTATACGCATTGCATAACCATGCGGAATATTAAATTCTTCGTTAAAGGGGACAATTTCCTTTGGGTCCCGATTTTCAGGATGAATGTGAGCCATATTCACCCAGATAGTAACTTATCGCTTTCATCCTCAGACCTCGTTCGCTTGAAATCATTTTTCCTAGCTGATTCCTTTTTCTTTCTCAATAAAGCCCTATTGAGCTCTTCCAGTCCCTGCTCCAAGTAACTTCTGAAATATTCAAGACTCTTAAGATTCCTCTTATCAAGAAAGAATTTCCTCTTTTGATTAGCAGCACTGCTAAGATAGCGAAGCATAAAGAGGTGGATTACATAACGATATCATTATAACGCATAAGAAGGGTTAGAGGGTCGCCCGCCTTTTTAATCTGCAAAAAATAGATTGGCACTATGTCCTAAAGTTTTAATCAGATTTTCTACCTTGGGCCTCGTTCACCAGATCACAGAGCAATTCTATCTGAAGCCTTACAGACTCGAGGGTTCGAATGTCGGGGAGCGATCTTTCCGAGGTTACGTCATATTCAATCAAACGAAGCAACGACTTGACATGGCCAATTCGAGTTAAAAGCTTTTTGTCATTGGACTGCGACATTTTACCTCCGGCTAACTAAACAAATTCCGGTGCTGAGGATGGTAGCCTTTGAGGATTTCTTGCGATTGCCCGGCGTGCGCCATGCATGTACCCTTTTAGTAGCGAGCGGCCCACCTTCAGCAATAGACAGTATAACATTATTGTTGAATCATGCTGCCATATTATTGTAAGAGGGGTTGATGGAAGCTGTCTTCTGGGAGCATACGAAATTCAAGACCCTAGAGACCATTATTATTATTTTAAAGACACTACAAGTTACAAAATACGTCTCTTGTCTCAGATTTAACTCAAAGCCTTAATCCCGAGAATCCTAACAAGTTCTTAAATCTCCAATCCCCTCATGCCAAAGCAAAAAAGATCAAATAACCAGTCGACAAGAAATGAACCTAATACCTCCCACAATCTACTTCTATGAGCTAGTCACCTACAAGTTAAACAAATCGAGGGAAAAGGATATTGTTCTCAATATGGATATGCATCCTCATTTGAAAGCACAAGCTTTCAAGCTCTACATAAAGACTTCGCCAAGCTGTGCAAGCATGCTTGGGAGCCTTGAAACCATTTGTAAGAACGCTCATATGCTCCAACGAGCGTCCCGTTCTCTCATGCTCAACGAGCATGCATTGAATAGGGGCTGATGGACTTGAGTCTTCGTTACTCAGAATCCAGGGGAAAAGAATTTGCTCTTCCTTGGCCATATGAGCCGTAAGATCTTTAGAGAAACTAAAGAACACAGCTCTTAACGCATTAAGGTATTCACAACCTTTAGTTGAATGAGTCTTTACGACCTTAGTTAAAAGATTCTCAAGACAAGGAATGTTTTCATATAGCGGCGCATGATAATGATCAAGAATATGCTGGATCAATTCTTTATTTGAGGCACTTGACCATAACTGAGTTGGAGTAGAATCCTTAATAGCTATTAATTCTTCAAGAACCTCTTTTTTTTCAACATTTGACTGTATGCACGCTGTAGCCAGGGAACGTTGGCCTCGGCAACAAAAATCCAAGCCATATTTAGCAAAAACCTTCGATGCCATTGGGTATGTATCCACCAAGTCACCTAGATAGCTTTGCTCAAGGATTTCAAACATTGAACTAACCTCTTGATAATTATCTAATGAGGCATCTCAGCGGTGCGCAGCATAATTAAGAACCAAAGAGCACCCACGATTACAGCAGTAGCTATTCCAGCACCTAAACCAAACTTAGTAACAGCCATCGGGACAACTAATGGAAAAACCAAAGTGCCGGCCAATGGAGTTAAAGCAACGAACAAACGCAAAGCAGCCGTTTCTATGTATCATATATAATTATACCATTATATCGTTATTCACTTGCCTTGGGGTTAAGAAGTGTCCGACTTCTTGTAATCAGTTGTTTTTTAATGAAGGGTTCCTCAATAAGAATTTACAGGTAAAAACTGTTGTGAGGAGTTGATATCCTCCAGCAGTCTTCTTACCTATTTAATTGATTTTGGCAAGTCCTGCAGCCAATAAAAAAGGCCCTTGCGAAACGCGCCGGACCTGGGTGATGGGGATCAAACGGTCTTAATAAGAGAGCCTCTAACCGAAAAGCCTCTTTTTCAATCGTCTGGATTCCTCATGAAGAGAACCAAGTTTCATTGCATCCAAAAAACCTCTTGGTCCCTCCATTAGCAATTTCACGTCATCAGGTTTATGTGCCTTCATGTCTAAGAACTCTTCTTGCCATGAAGTGTCTTGCCAATCAGTACTCATTTTGGTTACCAGTAAAGATTGAGAAGGGGCCTGCAATCCAATTCCAATACGCTGAAGGGAATCTGCATCCAACCCCTCACTACCTCAACTTTACTCCTGTTGAGAAATCTATTGATTACATCAATTGAATTCCCTCTTGAAAATAAATATCAACCAATATCTCAAGGTACATTGATTAGGGGGCTTATTTTTAGCAATAATAAGGATTTTTCTAATATATTGAATATCAGTGATGCGTGGTTACCTAGAAAACGTCTATGGGTAGGAGAATACCCATTCTTGTTAAAGCCTGCATTTGAAGAGTTATGTCTTTTAAGAATTAATAGATAGATCATGATGTTATTAATAAGCAAATATTCTGCAAAGTTAATAAAATAAACTATGAAAGAACTAAGTATTAAGGTTTTAGGTGCTGGACCTTCTGGTTCTCTTCTTGCAATAGCTCTAGCTAATAGTAATACGAAGGTTTACTTGTTTGACATACTAGATATGGAAAAATTGTTATCTAGAGATCGAAGTTATGCAATAACACATTCTACAAGAAGGCTGTTAGAGAAGCTGGGAATTTGGAGCGAGCTTAAGAATAAAGCTATCCCTTTCAAGGAATTATCTGTTCTTGACTCTGTTATAAATAAAAGTATAGTTCTTTCAACTAAAGACCTTAATGAAAGCAATTATAAATCAAATGCAGTTGGTTGGACTATAGACCACAAAATCTTAATGGAAGTCTTATTTGAAAAGATAAATATAAGTAATCAGATTAATTTACAATTAAATTGTTTAAAAATTAAAGATGATATAGACTATGACTACCATTTTGCAGCTGATGGAATCTCATCTAAATCTAGAAATAAATGGAATATAGGGACTTATTCTTATAGATATAGACAGAAGTGTATTACATTTAAAGCTCTTTTAAGAGTCAATCATTCGAATAGAGCATATGAAATTTTTAGGAAAGAGGGGCCTATGGCAATTCTTCCTATGGGTAATGACCTTTACCAAGTAGTAATAAGCTCTCCTTCTTCAATTTGCGAGAACCTTATAACATTACCAACCTCTTTATTCCTAGACAAAGTATCAACTCTGCTTCCTAGTGGAATAGAAATAGATTCGTTATATAATAATCCAGAAGTCTTTCCTTTAGCTCTTAGTGTTTCCAAAAAATTAATTGTAGCTAATAAATTCCTCGTAGGAGAGTCTGCACATTCTTTACATCCTGTTGGAGGACAAGGTTTAAATCTTTCTATTAGAGATATAAATGCATTAACTTTATTGTTAAATGATCGCAAAAATAGAAATCACATTGGTCTAATTTCTAAACCATCTAAATCATTCTTTATATTGAACAGATATATAGACATACTAAGCACATCTTTTTTAACTCATATATTGATTGTTATCTTCTCAAATAGTTTTACAGTATTCAGATTTATCAGGTATTTAACCTTTATTCTTTTAAGAAAAGCTCCTTATTTAAGAAGATTGCTTCTTTCATTATTTACAGATGGGTTTTCTTTCCTATTTGCTAAACGTTTAGATAGCTAATCCTTTAATTCCATATTATGAATAATACTACTAATCAATCCTTACCATCTAAGAATTTACTGATATTCCTTAAAGAGGAATTTTCTTTAAATGATCAGGCGATTTCACTAGCTATTAAACATAGTAATTTAGAATCAGCCCCATTTCCGAACTCTTCTTACCTTTGCTGACATGAGTAATTGGGCTGTCTAGCTTGTCTAGGTTACAAAAGAATCATTGGTGAGACTAAGAAAGACCATTTTTTCTTCAAAAACCTTTTCGATATTGGGATCGACCTTGATAGCTGTGCGAACAAACGATGCCTTCTAAGCAAGAGCTCAAATCGTTATACATAAAGTTTGGGATTGGCATGCTTGCCTTTATGGGAGTGGCCTCAACAATTGGCTATTTAGTTCTTGTCCCTCTTGTAAAGGAAGGTTAAAAGTTGCAGCAAATTCACCTCCTCTAAGTAATGCACGTGAAAGAGCCCGAATATAAACAATGGGAATAGTTTTCATGAGCTCTTGGTTTTGACACCAAACTCACTACAATGAGATTAAGGAGCCAATCGCTCAATACACCATCTAGGATTCCTTCCTTCAGTTTTGAGAAGCCGATAACGGAATCGATCATGTAGTCGATGTTCTCGTCCTTGCCAGAATTCATAAT
>Ga0208766_1000268_pt1 | contig 28449 bp, 18 predicted proteins | sample ETN01SmetaG_3_FD_185792 | JGI IMG/M metagenome (GOLD analysis project Ga0208766, IMG submission 185792) | Marine microbial and viral communities from oxygen minimum zone, Eastern Pacific Ocean - ETNP2014F12-01SV263 (SPAdes) (version 2) | ecosystem: Environmental > Aquatic > Marine > Oceanic ... | reverse complement strand
TCGCTCGATACCCATTCAGGCAAGTAATGTTCACGGAATATATGACCATGATGTACGAAGTTTAGGCGACTTTTCTATATTTGCAGACGAAATATTTGAACAAATAGAAGGAGCGGTTATCATCGGGCATAATGTAAGACAATTCGACCTCCCGTTGCTTAATAATGAGTTTAGAAGATTAGGAAAATTGCCCCCAAGTCCAAAAGTTGTTTTAGATACTTTAGAAGTTGTTAGGCGAGTCAAATTACCAAGGCCTCACAACTTAGGCGCATTATGTAAAAAACATGGTATTTCTCTAGAAAATGCCCACACTGCGGCTGCTGATGCTGCAGCCTCGTTGTTATTATTCTGGAGACTTACTATCGATCATTCACCTTACTTTAGAAAATCATTAGAAGAATTAGAAAGATGGCTTGTGCATGGAGATTCAAGAAATGATGAATCAAATCTTGGTAGAAGTATTGAAGATTTAGACATGCTTGACTCCTTGGGGAAAATAAGAATTGATGATGGGCATTATGTCCTTGCTTTTGGTAGGCATAAAGGCCGACATGTATCTGAAATTCAAAATATAGATCCAAAATATATCTCTTGGCTTCTATCTCCAAAAGGAATCGAAGACGAGGATGCCCGAGAAGCGCTAAGAGATTCTCTGTACTAATCAGTTTTCACGATGGTATTCAATTCCATCCAAAATAGGTTTCCAAGGCAAAACATCGCACCAATGTCCGATGCGCCATGTACTTTGAGCAGTCATTATTGAACCAAGAAATATTGGCCCTTGGTGCTGTGAAGAAAGAACTTCTTGAAGAGCATCTTTTCCACGTCCATCAAATTTAGCCGCTTTCTTAATTCCTGTCGGTATGGCTCTAATTCCACCTTCAAATGGCTCACAAATTTCAATCACTGCAGAACCACTACTGGAGTCAAATTCATGTAATAATACAACTGCATCCGAAAAATCATCTTTGTGAAGTGTGCCGTTCTCATGCCTCCAATTCCACCAATGTGGACACCAAGCTTTCCAATCACAAAAACCACCACAAGAGTCTGGGCCGGGTGTTGGTGACATTGGCATTGGCGTTGGTTGAGTCTCTTGCCATGCTGCATATGCTTGCTCGAGTACATTTTCTCCAATTGCAGCCCACTTTGAAGAGTTTTGAGTATACCATCCTTCAGTTCTAACTGGGGGTGCATTTGGATTATTGTCAAGTAAAATATCTCTATACAGCCTCAACTGCCGATTAACTTCAGTTTTTAATTTCTTATCGGGAGTTCTACCTGTTTTCAAATCAGCAACAAGCCAGCCGACCATTTCACCGGCATCATTTACATCTGCTAATAATAAATCAAGACGACCCATTAAGCGGCCGTCCTTGGTCTTCAATTCTCCTTCAACTGCAATAGCGTGTTTCTGGATTTTTCTCCAAAGAGCGCCGGTAATTCTCCTATGTTCAAGGCCTTGAATACCTACATGGTCCAGTAACATAATTACTCCGCCGCGTTGTTGTTTCACGGCTTCCTTCCACTTTTCTTCTTTCCATTTGGGCCGTCTTGGCGTATTCATGAAAACTTCTTTTTCCTCCTCCCAACGAAGTTTTAGAATTCGTTCTGCTTCTTGGGGAAGCCAGCCATCTTGTTGATTTCCTATATGTGAGTAATCTGTTAACAATAAATCCTCGATAGATGCGTGTACCGCAGTTCCTAGAGAAGCAGCCATCCCTGCCTTTCTGGGCAATCTTTGCCTACTCAGCCAGTACATACGAGGACAGGTTTCATAGCGATTCCAGGCTGAAGGAGAGAGCATGTGCTCTCTAATTACAGGGGGCGTATCTTCGGCCATGTTGTATCGTTTTGTTTAACCATCATCAAACCACCGCAATGAGCAAATTGACGAAAGTCTTGATACACGATGAGAAAGTAGAGACTTCATGCAAGGCCCTAGTGTTCGTATTAATGCCGAAGTTTCAACCGAGAATGCCCTAGTAGTGGCATGTTTTCCAAGTGTTGGGATGGTATCCAGTGTTGTAGCACATTTCTTGATTGAGCATCTGCAATTAGAATTCATTGGAGGGGTTGTTGATCCAAGACTTCCCGCTCTCGCCCTAGTTCAAGATGGAGTGCCGCTACCTCCAATTCGAGCTTATGCTGGCAAGCCTCAATGCACTATTGATGGTTGTGACCAAGTAATTCTATTGATGAGTGAATTGGTCGTACCTGAGGCTCTTGCACATGATATTGTTTGGGCTATGTTTGAATGGTCGAAAGAGCAGAAAATAGTTGCTGGAGTAGTTATTGATGCTTTTGCAAAGAGTGGAATGAAAGGAAATCTAAACGGCGCTGAACCGGTAATTGAATACGAAGACACTGAGGGCATCGATATTGTTGGAATCGGAGCAAATGATAAGAGTCGGAAAATGCTTGAGGAAATGAATATTCCACTATTGCAACAAGGGGTAATCAAGGGAATAAATGCCTCTATACTTGGAGAAGCAAGAAGACGCGGTCTTGACCTTATGTCGATAATGGTTGAGGCTGACCCAAGATTCCCAGATGCTAGAGCAGCTGCTACTTTGATTGAAAATTTGAATAATCTTTTACCGTCAATTAATCTTCCACATGAACCACTTATTCAAGAGGCTGAATTCCTTGAAGCTCAATTACAATCCATGATGGAAGGGGCGCAAATAGAAACTCCAGAAGGTGGCTCTTCAAATTCGATGCTATACGGTTGATTTACCTAGAATCTTCCATAGTGCAGCAACTGTAGATGCTAATCCTGAAATCAAAAGTATTGCGCTAATCGCGATTGGCATTAAAATTATCATATCATATGGTAAACTGAAGATATCTAGTAATGATTCTCCTCTTGCAAAGGAGCCGCCCGCAGATGCTGTAAGAAGCATTGCTCCACTTGCAGCCATACCTGAAAATGTCTGAACTAACATCGATTTTCTTTCAGCCAATATGCTACTGCCTAGTTTCCACCTTGAAATTAATGCGGCTAATCCTAATCCAAGTCCTGTCATCGATAGAAACATCTTGTTAACAAGAATTGGTGTGGAAAAACCAGAACCTGGAGATGCTGAAATACCACTGAAAATAGCAACTGGTGTCGCTATTATTCCAAAAAATAAGGCAAAGTGCGCAACATTATCAGTAATAGATACTAAATTATTATTTTTTATCAATTCATACCTACAAAGAGCATGCAATAAGAAACATAAACCAGACATGGCGAAGGAACCAACTACAAGTTCGGTGCTAATTACATGAAATGTCGAAGATGAAATCATTGTGCCCCCTCCTTCAATTCTTGTAAGTATTCGTGGCCATACCATTGCCATTGTTCCATCGTCCAACCTGGCGGTAACTGTCCATCTGGTAATGGTGGAATATCCATTGAAGTATTATCTTGTGCTACTTGTTCTGTTTGTTCCCAATGCTTCTCTATTTGCTTACCTTTTGACAATTTTATCTGAACAGATAAAACAAGTCCCAAAACAAAAATAAATAGAGCAGATGATTGGAGGTAAACTGCTGTTTGATCTACTTCAAAGGGTGGCTCTTGGGCCACCAGGGTAAACCAAGGAGTGGTTTGAGAAGGCCCTTCGCCTTCAAGGATAGCTCTCCACTGAATGGCCGATGGTTGGTTTGAAGCAGGAGCAATAAATTCCCATATGTTATTTCCTGATGAATTGGCGATAACTGTGGTACTCGAACTGCCTTCAACTTTCCACTCTACCTTGACACTTGAGACGTCTTCGGTCTCGATGAAAACTGATGTATCCTCGCCAAGAGGACGGGTGGTTTGAGGGGTGAAATCAGAGGATAATCTAGCGAGGTTATCAGGGATTGGAAGTACTTCCACCTGCAAACCCGAACTCACACCGAAGTAAGGAATATCATCTCCCCCGTGATGGATAGAAACGTAGAATGTTGTGGTTGTCAAAGTCGTTGGTTTAATTGTCCACGATGCTGAAAAATTATCTTGGCCTAACAATAATTTCCCTTCAAGATAATTATTTGTTCCTCCTTTAGAATCAGATAAAATCTCCCATTGTGCATCTGCTGGCGTATCGCTATGTCCTGTTGTATCTGTCAGTAAAAAGACCCCTAAATCTCCAGAATATGATAACTGCGCCCCTGAAATGACTGCTGAAATGGCGATTGGTTGGTCAATATAAGGCGTGCCTTCTAACTGTACTGAAATAGTTGCTGAAGAAGTTTGATTCAAAGAAGAATCGCCATGGCATGCGCCGCCGCATTGCATATCAAATACGTCATCACCAACCCCTCCTGGATTGGCCTGTGTAAAACTACTAATGGACAATAAAATTGCAACAATAAATAATATTCTTACTCTTCGAAACATTCAATCCCTCCTGTCAATGAAAATAAGGCTCAATGAACCAATACTCAACATAATGAAAATTATACCTGTAATTAGTCCCCCTGTTGTGGAAATACTACTTTCAGCTGGTTCTATCGTTTCCACCATGAATCCTTCGATAGAACTAGAACCTGAATGCAAACCTTGACCATCAATTATTGGTCGGATAGTATAGTCTGTAGGGCCTGAAATAAGAGGAGTGTCAACAAATTCTAATTCACTTATTACTGTGATTGAGTCACCATTTCTTAAAATTTCAAATGTTGCTTCAGGGCCATCCCAAGACCATGATAGTTCGACTTGTTCTTGCATAGACTCGGCTTCTAGAGATGTAACCTTCGGCCCCACTTCTGTTTGTAAATTAATTGAAGTATATCCATTGCTTCCAAGTTCATCATATACTGTTAGGGTAACGGTTACCAACCCACTTGGTATGAAAGAATAGGATTTACCAGTTCCTGTTCCGGAATTACCACTATTATCGCTCCATTGCCATGAATAAATCTCAATTCTGCCATCTAAATCTGTCGAGTTGTGAGCACTTAGTTTGATCTCTTCTCCATCCCATAAATTATTACTTTCAATGTCAATTTGAGCATTTGGTGCTAGATTTTCAATAGTTATCTGTGAAGTTATTTTACTGCCATTTGATTCTCCATCGTTAGGAATTACATCAACTGACCAAACCTGCCCTGGCCCGAGTAATTGAGCAGGGACACTAGATTGTCCATCTAGAGAGCCTTCTTTGAAACCATTCCTATACCATGTTATCTCATTGGATACCAAGTCGCCGTCTATATCGTCATTTGTAACAGATAATACGAGGTCTTCAAGTGAAGTATGAGATAACTCCGCTATCGCATTTGGAATTGTATTTATGATTTCAACCGATGTAGATAATTCATTCATGCTAAATTCTTGGCCGTCATTAGCCCTAACATATACAGTCCAATTCTCTCCCTTTGAGGTTAAAGAAGATGGTAATGTAATCTGATTTTGAATCGATGTTAATTCTTGGCCGTCCTTATACCATCTAGTTTGTGGCGTAGATGGTGAATCCTCATCCAAATCACTCATTATGAAACTTAGCGTAATATTTTGAGATGTCTGTGCTTGAGTAAAGTCCAAATCTACAAAATCTAATACTGGTTTGGAATTGAGAATAGTTACTGGTGAACTAATCTCCCAATCTGACCATTCAGTACCATCATTAATTCTAACATGAGCCTCCCATTGTTGTGATTTACTGGTTTGCTCAAAGGATAATGTAGAAGTCGTAAAACTCGGCATTAATACTCCATCCCTATACCATTGAATTTCTGTATCAACAATACTATCTCCATCGACATCATTGGTTGTGAAAGTGAATGAAAGTGAATCGTTAGTGTATGGATTAGAGGGTTGAATAGAAAGTGCCGTAAGTGTAGGCTTGTTGTTTACCGGCGCTCCTGTACCGATGGTCACGGTTTGGGATGTTTTCCAAATAGTCGTGTCTTCACCATCTGAAACCCTAACTTCGACATACCATTGATCGCCATCTCTTGTAGCCAAGGAAGTTACAGTGGACTGGTCATTTAATTCAGAAACAAGTACTCCGTCTAGATACCATCTAATTTCTGTAGTCAATGTATCTTGATCTTCGTCGTTAGAACTTATTGAAATTGACAAATCATCGATTGATGAAGGTTGTGCTGGTGAAATACTAGGGGTTGAGAAAGTAGGGGCTGTATTTTGAATTGTCACTGTATTACTTGTAATTGTTTGGCCACTATCCTGTCCATCGGAAGGAGTTATTTCAGCATACCATTGCTCATTCTTAGTTGTTAGACTTGAGGATACAACTTTACCTGGTATTGTTCCTTGAGGCTGTGCGATGGAATCTTTGTACCAAGTAATCACTGTGCCTGATTCAGGATTTCCATCGGGATCTGAATAACTGTAAGAAAGTGTCAGACTATCTGCGGTCTTGGCATCTGTTGGAGTTAACATTGCATTACTTGCTGAAGGAGGTTGATTCGCTGGAGCATTTTCTGGAACTTGGACAGTTAAAGTACCCCACTGGTCTCCCGAATTAGCGCTATTACCATTTGCAGTCAACGTCGCTAATTGAAAATTAGCTGCTCCTGAACCTGAACTAGGAGCGGTCCAGTCAAAACCCCATGACCTCTGATTGACACCTGTAATTGAATGAGTTGCACTATCTCCATTAGAGCTGATTCCCACTGCAAATCCCATATAGCTAAATGTTCCTTTATCGACATCCATACTAAATCCGCCATCAGAACCTGGAACCCCCCCAGTTACCGAGACTGTCAATTGATAGGTTTGGCCCGCAGTATACTGAGAAGGAAGTCCTGTTACAGAAGGTGTAGCAGCATTTGAGCCAGATGGCGTATGGCATGAGCACCCTGTACCAGAGTTTAGTTTACCATTCTCTTTACCTTGCGTAATGGGTGCTACTGCAAGTAACAAGATGATACAAACTGCAAAGGCAGTTTTAGAGTAGTTCATATCCTCTTTACTGTGTTTTAGTATTGAAGTTTAACCCTAAATTGATTCAATATATGATTACTTACAATGATTATTTATAATCTGCAAGGCTGCTTTGAGTACTATTTTTTTCTGTTTTATTATCATCATTAGTAACAACCAGTGTTTTAGTAAGAATATCTAATAATTCAGTTTCGCTCCATATTTTTATCCCTAAATTTTGAGCCTTAGATAATTTAGAACCTGCATTTTCACCAGCGATCAAACAATCAAGATTTGATGAAACGCTACCAACAACTTTTCCTCCAGCATCTTTGACCATCTGCTGTATATCTTTCCTAGAATTACTCAAGGTTCCAGTTATGCAAAATGACATTTCACTCAAAACCCCTTCTGACATAGATGTGGGCTCATCGATCAATTCGAGGTAATTTGACAGTTCGAGTAATAATTCTTTACGATTTAACAGGCCGTCTCTAACTTGGAGGGCTACTTTGGACCCTATGCCGTCATTTTCACACATCGCCCGTAAAGCGAAATTAAGAGTATAGGGCTTGTCTTTCAAATCATTTACTGGTCCAAAGTTTTCATCCCCTGGTTGAGCCATTGCATCTTCAGCCCATCGCATTAATCCGTCAAAATTCTTGGTTTGTTGAGCAACTAAGGATGCGAGTTCAGGGCCAATTCCAGGCAACCCTAATGCATGGATGAAGCGGCTTATCTTCATCTTCTTTGTACGATTAATTTCGCCAAGGAAATTATTTGCTGACTTTTCTGCCATCCTTTCCAAAGACAATAAATGTGGTTTTTCCAATTTGTATAAATCAGCGATATTAGTAATTAGGTTTGATTCAAGTAGTTGTTCAACCAACTTCTCGCCTATACCATCCATTTCTAAAGCCCTACACCAGTAAATTATCGCTCTACTTGTTCTAGAATCACACATCAAATCCAAGCACTTGAGAAATGCGCCCTCTTCTATCAGTAAGGATTTGCATGCTGGGCAATGAGATGGAATCTTTATTGCTTCTCTAACGGGCAATTTCGTCACAAATGGAGTTCCATCTGCATGAAATCTATTTTCTAAATCCAAATCAGCAGCAGGACCTAAACTAGACTCAATTTTTGGAATCACGTCACCTCGACGGACAATCAAGACCTTGTCGCCAATCTGAACCCCCAATCTTTCAATCTCTCCAGGATTATGTAAGGTCGTATTTTCAACGGTCACACCACCCACAGTTTGTGGCGCTATACGCGCAACAGGTGTAACATTACCAGTCCTCCCTGTCTGCCAATCAACATGCAGTAAAACAGATGTCGCTTCTTCGGGAGGGAATTTCCAAGCTAATGCCCATCGAGGGTGATGAGCTGTCATGCCGAGATTTAGACGTTGTTCTAAATTATCTAATTTGAAAACAATTCCATCGATTTCAAATTGGTAATCTGACCTTTTTTCTGACCACTTTCTTGTATGTTCAATCATTTCCATCTGTGGGCTATCAGATTCAAAAACTGTCCATGGTGCAGGTTCTATTCCAGCATCTTGCAGCCAATGCAATAACTCACTATCATACTGTGCAATTGGTGGATCGGTTGGAAATTGAACATCATAGGCGCAGAACACTAAATCTGACGCATCTGCTTTACCATCGCCGTGCTTTTGGCGAAGTGCACCAGAACAAAGGTTACGAGGATTTGGAGAAACATCGCTGTACTTGGCGTTAAATGTCGCTAGAGGCATTACAACTTCACCGCGTACATGAATTGTGTAAGGATGTTTCAAACGTGTAGGGATATTTGCTACTTGGATGGCATTCAGCGTCACATCCTCGCCTTTTTCCCCACTACCCCTAGTAGCAGCCCTATGTAAATTACCAGACACATACTCAAGCGATAATGCTGACCCGTCTAATTTCGGTTGTGCCAAATATTGTGTACCACCTGTAGTTGATTGAGTGACAAAATGAATTATATCTTCATCATTTGTACCCTTGTCTAAAGAACGCATGGGGAATAAATGTTCTACTTTTTTAGTACCGGGCAAAGGCTCTGGGCCAACCTCATGCAATATTGGGTTTTGTGGATCTAAGGATTTTAACTCATCCCATAACAAGTCAAATTCTGCATCTGAAATCTCTGGGGCAGAGTGATTATAGTATAATTCACGATGATATTTTATCGCATCGGCCAGATGTTGAATCCTATCCTCTCCGGCCATGTTTACCCACCAAGGCTAGAGGATATGAACATCACGAAAATTGCAAACCTAGTAACTCTAAATCTGCCAATGGACAACGAGTCATTATTGCATTAGAGAGGATTCTAATGTGAATCTCTGCGACTACATGTATTTTTGCTTGAAACATGTGCCCTGCGTGAACATTATTGTCATCATCGGACCAACAACAGTGGATGTGAGTGAAAGGCTTACCTTCTTGTGTTCGAGCAATATTTCCTGAAAGACTAACCAGTTCAGAAGGTGAAATGAGAGGCCTGCGTTGATACACTCCTTGCTCATTCATGTATCCATATACATTATCTCTAGTCCTTCCAATTCCGCTGGTTATTGCTGCTGCATTAAATCCTACTTCGTCTGCTAGACTTTGTAAGGAGGCATGTATTTCTTCATCCGGGTCTAATCTAACAAACAGGTCTTCACCGCTTCTAGTCCACTCCATGATATAGCGAAATGGAGGCGATTATTGAAAATAACGATGTTATTCATCCTCAGATTCCGGTTGTAATATCTGTTTTATCATGGCTTTTGCCTCTACTAAGTCGTGATAATTACCCCCTAAAGGCAAAGGTGCAAAAATTCCCCAGCCCTTTCTCAAAAGAATTATTCTTCTTTGAGTCTTACTTTTTGAAAGTTTTAGTCGCTTCCATTCATATCTTTGCCCATCAGCAAAAAGATGGGTTTTAGTTACTGCATATCGCTTAGGAACTAGCAACGAAATCAAATGTAGAGATAGAAGCACATCCCATAAAATGGGATAAAATATTGGCGTATTAGAAATTTCAACCAAGCCCCATGGAAGTGCCATCATAGCCGCCATCGAAGCCAAGTTTCCCCATTGTCTAACTACTTCATTGGGCCCTTCGCTTGACCATGCAAAAACATCTTCGGATAATTTACCCAATTCAGGAATATCGCGTTTTTGTCTAGTTAGCCAAAAAGCATCCCATATCACGATAACTGCCAGTATTGAGATGGCAACTGAACCAATTAGTCCTGGATTGGGGATCGATATTATATCCATATTATCACTCAAGGTATTGTTTTTCTTCAGTTTCTTGGCCATCACCTTTCTTCATTCGCATAAAAAATAAGACAAGGACTATTGCCAAAACTACTAAGATAAGCATTGTTAATGTATCAAAATCTCCTGAACTATCACTTGATTGGCCTTCTAATACATCAGGAATTCCATCGCCATCATCATCTTGGTCCTCTATCAAAATAGAAGTTGTTCCCGGTGGGCAATTGAGATTATCTGGCTGTTTGTCGTTGTCTGTATCTTGCCAAGCGCAAGCATCTAGTGGCCAAGCATCTCTTTCATCATCAAAGCCATCATTATCATCATCTAAGTCATAAATATCTGGGCCACAAGAACGTCCAATTTTCAAATCGAACCATGTGGCTTGGTCACAATCTATGGTATTATCACCATCTGAATCAAGTGGAATAGATTCGAATGAAATTGTAACCTGTGTCGAGGCCCCTAATTGATCTGTTACTTTCAATTCTAAAACATAAATTCCCGGACTAGGGACTGTCAGGTTTTGAACTGGGGTGTCGGAGTTTATTTGAGAAATCTGATTGTTTTGAGCATCGAAGATTGTCCATTGATATGTTAATTGGGATGCTGTATCTAAATCATCTAAAACTGTAGCATTGGATTTGAAAATTTGTTGCTGCATTATTTTCTGCCCAAATGATGGTTCAGTGATAATTACAGAAGGGGGCTGATTTGATTGAAGAGGAATGGTAATCAAAGATCCTATAGCCCAATCATTAGGAGTGTCATAGAACACTGTCTTAACGGGCAATCCAGCAGCATTAGCATTGATTTGTAAATTTGTGATTTCAATGACACTGTTATCTCCTAATTGCTTACTTATTAGTAACTGGTGCGAAATTGCTATTCCTGACACTGTCTTTGAAATTGTGCTTCCATCTGAGAAATTTGTTAAAATCTCAAAATTTGTCGATTGGGGAATTCCTAATAATTGTGCATCGAGAATTAATGTATGAAATTGGTTCGCTTGCGCGCCGTTCCATAACGAAATTGGTGTTGCAGATTGAAATAATGAATCTACAAAATTGATCGTTGTGTCGTCGCTTAATTCATTTTGTCCAGACAACGTAGTCGTCTCTACAACTGATGAATAATTCTCGGCCGAAATTGAGGTTGATGCTGTGATAGTCGAGTCGCGGATGATAAATGGTGCCGAGGAATCTCCTGAATCTGCATGAAGATCCACTCCCACAGAATAATTATTCAAGTTAAGATTCTCCACGACCATTGAGTTGGAAGAACGCCCATGGTGATTGATGAAACCATTACCTGAACCTAAACCCGTTAATTGAATATTGGTTAGAAGACCTGCTGAATAATCAAAATCGATGGCTGGTGCGCCTGTTATCTCCAAAGAGTCTATAGCCAAATTACGATTATTTCTACCTGCAATGGCTGCTGAACCACCAGTATTTGCCAATACTGAATCGAGAGTAAATTGTTCGTCCATTGAATCGAGCCAAAACACATTACCCGATCCTGTAAATTGTGTTGCATCAACAGAAGAAACCGAACCAGACACTTCAGTTAAATCAAATCCTGTTTCTATTCCACTCCCAATAGTAATGTTTGTCGCTTGAATATTGGTTTGTCGAGCCCAAATAGCAGGACCATTACAATTAGAAAATTCCAAGTTAGAAAATATTATTTCAGCTTGAGACTGATATAATTCAATACATGCGCTTCCTCCATCACTAAAATAAGAATTTTTTATTTCAATGATGGCATTGCTTCCCGATTCAACATAAAGAAGAGACTCTGAAGCCGTAGAACGCATCATTGAAACTCCATCGGCGTACACAGAACCAGTTTGTGAAACATGCAAAGGAGTAGATGCTTCAACCACATCTGTATTGGATAGTTCTATTCGAGAACTTAATTGCTCCCCAAGTATTAATCCCGCCCATCTTGCACCCAAACCAGTTGAAGAAATAGTAGAATCGCCAGCATCAAGAGTTCCTTCAACAGTTATTGAAACTCCGTCTGACACCCTAAAGGAAACTCCATCATCAATAACCAATGACTTCAATTGAGGAATTACTAAATCGTTTTCCAAATAGTAAGGACTCCACTTGGCCTCAAGAATAGTAGACTCTGTCATAACTCCAGAATCTAATGTTGAAGCCATAAAAGTATGAGAAAACGATCTTGAGGAATCCCAAGATACAAAGTCAAAGAAAGAGTCGATTTGAAGAGTTATGTTTTGGAGTCCACCAATAATATCGTTATCTATATCTATGTAACGGGCAGTAGCATTGGTAAAGGCTTGCCCAAATTGATCTGTCAATACATTGGTTCCACCAATAGATATCAAAGCATTCTCTACCGGAATTCCTTTGTCAATAACGGAAAGTTCGAGAGATGAAAGTTGAGTGAAAGATGCTTGATTTGGCACATTTATTACTGATACAATTTCTCCACCTAACATCTCAATGTGACAATTAGAATGGAGTTCTAGTGATTTGTTGAATATGACCGATACAATAGAACTGGTCGAAGTACAAGACCAATTAACCATGGAATCAACGAAAAGTTGACTGCTTTCAACCGATGTTAGTGAGGCAGAAGAATAGATGTTTACCTTATCAGCAATAATCTTTGAATCTTCTCCGATTATTTGTGAAGAGGAAAATATAGATATTTCGGAATTAGAATTGACTATTAGTTCAGAAGAAATGATTTTCAATGTGCTTGTTCCTTGCATTATTAAATTGCCGGAAATGATGTGGGGTTGTCCGTCAGGACGAGGCCCGAGTATCACTGATTGGCCAGTGGTTATAGTCCAATCACCCTGAGGTATTACTGGTATCTGAACCACTTGATTTGTTTGGCCACCCGTCAAGGTTTGGGTCACACCAGTTCCAGAAAATATGGCTTCGATAATTGAACCTTGAGAAAGTAGTGGAAGAGTTGCATAACCATTTGCATCACATTCTATTTCAAAGCCATTAACTTTAATTAACGCTTCAATGGGATTACTTGATATATCAGTAAATTGGACATTTGTTTCTTCAAAATACCCTGAATTAGTTGTTGAAAGACTGATGCTTGTGCTTCCTCCGTAATATATAGTGCCATCTCCTGATGCATCAAATGAATTAGAATTGGTATTCAGTGGCACGAATACTCGGATATTGGCTTGAGACTCATCAAACAATTTCAATGGTGAATTGTGAAGTTCAGCGTTCCAATTAGTAGTTTGAAGATATGATTGCTCTTGAAGTTGAACTCCAAAGGCTTGATACTTTGTAGATAATAAGTCAGTAGTTAAATGGCTATCAAGCATCTCTATTGCAGTATCAGTTCCGCCATGTACTTCGATTGTGCTGCCTAAAAGGACACTATCTTGAAGATGAATTCCTGTTGAAAAATTTTCGATAAGGATATTGGCGAATTCAATGTCTGCATACCAGGAATTTATCGCTGTCGAAAGGGTATCTTGCTGGCTATAAGACTTAGAAATAGCAACATTAGACCAAGAATGAGTGGAGTCTAATACATCGATTGCCAGTGACTGTGATTGAGATACTTGAATTGTATTAACTCCTGTCAAAGTAGAAGATGGACCTCTAAATACCAGCCCTGAAGATTCTGTTTGGATGGATAAATTATGGCCTATAATATGTCCATTTCCGGTTGCTTCAATAGCAGTGTCAACTGATGTAATGAGTAATTGGTTGAGGTAATGAGTTCCTGAGCCAGATAGTGAAAGTCCTGAGTTGACATTGGTAATAGTGATGTTGTCCAGCCTGCAGGTGCCGATGCAATGCTGATCTATTGAAGGGGCAATGCTATTGCTTTGGCCATCAAAAGAAATATTGGAAAGTGAAAATGATGTCGCTCCATTAGATACTAGGATTCTATCTCCTGAAACTACTACGTCATCTACTGATAAATCATCACTGTTTGCAGCATCGATAAGTAAAGCAATATTTTGACCATGCACATTAGATACACTAACCTTAGACGATAGTTGGCTTGAAATTCCCACTGTAACTGAAATAAATCCGATGTTGTTAGCATTTGTTTCACCTGCCATGTTTTTCAGTGCTACTCCTACACTGGAAAAATTAGAATTAGAGATTGTTGATGTTCCTGATGTCTGGATTCCTGTCGCAGATTGCTCTATTTCTACATTCGATATCCCCAGTATTCCACTGTTTAGTATTGAATCATAATCAATTTGAACAGAACTATAGCCATCAATTATTGTAGATGCTAAATTATTTATCCCTATGTAAGAGTGTTCAATCTGCAATCTATTAGCGTTTAATTCTCCGTTTACTAATATTCCAGTCTTTGCGTTCTCTATCAACGTATCATTAAGAAAAGCAACACCGCTGCTTCCAATGACTAATCCCTTCCACAAGCCTGCGCCGTGAGAACCTTGGGTAACTGGGGGTGTTGAAGAGAAGAAATGTGCATCATCAGCAATTAATGTACCTTCTACCTCTATCCAAAAGTTGTCGCCGCAATCAATTGTTGTTCCTGGCTGGATTGTCAATGTTGCTCCTTGATTAACTGTCAAATTTCCTGAAAGAGTTTGTTGTCCACTCCAAGTAACATCTGTACTAATTGTGCTATCAGAAGCACTAACTATTATCGGCCCAGATAAAGAAATTAGCAACAAAGTAATGATGGCAGACGCAGTAGAGGTCTTTCGCATATACTCTCCTTTACATGCTTAGCATATCAAACCAAAGGCTTCCGGTCTCGTTTACGGTTATATGATAAAATTAATCAGTACCGCTTTTGGTGGGCCCGCCCGGATTTGAACCGGGGTCTGACGGCCCCCAGCCGCCAAGTATTGGCCAAGCTAACCCACGGGCCCTTCTATACTAATTATTGTCGTGTAGCGCTGAAAGGTGCAACTTCGTGTATTAGGTCTAGGTGACCAACATACATTCTTCTGCAACAATAGCGGGCTAATCCTACTTGATCAAGTGCATCAGAAATTTCTACTCCTGATGTAACTTTCTCATTGAATTCTTCCCACTTATGAGCTACAACGGCTCCACAACTAAAACATCTAATTGGAATTATCATATTATCGCCTCATCGGTAAGACTTTTGTTTCTTTCTACGAGCACCACGGCCAAGTTGGTGTTTCGCTTCTTTACGACGTGGGTCGTTAACCAAAAGACTTCTATCAAATCTTAGATATTCGTCTCTCAACTCTTCATCTTGACCTTTTGCTCCACCATTATAGTGGACAAGGCCACGGGCAATAGCTGTACGAATTGCATCAGTTTGACCCATGATACCGCCACCTGTTGTGGTTATGTTAATATCCACTTTAGACAATCTGTTCATAGCATCTGCAATAATTAGAGGTTCCATAGCCTTTCTACGAGCCAGAGATGGTTGTAGAATTTCTATTGGTTCACTGTTAACTCTTACTCTGCCTTGGCCAACTTTAACGCTAGCTCTAGCAATTGCAGTTTTTCTCTTACCAGATGTTTCAACGGATTTCTTTTGTTTACGTGCCATTACTGTTCACCTCCGGTCCAACGATGACTTGGCGCACCTAGATTGGCACTTATATCACCTAATGAGATAAATCTCTCTGGCGTGGATTTTCTAATTTTTGAATCATCACCCGATTCATGTCCATCAGGCAAATCGCCAGATAGATGGCTTGGGCAACCGATCTCGACACGCAGATTACGAAGTGCTCTGCGGCCACTACTCTTCTTTTGGTATGGAAGCATACCACGAACGGCACGCTTCAAAATCATATCAGGCATACGTGGGAAAAATGGACCCTTTCTTGCGTGATTCAATTCATACTTAGCATGATAAGTGTTCAATACCGAGTTTGGACTACCAGAAACGATAGCTTTCTCAGCATTGATGATGATTATTTTGTCATCTCGGTCTTCTCTTGCTGCCTTCAAAAGAATGTTAGCAGTTGCTGATGCTAGACGGCCTAGAACAAGGCCTTCAGCATCAAAAACAAAGGTAGTTTCATCCAAGGATAACTACCCCCTTTCCTGATGGGTTTTCGTTCATTAGCTCGCCGTAGGTCATTATTCGACCACCAGCGGCTTCTATCTTCTCGCGAGCACCGGTGCTCACACTGTAGGCGGCGATGGTATGGTTACTGGTTAACTCACCACTACCGAGTAGCTTGCCAGGCACGAGGATGGTTGCACCCTCGGGGGCGTGACGGCTAACGCGGCTAAGGTTAGGTTGGGCCCAGTTTTTGCGACTTCTAGATAGACGCATGGCCACATCTCGCCAAACAGCGGAACCGGTTTCACGAGACTGGGCTTTCAGTTGGTTGATTACACCAACCAATTGTGCGTTTGTCTTGTTATTTGGGTTACTCATTTGACTCCCTCGATGCTTTGAAGCATGCTGCCGAATCGCCAACCCATTATCAATGCACCGACGCGCATTCAAACTCTATTTGCGCGTTTTGAGAGTTTAAAAGTTCAGTTATTCGTATAGAATATCGCCTTTTGCATCTAATAATTCCACAGTTAATCCTGCTGCCCTTCCTTGAATTATTATCTCGTCGTGGAGAGTATCTGAGAAATCGTCAAGAGCGCCAAGTGCGGTAATTCCTGCAACATCGGTTAATTGGTCAATTAAGTGATTCAATACGCAACTTACCCCATAGGCTTGTCCGGCTCTAAAAGCATGGTCAACGCCACCAATTTCTGGCTCTTCGGCTTTCATCCTAAGCATTACTTGCTGAGAATAAGCAACTAAAGCACCATATATTGATTCGATTATCTGTGCTGCTTCAAGATCGCCAAGAAGCATTTGTGCTTCACTTAGAGCGACTCTTACAGCTTGGCCGTAAGTGCCGTGTGCTCCTATTACGTCTGAGGTTTCCTTTTGCATTGCTTGGTCGATGAGGGTTTTCCAGTCTTCCATGGAACAACCACATCCTACCTGCCCCTTGAAGGTTCGGCACGTTTTTACTAACTAAATAGCAATCAAATCTTGAAATCTGTTCCTTCGCCTTCAACAATACCAGCCTGACGGACTGTTCCATCTGCAGCAACAAATTCGCCCGCCTTAACTTGATTATCATACAAGTGGACGTCTTCAAATCGCTTTACTAATACGCCTTCTCCAAGAGACATTGTCAATGTTCTAACAATTACATCTAAAGTTTGCAGTGCACGATCTCTGTGGCTTGCATCAATTGTGTGGTCTGAATATCTTGCTTCCTCAAAGATTGTCAAGAAGCCAGCTAATTGTTCGCTTGGAACCATGTTAAATGCGGTTCTAACGGCTGCTTCAAACTCACGAGTTGTTTCGTAAACCTTCTTCATGAAACCATATTTACGGAAATGTCTAACCAAGTTCTTGTAACAATCAAAGATGGCAGCAATGAATTCATTGCTTGCTTCTAGTTGTAGCATTGTATCAGTCAAAATACCTCTAAGAGCCTGAACTTGTCTTCTGGCCTGAGCCCTTTGATAGTATAATGCTCCACCGATAACTAAGGCCATCAGTAGTATAACTAAGGCCATAGTATTTCCAGGTGTGAAGAAACCAGCACTGGATGATAGAGAGACCGGTTCACTCCATTGAATCTCGTGAGTAATATTGTCATCAGAAGGTGCAAAGAAAGTAGAACCAGGATAGTAAGCGATAATACGCCATCTTCCATCACAATCCTTTCCTCCACAACTTCTTCCATCAAACGCCCATTCAAAGCGAGCAACCCCTTGTTCGTTAGTCTTAGATTTATTATCTCCATCTGTTACCCAACTTCCATTGTCGAAGTATTGGCGCAAGAAAATAACTTCTTCATTTTCGACGGCAAGGTCTAATCTATCTCTTAGCAATGCTACTTCTCCAATTACTATGTCGCCTTCGAATAATCCATTATCTCCAATGTAACTCCAAGTTTGCTTAACTTGAAGGTCTACTCTAGATCTAACTAGAATATTAACATCGGTAAATGAACCGTTTAGAGCGCTAGAAGCGTCTTTATCACAACCACCTGGAACATTTGCATCCGGCTCGAAGGCCACACGTAATATTCTGTAACCTTCGGTCTTTCCGCCGGTGGTTTCAACACCTTTTAATGTCGGATTTTGCAGTGGATCGCCACTAAACCATTCAATAGTACCATCTACATTACTAGTCCTAATTGTAGCAATAGGTCTAACGTTGGATTCTGGGTCTAGATAGATGTTTAGACACTTTCCTCCAACCCATTGGCCGTTAGTTTGTGTTAGACGAGCATCGATGTGGAATGATTCCTTCAAGAAAAGACGATAATATTCAGTCCCGTTAGGGGCGACATACTTGTCTTCGGTTGACTTGAATGGCCCTACTTCACTTATCGCAATTGTCGAATTAGAAAATACTTCAAATTCTGTTTGTAGTGTTTTATTAGAATAACGATATCTGTCATTGTTCTCGTTATCCCACGCAGAATAAGTTACTGTAACTCTAGCTTTACCTGCAATAACGCCCGATAGTTCGCAGTCAATTGCGAAATAACCGTTAATATCTGTATAGCCTTCTTGGCATCCTTGAACTCCAGAATTTCCGTTGATCATTTCATATTGGACTCTTACCTTTCGATTGGAAAGATTTGTTCCAAGTTCATCTTGCAACTGTCCGGTAACTTCCATGTCTTTTTCTTCGACTTGCCCGGTTGCTGGGTTTACTTCACTGGTGTATACGATTTGGTCGTCTACAATTAGTGTAGTTCTGCCTATTAAGGAGAATCCGTTGGCATTATTGGTCATCAAAACACGATATTGTTCACTATATGGTATCGATGAACAAGGATCCCATGACCCGCCCAATGTACGGATATTGGTATTTGGGTCGAGTAATGCACAGCCTTCATTCGGTAGATTTTCCTCGAATCTTAAAATTACATTGACTGGCCCAAAACCATCAGGTAAGAAGCCGGCAGGGTCGTTTCTAAGTAAACTTGGGTTTAGAGGGCTGATGTTTGCCTTTAAGCACCCAATGCTTTCTTCTCTACTCAAGCCGTTCTTGTCGGTATCTCTGTCTGCAAAACCATCATCATTACCATCATAATAACACAAATGAGAGTTATCTGGTTGTTGGGATGGAAGTGTTAAGAATCCGGCAGATGGTGCTATTGTAGCTATAACCTGACGGTAAGCAACGCCAGTGAAATCTGTGCCTTCGAAAATGACATCTACTAATCCTCCGTTAGGGCTGGTAGCACCATTCAAATTGGTTGGGGTAGTTCCGCTGGCTCCATCGTCTGTAATCAAAGCAGTAAAGTCCCAATTATCGCCGGATTGCCGTAAATTATCACTTGTTGTTGCTACAGTAATATTGGTTCTTGAAATAACCCATATCGATTGACTAATAGTAGAACCTTTGAGTCTAGATGAACCTGGGAATTCAAATTGTAATGTAAAATTACCTAATGCGTCTGACCCATTAATTTCGAATGGAATTTCAAAGAATCCTCTGTCATCAGTATAATTAATTCCTGTTCTTCCATCAAACGACCAAGTATAGTTAACTGGTGCATTTGCAACTGCTTGATTAGAATTATCCAATAATTTTGCTTGCACGAGATTAGTTGTGTTTCGATATAATCTTGGAATTGAAGTCATTTGGAATTGTGTCGTTCCAATTACAGAAACATTGATGTATGCTCCTGTTGGTGACAGTGTACTGGTATTACCGGTGAAATAGTTTGCCGAATTGGTAAAGTCAACACGCATTCCATAAGTCTTAGCAGGATAGTTCAGTGGTTCCCATGTGAAATTATAATCATAAACAGCGTCACATGTCGAACAAGCCTTCTTTGGAGGGGCTGTGAATTGTGTCTCGCCCGTACCAATGAATTGCTTGTTTCCATCGATATCCACTTGTAGAGCGATTGGGTCTGCATCCCAAGGATCATTTGTCCTATTAGTAACTGAACCAGTCATTCGCAATGTTTCTCCCGTATTCATTTCAGGGACAATTTCACATCGTGTTTCACTATCTGCGTCGAAAGGATCTACTTTACCGCAAGGTGGTAAGTTTGTTTCCCCACCATTTACAAGTGCAATTAACCAATCATCGCCACTAGTGACAATAAACGGCCTTAATTTGGCAGCCTCGCCGGTTAGGTTTGATAAATTGCCATCCCAATTTGTTGGATATGGTTTTGTGGCTGAAACTGTATTGAAATCTAATCCTGCATTGGTCAATGCTTGAGAATGGAATAATGTTGCCCAATTACCAAAGAAACCATTGTTGTTGTTGATAGTAGAGTCCCAGTAATATACTGGATTTGTTCCTGGTACTAACATAGAACCATAAATGTTCATTCTATGCATTACTCTTACATTTTCTGGTTCGGTATCATCACCATGCATGTATGGGAATGGCCATTCAGATGCTATTTCGGGCCTTACACTACCAACTACTTGGTAATCTCCTGCTGGAAGTGTTGTATTCGAGTATAGGCTTGTGAAGTTACCCGTGATAGGGTCTCCTGTATTGGCATCTGTAACAATCACGTGCTTCTTGTTTAAGTCATCCCAAATGATTTCCTCATAACCTCCAGGCAACTGCCCTACGCCATTGTCCAAACTCGCATTTCTGCGTATTTGTTTCCAAGTTCCATTAATTCCTACGTCCTGTACAAAAGTTACTGAAGCAAAGCCTCGGTTGTCGGTTCTGTATCCATTTCCATCTAATCCTGTAAAGTTAGTCGGGGATGAAATATTACCGAAAGGTCCGCCTCTTACTGTGAATGTAATTGGAACATAATTTATCAATTTAGTATAGTCTCCTCGTTGAGTATCTGCGGTATAGTGAGCCCAAAAGTCAATCTTGAATGGTTGTTCACTGCTCTTAAAAGCCCCCATAGGTGCAATATTAGCAGTCAAATTTGCTTCAACACCAACCAAATATTCTTGTGACCTATTTCCATTGAAAGCAAATAGTTCGGTTACTTCTGCATATACCTTGTAAGTAGTACTATCTCCAACAGTTAGCATTTCTGGATAAATATACTGATTATAGCTAAAGTTACCAAAGTTATTAGTTGGTACATAGATTGATTCTATGGCCGTAGTTCCATTATTTGCCCATTCGATGTTAATTTGAATCGGGACGTTAGGTGCTGGCTCATAGACAAGTGTGACAGGATTAACCCAATCTACGTGTCCGGTGAATCTTTGAGGTGTTTGCGCATCAATCCAAAGCGTACTTGGTGCGTCAAGAGTGATAAATGTTGGAGATTTATCATCTTCATCTAAAACACAGTCATTATCAAAATCCCAATCACTGGATTGAGCGCCATTATAGCATGGGAATGAAACTTCGTTCTCTTCTAAATGGTCGAAATCGATATCTTCCAATGTATCATTGTCATCATCTGTGTCAATTGCATCTGGCCCAACTGAATCGTCTAAGGGATTGGCTAATGCTTCGCCATCTCCAAAGTCGTCGTGATCCCAAGGATTGGTTGAATTACGGTCAAATCTAATTGGCCAAACTAAGATTTCGTCAATGTCTTCCATTCCATCTTGGTCATCGTCTTTATCTATGTCATCTCTAAGACCGTCGTTGTCATGGTCAAAAGCAGCGGTTAATCCATTTGCATTGATTTCTGCTGTGTTATTTAGTCCATCTGCATCCCAATCATCGTCGTTCCAGTCTGTAATATTATCATTATCATGGTCCCATGTTGAGCCCTCTTCGCCGACAAAACAGCCTGGAAGTAATTCTTGACTCCAATCATCTATGCCGTTATTATCATCGTCGTAATCTTCGCCATCAGGAACACCGTCATTATCATTATCAACGTCATAAAATTTAGGATTTTGATACCCCTGAGTCATTTCTCCTCTATCCCATACTGCTTGGAAGAAGCCATCATCATCAGCGTCATCATCATTACCGTCATCATCATTATCCTCACAATTCGTTCCTGTAAAGAAAGATGAGCCTGGTGGCATATTAATCGAAGCGTCGTCGTCTAAATCGTCGTTGGAGTCTACCTCGAAATAATCCCAAAGGCCATCATTATCATCATCAATATCATACCAATCATAAACGCCATCTGCATCATCATCAATGTCTATTGTATTGTTATAACCATCTCCATCCATATCAGGGTCAACGTCATTTTGAATAATATCTGCCCCCAATTCATCTGGGAAATCTTGTACTGGCCCATTATCCGAATTCCAATTCCAGCCTGAAACTGATAATGATAAGCCCATCCAAACATTGTATGCATCCCTATTGTTTTGCATCTGAATGTATGTAATACCAGCATCAACGGTACCATCATTTCCATAATCATAGTGCCAACATCCACCTTGAGCGCCTGGAGTGCAACTCCAGTTATTGGAAGGCCCGCCTGCTGTGGCGCCTTGGTCTAGGCCAGGGTCAGGGCGAGTTGAAAATGGTAGACCGAGTTGGGCATTCACTCCATTAAGTGGCATTTGGTACGCGAAAGCATAAACATAACCGCACGAATATCCAGACTTGAAATTACCCGCAGTCCAACCACAAGTAGAGAGATTGAAAGTCCCTCCAAGTTTTGGATCGTCGATATCTAATATTCCATCATTACCTTCGTCTTGGTCCCACCAATCAGGTAACCCGTCGCCATCTTGGTCGATATCTAGGCCATTTATTAGCGAGTCTCCATCGGTATCGATATCCCATTCATTACCACCATTTCTAGAAGACCATCTGGATAATAAGAACCAGTAGAACTCTGGAACAACACCGGGTGTTGCTGGTTGTGTGCTTCCATCATAACCATTGTAATTCAACATCATATTTTCAAATGGGTTGTGCTGAAATACCATTTTCCAATAATCTGAAAAGTTATCTGAGTAACCTTGTCCATCATCTGAACCATCTAAATCGCCTCCATCAGTAATAGGGTAATAAGGTGTGTAAAAGCCATCGTTCTGGTCGAAATCTACAACACCACAATTTCCATCATCGGGGTCATATAAGTCTGAAAGTCCGTCGTTGTCATCATCCCAATCGATACTGTTTTCAAGGCCATCTCCATCTACATCTGAGTCTATATTATTTGGTCCATCATCTCGGTATAGTGCCCCGTTAATTGCATGTAAATCCGCATCGTTATCAAAGTCACAATCCCAATCGATATCTAGGATGTCGATGATTCCATCATTGTCATCATCTATATCATCCCAATTCAAAATTCCATCTCCATCCCAATCATTGAATTGAGAAAAGGAAGCTCTTCTGGTTATACATCGCGGGTCGGGGTTGGTTGGAATTGGATTTGCTTGAGTTGGGCAGTTCCAAGAGGCTACGTCAGTGGTTGTATCAAGAGGGAATGAGTCGTTTTCATTTTCAATTTGGTCATTATCTAAATCATATTCGAAGTTAGATTGGTCACCACTAACTGAGATATCTCCAAGGTTGTCTGGGGAAGTTGTTCCACCCATGTCAGAGTCTAACCAGTCATAAATTGCGTTATAATTCAAATCAAATGGCCTTAGCCTATCATCATCTAAATCGGAGTCGTAATCAATTTCACAATCTAAACCTGCAACTCCATCAGTGTCTGCCCCTGGTGTTTGATATGAGCCTGAATCATTGGCTCTAGTATAATCATTCAATCCATCACCATTATTGTCAATAACAACACAAACATCTGGAATACCGTCGTTATCATCATCTGGATCAGACATGTCTAGAATAGTATCATTGTCATCATCGGTGTCCGAACTATCTGGTATTCCGTCATTGTCATTATCTGGGTCTAGGAAATTAGGAATTCCGTCACCATCTAAATCACCATCGATAATTTGGGTAAATGATGGAGTTCCTTGTGAGGTTATTGTTGCATCCTCAAATAGTGGATAAAATCCTGAGGCTGTTGCTGTTGCTGCATTGACTCTATTGGCCTCCCATATTACATAATCAACGCCGCCTGAATAAACTAGGTACTCATTTGGTTGCCATACTCTTGGAGCATCGTAAAATTCAGCATTTGCTTGCATGCTTCCTGTGAGGCTTGAATCATAAGGGTGTTCGTCTTCAACATCAGGCACTCCATCGCCATCGTCATCATCATCAAAATAATCTCTAACTCCATCTCCATCAAGGTCACACGGCCAAGAAAATTGATCTATACGACCATCGTTATCATCGTCTTCATCATACCTATCTGCTCCAGAACCATCGCTATCTTCGTCGGTAACACCATCGTTATCGTGGTCCATCGGGTTTTGATCTGCGAGATATCCGACGCCAATTTGAGTATTAGTCCAAGGGTGAATTATCGAAGAGTCAAGGTATCTGTCAGTACTAACGTTAAGTGGGTCAAGTCCTAAAGCCTCAAGAGCTGCAATGTCCAAGGGGCCTTCTAAAATCCCATCATTGTCATCATCCCAGTCATCTACATCTAAAACTCCATCATTATCATGGTCTAGTGGGTCAGTTCCATAGCACCCATCGAATCTCTCCAATAAATCATAAATTCCATCGTTGTCATCATCTAAATCATCTAAATCATTTATACCATCGTTATCGTGGTCTTCCTTATTGGATTCTTCAAGGAAAATAGAGTATGTTTGGGATAGTGCTGCAATTGCAGAAAGGTCATTTATAACTCCAGAAGATACTCCCGAATCCGCCCACATGATGTCGTGAATCGCCGGATGTGGTTGGGGAGGTAAGTGATCATTGATGTTCGCTAATGAGCCCTGACCGGAGGGTTGTTGGCCGGGTTCGACTTCGTCCTTGTCAAGTAGTTCTCCCGTAACAAAAGTGTAACTAGGTGAGGCATCTTCACTACTGAAGTCTTGAACTAGAGATAATGTCGTGCTCGACATCATCAAGAATACTAATATCAGAGATAAGGTTAGTTTTTGGCGGCTTCGTATTTTTTCTTCGTTAGTTATTGAAAGCATTTTAGCACCTGTCTGTCAACCAGCGACTGAAATACACTATATCAACGCGAAGGGTCTAATGAGGGCTTGTGTATCAACCAAGGCGATAAGTATCAAGTCCGTTTGATAATTAAAAAAAGAAAAAAAAGGGGTCCCCTGGAGGGCTAACCCTCCAGAGGACCATTAACCAATGCCTCAGCATTGGTGAAACGTGGTTATATCTTTTTCACAGTTCTAAAGAATCGATGATTCCATCATTGTCATCATCATCATCTTCATTGTCGTCCAAAGCATCGTTATCGTGGTCAAATTGACCAGTCAAATCATTACCGTCGTTGTTTTCGAACCAGTCTGAAAGACCGTCGTTATCATCGTCAGTATCTGCCATGTCAGTATATCCATCGTTATCGTGGTCATAGCGGTAGCTTGTAGCTGTTGCACCGTCGATTTCCTCGGTATCAAGAATATCGTCGTTGTCATCATCTGGATCTACGCCGTCGTTCAATGCATCATTGTCATGGTCACGGCTGCGGTCTTCACCAGCATCCATTACACCATTTCCATTGGTATCTTCCCAATCATTACGATTGTCAATTCCATCATTGTCAATGTCCAAATCGACTACATCGGAAATTCCGTCGTTGTCGTGATCATAGATATCGGTATTTGGATTGCCGTCGGTAACTTCTTGTTGGTCATCAATTCCATCACCATCATCGTCGTTATCTTCGTTATCGTCCACACCATCATTATCGTGGTCCATTGGGTTTTGATCTACATCGTTAGGGATTCCATCATTATCGTTGTCGTTATCGACATCGTCTGGAATTCCGTCTCCGTCATTATCATTTTCGCCGTTTAGATCTTGGTTGTCAAGTTGTTGACCTTGTTGTTGGTCAGATTGTTGACCTTGTTGGCCTTGTTGACCATTTTGGGTTTGACCTTGTTGTTGCTCGTTTTGACCATTTTGATTTTCACCATTTTGGTTTTGCTCGCCTTGTTGTTCTTGTTGACCGCCTTGTTCGCCGCCTTGTTGTTGTTGACCTTGTCCATTGTCTTGTTGTTCACCTTGTTCGCCTTGACCTTGTTCGCCTTGACCTTGCTGACCTTGTTGACCTTGTTCACCCTCTTGTCCGGATTGTCCTTGTTGGCCTTGCTCGCCTTGTTCGCCTTGACCTTGCTCGCCTTGTCCTTGCTCGCCTTGTCCTTGCTCACCTTGGCCTTGCTCGCCCTGGCCTTGTCCTTGGCCTTGTTGTTGGCCTTGTCCTTGGCCTTCGCCTTGTCCTTCTCCTTGTCCTTGGCCTTCGCCTTGTCCTTGTCCTTGTCCTTGGCCTTGTCCTTGTCCTTGTCCTTGTCCTTGGCCTTGTCCTTGTCCTTGTCCTTGGCCTTGGCCTTGTCCTTGTCCTTGTCCTTCACCTTGTGGGTTTTCAGTCTCTCCTCCAGCTTCGGATTCTCCACCGCCGTTAGTTCCGCCATTTCCTGAGCCTTGTCCTGATTCAGTAAAATCAGGGTCATAAGCATCAGGAATACCGTCACCATCGGAATCGGAGTATTCGCCATCGTTAGGATCTGTAGGGTAAGAATCGGTGTTATCCGGCTTACCATCACCATCAGTGTCGGAGTTGTTTGGATTAGTTCCAGCAGCATACTCTTGGGAGTTGGATAATCCATCTCCATCAGGGTCTGCGTTGCCATCTCCGCCATTTGTTGGGTTCAGTCCATTCGAGACTTCCCAGCCATCTGGGAGTCCGTCGCCATCGCTATCAGCATTGTTTATATTAGTACCATGACTTTGTTCCTCAGCATTGGTTAAACCGTCTCCGTCAAAATCAGCACCGCCATCAGACGGGTCATTTGGGTCAGATCCAGTACCGCTAACTGCAGTAAATGCAGAAATGGTAAGGAATAAAGCTAGTAGTACGCTTATCATCTTCGTTTTCATGTTTTTTCACTTTCCTATTTTGGTTTGTTTTACATAGAGAACCCGCTGTTCTCTCTTTCCAAATTCACTGCTACACGGATGTGCACTAAAAGTTGGGAAATTTGCGATGCTACGCACTGTCTTTCAAGATTAAAAATATCTGTAAAATAGTTGGAATCAGGCTCCTCTATAGTGCCTAATTGAGCCTCAGTGTCTCTTTTAACTATTCTACTAAGATTGTTTTTCAAGTCCTCCAAATTCATCGCTTTTCACGGGTTGTTCTTAGGGAACCCAACGTTCCCTCTAATATATCGAACAAACCCACACTATATGAATAACGCGACGCATTGATTATTCAGCAAAGGCAATTGCTGGCAATAAAATAGATGCTTCGTGTGAAAGTACAAATCTCACGATATAATCGGCCAAGTTAGAATCGGAAAATGCATGTAGGCGCTCAGAGCCATTTCCTTTAGCATCGGCAAATAATTTCAATGTTAATCCCTTTTCCTGGCGTGAGAGAGCTATTTTTGCAGCCCTGATTGCATTTGAACCTTCGATACCATCGTGGCCAATCTTGTTCATTCCAAGGTAATGAACGAGTTTGCCCTGTCTCACTCCCTTTTTACCCTCAAGCGCCAACATACCTAAAATGATGAACTGATCTCTTTTCGCAGCATTCCACCGGTGATAATCCCCCGAGAACTTTTCCTCAAACCTGTCAATAATTTCACTATACTGATTGGGGAGTGAAGTTTTATCGATCGGTTTCACTTTTTGCTTTGAGTTGACTCGCACATTTTTCGGCATTATATCTGAAAAAGGAGTCCATAGACATTCTTTATCAAGCCAAGTCGTGAGTTTGTCGTAAAAAACCGGATCTGTTTTCCGCCAATCCCAAACACTCCGTTTTAGCAATTCTGGGGCTAATGATGCAAAACCATCTGGGTCTTGTACAGACAATTCTTTGAATGCTGCTAAGTAACGCTCGACCCTTTTCTCAGTCTCTGCTTGTTCTGCCATCCTACCGTTGTCCTTTGAAGTCATATAATATGTTTTTTTCTTGTTAGTATTTATTTGTTGCATCATTACACGCCCTATTTATTCCAAAAATGCCACTAAGAGTGATTTATAATTGATAATATAATGAGCCTAGGGTTTATGAATAATTCATGTTATAATTGCTTCATCATCGATCTATGTGGCCCAATGCCCTCAATAGAATAAGGTTCATCTATAATTTTCCAGCCTTGGGATTGATAGAAAGGTATTGCATATTCCCTAGCCTGTAAAAATCCAAACTTCGCCCTAAATTGGTGCTTTGAAGTTTCTTCTAAATTAGATAATACAAGCGCTGCTAGCCCCTTTCTCCTCTCACTGGTCAATGTGCCCATTTGTCTTATTTGTATTGCTGGTCTATTATTGGAATTTTGAGAAAGGGGGCTGAAACCTGGGCATTTGGTGGCATCTGGTCCTGCGTGGTCTGCAGCA
>Ga0208766_1000266_pt1 | contig 28504 bp, 21 predicted proteins | sample ETN01SmetaG_3_FD_185792 | JGI IMG/M metagenome (GOLD analysis project Ga0208766, IMG submission 185792) | Marine microbial and viral communities from oxygen minimum zone, Eastern Pacific Ocean - ETNP2014F12-01SV263 (SPAdes) (version 2) | ecosystem: Environmental > Aquatic > Marine > Oceanic ... | reverse complement strand
CTGTGTGCCGAGATCGCTGGTAAATATGGGTGGGCTTTTGTGAATGTGAATATGCGCCCCTACTATGCCGAGGGCTCAAAGAGCATGGCGTACGAAATCGCCGAGCAGCTCGACTGGAAGCTGCCCCAGCACACTGTCGTGCCGATGGCGTCCGGGTCACTGCTCACAAAGATTCACAAAGGCTATCAAGAGTTAATCAAGCTTGGTTTGACCAGGAACTCGAAGCCAGCCGTGCACGGTGCACAGGCCACAGGCTGCTCTCCAATCTCCGCTGCATATAAGCAGGGTATGGATTTCTTCAAGCCGGTCAAGCCGCAAACCATCGCCAAGTCGCTCGCCATCGGCACTCCGGCGGACGGGTTTTACGCGCTCAAGGTGATGAAGGAAACCGGCGGTGCGTCGGACGACGTGAGCGATGACGAAATACGCGAGGCAATGTCGGCGCTGGCCAAGTGCGAGGGCATCTTCACCGAGACCGCTGGCGGTGTGACGGTGGGCACGGCGAAGAAACTGGTTGCCTCGGGCAAGATTCCCGCCGAGGATTCCGTCGTGCTTTGCGTCACCGGCAACGGCTTGAAAACGCTCGATGCTGTGCAGGGGCATGTCGGTAAACCGGCCGGCATCAAGCCAAGCCTGCGGGAGTTTGAGCAACTGATGGAGAAGGACGGTAATAAAGTCAAATCGAAGTAATCCGGGAAATCAATTCAGTATGGCAGTAACAGTAAGAATACCCACCCCGCTGCGGAAGCTCACGAACGAGCAGGAAACCGTCGAGGTCGAGTCCGCCACCGTTGGTGCGGCTGTCGATGAGCTCGAGGGCAAGTTTCCCGGCATCAAGGAGCGCCTTGTCGGCGAGGACGGCGAAATTCGACGTTTCGTGAACGTGTACGTCAACGAGGAGGACATCCGTTTCCTCGACAACCAGGCCACTCCGCTTAAGGACGGTGACGATGTCAGTATCATCCCGGCCATCGCAGGCGGTTGACCTGAGGAGACAACACCATGGCCACCAAAAAAAAGGCAACGCGCAAGACCGCGCGCTTCTGGCTCATGTTTCCGCCCAAGCTCATCACTAAGCCGGTGGTTTGGGAGCTGTCTCAAAAGTTCCCCGTCATCACTAACGTCCGGCAGGCGAGTGTGACGGATGAGATCGGATTGGTCTGCCTCGAACTCGATGGTTTGGCTGATGAAGTGAAAAAAGCCATCACTTGGCTTGGTCGCAAGGGCGTCAGCGTCGAGCCGGTCGAGATCAACGTCATCGAGAGCTAAGCCCGGCCGCGCGGTTCAGGCGGTCGCACAGTGCGCTCCACTCTTTGCCGTCTGGCAACTCCTGTATTAGGATAGTTTCCGCGCCAAGCTGGTCGCAGCGGTGCAGTGTGTCGTATATCTCCCTAGCAAAGTCTCCGGCGTTTTTAGGCAAGCAATGCCAGTTCCCACGTTCCCAGACGGGCGGAGCCGGCTTGCGGGCGATGATGTGGGTGGCTTCACTCGCCTGGTCAAGTGCAGTATCCAGTTCTCCTTTCACCAGTATCAACTTCGCCTTTGGGGAGTAGTGCCTCGTAAGCTGGCCAGGGCTTTTCAGCAACTCGCCGGAGGCGGACGACTTGCCTGTTGCCACTTGGCCGATAACGGTTTGAAGCTGACCAAGCGATATCGAACCGGGGCGCAGCAGGGTCGGCGGGGTGACGGTGAGATCGAGTACGGTAGACTCTATGCCTAGGTCGCACGCGCCGCCGTCGATCACGAGTGGGATGTGGCCGTCGAGCTGTTCGACGATGTGCTGAGCCCGTGTTGGAGACACGCGGTTGGAGCGGTTCGCGCTGGGGGCAGCAAGCGGAAAGCCGCACTTGGCCAGTACGGCTCTAAACACCGTGTGCGCAGGGCAGCGGATGGCTACGGTATTGCCCCCCGCTGTGATGCTGTCCGGGATCGAGTCGGCCTTGGGTAGAATGAGAGACAGTGGCCCAGGCCAGAACGCTTCGGCCAGTTCAGCCGCAGCCCTTGACCAGACGGAGACACAGCTTCTGGCCATCTCGATGGAATCGACGTGGACGATAAGCGGGTTGCCGGCAGGTCGGCCCTTGACCTCGAAGATGCGTGAAACGGCCTTGGGCGAACGTGCGTCGGCGGCTAGGCCGTAAACGGTTTCGGTCGGCAACGCAACTAGTTGCTCTTGGGCAAGCAACTCCGCGGCCAGGTCAATCGCGCCGGGCTTGCCCGCAGGTTGAACCGCCGTGCTGAAGGGTTGTTGGCTCGGTTCAGTCACGGCGTGGGCTGGGCTATCTCACTACCGCGAGTTTTTAGCGGATGAGCAGCGGCGCGATCACCAGCGCAATGACGCTCATCAGCTTGAGCAGGATGTTTAGCGATGGACCGGAGGTGTCCTTGAGCGGATCGCCCACGGTGTCGCCGACGACGGCGGCCTTGTGCGGCCCGGATCCTTTTACATAGTTTACGCCGTCGATGGTCAGGCCGTCGCCTTCTTCGAACATTTTCTTGGCGTTATCCCAGGCGCCACCGGCGTTGGCTTGGAACAGTGCGAGCAGCACGCCACTGACGGTGACGCCGGCGAGCAGTCCTCCGAGTGCCTCGGCAGCCGCCTGTCCGTTGCCGAGATAAGCCTTGAATCCAAACCCGATAACGATCGGAGTCAGCACGGCGAGCAGTCCGGGCTTGATCATGCTGATAATGGCGGCTGCGGTGGAGATCTGCACGCACTTGGCGTACTCCGGTTTGCCGTCGGCTTGACGGTAAAGCTCTTGGTCATCCACGGACCATTGATCGACCGGTTTGCTGTCGTTGCGGCGCATGGCCTCAAGGGCGTTACTGAGTTCCGGGATGGAGCGAAACTGGCGACGTACCTCCTGAATCATTGCCATGGCGGCACGTCCCACCGCATCGATCGCCATGGCGCTGAAAACGAACGGTAGCATCGCGCCGACGAACAGGCAGGCCATTACGTTAGGATCGGAAATATCGATAGACTTGATTTTTGCCGAGGCCATGTAGGCAGCGAAAAGTGCCAATGCGGTCAGTGCGGCCGAGCCGATCGCGAAGCCCTTGCCGATCGCGGCGGTGGTGTTGCCGACGGCATCAAGTCGGTCGGTGCGGGAACGGACGGTCGGAGGTAATTCGCTCATCTCGGCGACGCCGCCGGCATTGTCGGCGATGGGACCATAGGCGTCGATCGCCAGCTGAATGCCGGTGTTGACCAGCATTCCGACAGCGGCGATCGCGATGCCGAACAGGCCCGCAAACTCGTACGCACCAAGGATGGCCGCTGCGATAAACAGGGTCGGCCAGAGCGTCGAACTCATGCCGGTGCCCAGCCCGGCGATGATGTTGGTGGCTGTGCCGGTGACTGACTGCTCGCTGATGGCGAGCACCGGTTTCTTGTGGATGCCGGTGTAGTATTCGGTCACGAAGCCAATACCCAGGCCACAGGCCAGGCCGCAGATGCTCGCATAAAAAACGCCCATGGCGGTGTAGGTGTCATCTCCCACTTTCCACTCCGCCGGGAGGACGGCTGTGATGGTGAAAAATGCGCCACCGATCATCAACGCAGCGGCGGTCAACTCGCCCCGTGTCAAGCCCGACTTGGGATCACCGCCTTCTTTCACGGAGACAACAAGTGTACCGAATATCGAGGCAACAATGCCGATGGCGGCGAGCATCAACGGCAGCAAAACCACTCCGATCGCACCGGTACCTCCCTTAAGAGCCTCAAACTCTGGAAGAGTCATCAGCACTGCGCCCAGCACCATCGCGGCGATGATCGAGCCGACGTAGCTTTCAAACAGGTCGGCACCCATGCCGGCGACGTCACCCACGTTGTCACCCACGTTGTCCGCGATCGTCGCGGGGTTTAGCGGGTGATCCTCTGGGATGCCGGCCTCGACTTTGCCAACCAAGTCCGCGCCCACATCAGCAGCTTTTGTGTAAATGCCGCCACCCACTCGGGCAAACAGCGCGATCGATGACGCGCCAAATGAAAAACCGGTCAGCACGGTGATCACCTTGGGAGGATCCCAGCCCAGCTCGCTGTACAACAAAAACAGCAGGCTCAGGCCAAGCACCCCAAGACCGACGACGCCCATGCCCATGACGGAGCCGCCGCGGAACGCAACGTTGAGCGCATGGTTTAGTCCACTCCGGGCTGCGTTTGCGGTGCGTACGTTGGCCTTGGTGGCCACCTTCATGCCGATGAAGCCGGCCAAGCCGGAGCATAGCGCGCCAACGGCGAATGAGAGTGCGATTAGCGGACTGGTGTTTTCGCTGGTACTCGTCACGGCTAGCAGGAGTGCCACGATGGCAACGAACCAGGCCAAGCGAGAGTATTCAGCCTTGAGAAAGGCCATGGCACCATCGGTAATGTAGCCGGCGATGCGCTTCATGCGGTCGGTGCCGACTTCCCGGTTGGCCACCCACTTGGAAAACCAAAAGGTGTACAAGAGGGCCACAACGCCGATGGCGAGAATAATCGCGAGAACATTATTCATATTTATATATTATATAATATAGGTGTGAAGGGTAGGTGGCAGTACAGATACAACATACAGGACGCCGCATGGCGGCTGGAAAGTGCAAAATGGCTAACCGGGAATCGGGGGCCTAACATCATGATCTATCAAGTTGAAACGGGTGATGCCTCCTAATGCACACCGCTTAATTAAACGTTTTTTGTGCTCGGTCAAGAGGTTATTCCATTTAGGGCGAAAAATATCTGACGAGCAGATCAGTCGGTTTGGCCAAGCGCCTTCTTTTGCTGTTCGAGCACAGTGATGACTTTCTGCAACTCTGCCTCCGCTTGGGCAAGCGGTATATTGGTTGCATCGAAATTTCGGGATTTGCAGGCCTTCTCCAGAGCCTCACAAGCCTGAGCCAAGCGTTCGGCCCGGAGGTTGCGGGCGCTGCCCTTGAGCGAGTGGGCCGCCTCGCTGATTTCGCCAGCGTCTCCGACTTCCAGTGCCTCTCGGGCTTGGGCCAGCCGGGCAGGGGCGTCCTTCAAAAAGAGATCGATCAGTTCGGCCACCACGGCGGCATCACCAAATGAGTGCAGTCCACTCGCGATCGAGTCGGCATCACTCGAGCCGGCATCTCCGCGTACTGCCCCCACTTCACCGGCAATTCCAACCAGTGCTTCGTCAAGCTGCTTCAAGTCAATCGGCTTGATGAGGTAGGCATCCATGCCGGCGTCGAGGCACTTGCGTTTCTCGTTCGGGTCGGCGTTGGCTGTGACAGCCATAATGCGGATCTGTCGGGTGCGGCCCGGGAGCTGACGGATGGCTCGGGTGGCTTCGCAGCCGTTCATTTCAGGCATGTGGCAGTCCATCAGCACCACATCGTATGGTGTTCGGCGGATCGCCTCGACGGCTTCGAGTCCGTTCGCCACGGCATTCGCCGTGTAGCCGAGATTCCCGAGCTGCAGCAGCAGCACCTTGCGGTTCACTTGATTGTCCTCTGCGACTAGTATCCGGAGCGCCTTGGCTTCTCCCGTGGCTTGAGCGGAAGTCGTCTCGTCAGTAAATCCCCGTTCGCCGTCGAGCAGACGACCGATGCACTCAAGCAGGCGGGATTGCTTGACCGGCTTGGCAAGGCAAGCATCGATACCGGCTTCCTGCCAGACTGCTGGCTGGAGCATTTGCCCCATGGGGGCCAGTAGAATCAGCTTCAATTCCGTAAAAATCAGGTCGTCCTTGATGATTCTGGCCAATCCGAGACTGTTCTCTTCCGACATTTCACTGTCCAGGATGACCACTCGGAAAGGATCTTCGGTGGCGGATGCCTCCTGAAGCAGTCTCATAGCTCCGGGCGCCTCACCGGCCGCAGTCGTCTTGATGCGGCGTGAGCAAAACTGGTGATGCAAAATCTGGCAGTGAGTTTCGTTGTCATCGACTACCAGCACATTCAGGCCGGCCAGGAGTTGCTGCTGTTCCTCTGCCTCGCCCGCCTCGGTTTGCTTGCGAAGGGGTAGTTCGAACCAAAAACTTGAGCCTTGCCCCAGCTTACTCTCGAAGTCGATCCTGCCGCCCATGATCTCGGTCAACTGCTTCGAAATCGTCAGCCCAAGGCCTGTGCCCTCGTAGCGGCGCGAGAGCGATCCGTCGCCTTGGCTGAACGGCTGAAACAGACGTTGATGTGCTTCCGCTGGGATGCCGACGCCAGTGTCGGCTATCTCGCAGCGGATCGTCACCTCGCGACCGTTCTCGCGAACAGTGCTCAGCTTCACCATGACCTCGCCGTGGTCGGTAAACTTGATCGCGTTGCCGACTAGGTTGGTCACGATCTGGCGCAATCGCCCCGGGTCGCCGATGACACGCGTCCACACCTCCTCGTAAACAAGACAGGCCAAGTGCACACCCTTGCTGTGGGCACGCTCCGCGAGCAGATCCACAGCGCTCTCGACCGTTTCCCGCAGGTCGAACGGGATCTCTTCAATCTCCAGTTTTTGCGCCTCCATTTTTGAGAAGTCGAGAATGTCGTTGATAACCCCCAGTAGTGCGTCGGCGCTCAGGCGGATGGTGGTGAGGAACTCCCGTTGCTGCTCGTTCATCGGCGTGTCCAGTAACAGACCTGTCATTCCGACAATGGCGTTCATTGGCGTGCGAATCTCATGGCTGGTATTGGCGAGGAACTCCGACTTAACCCTCGCCGACTCCAGCGCGGCATCGCGTGCTTGGGCCAACTCAGCTTCGGCTTCCTTCAGCGCTGTGATGTCCTTGGAGACTCCAAACGTCCCGACGATTTCGCCGTCGGTATTATGCATCGGCATCTTAGTCGTCAGCACCCACCTTTCCAGACCGTTGTTCCATGTCTCTTTCTCCGTCTTGCCGATGATCGCTTGCCCGGTCTCAAGGATGGCCTGCTCATCGTCCATCGCGAGGCGCGCGTGTTCTACACTGAAAAAGTCAGCATCCTTTTTGCCTACGGCATCGCCGGGATCGGCTAGTCCGAAGTCCTTGGCCATGGCCCGGCTGATCATCAGGAACTGGCTATCGCGATCCTTAAAGTAAATCCGGTCTGGGATGCTCTCAAGTAGTGTGCGCAACAAGTCGCGCTCATGTGCCAACGCGATCTCGGTGCGTCTTTGCTGGGTGACATCCCAAAAAATGCCTTGCACTCCAGTGCACCGGCCGGACTCGTCGCGGATCGGAGTCTTGACAACGTGCACCCACGACTTCTCTCCCTCCGTCGTCACGTGTTCCTCCACCGTGTCCAGCGACTGGCCGCTTTCCATGATGCCTATGTCATCCTCCCGGTATTTGTTTGCGAGGGAGGTGGGAAAAAAATCAAAGTCACTCCTGCCAATGATCTCGCGCCGTGGCCTGCCCAGTTCCTCACAGAACTGTGTGTTGGCAAACGTGAATTTCCCAGCGGCGTCTTTCCGGAAAATATTCTGCGGAAGGTTTTCCACCAGCGAGTGAAACAAAATCTCTGACCGGCGCAACTCCAGCTCTGCCCCCTTTTGCTCAGCGATGTCCTGTACCGTGCCTTCGTAATAAAGCACTTTGCCTGAGTTGTCCGATACCGTACGGGCTGTTTCTGAGATCCAGCTCCGTGAGCCGTCCCGACGGAATATCTCAGACTCAAACTGCTCGATGCGCCCCTGTTCCCGGATCAGTTTGAGGAATAAATCCCTTTGCTTCGGATCCACGTATAGCTGGCCCTCAATATCTCCTATCGCTTCGATCAGCTGCGCTGGCGAGTCGTACCCGTAAAGCTCTGCCAGCCGATGATTGGCATAACTGTACCGGCCCTCCTCCGTGGAGCGGAAAATGCCTACCACTACCTCATCGAATACTTCAGGGTGGGCTACCGGATCAACGGCTGGTGTATCGTGGTTCGGTTCAGTCATCGAGAAAAGCCGTACACAGGCCGACGAAGAGTAAAAACTCCCTCTCGCTTGGCCAAGCGCGAAAAGCAGGCAGTGAGGAGTTTAGTGAAGAGAGTGGATCATTTGGTCTAGGTTGTGGAGCCTTTTGGATTGTCTCGCCCCCTTCCATTCATTACTGTGTGGGCGGGCGGATTGGTCCGCCGGATTTATGAGTTTTGAATCTGTTTCATTTATCCAGCGTCTTGATAGATGATGCTAAATGATCCCATGATTATCTCCCATCCTCTCTTGTCCCGGCTCTATCCCGCTGGGTGTGGGAGCTTGGCCAAGTGCGCCCGGGTGAGAGCTAAACAACGGATGGATCAACGCAGAAGGCACTGTCTAATCGTCATGTTGTTGAATTTCGTTTTGCTGTTCACGCTTGTTGGCCAGACACTTGCCCAGGCGGCCGGTGTGGATGCAGCACCTGCGGATGCCTGGCCGATGTATCGAGGGACGGCTTCACTCACCGGTGTCTCGAAAAGCAAGCTTGGCCCTTCACTCCGGCAACAATGGACGTTTAAGGCCAAGGAGGGCATTCGCAGCACCGCCGCAATCACTGGCGGCAAGGTTTATGTGGGCTGTGACGACGGCCGTTTGTACGCGCTGGACCTTAAGACCGGAAAAAAGATTTGGGCGTTCGAGACGGACGACATTATCGAGTCGTCGCCGCTGGTCCACAACGGCCGCGTTTACTTTGGCTCGTCAGACGGCTTTGTATATGCGCTTAAGGCCGAGAACGGCAAGTTGGATTGGAAGTTCGAGACAGAGGATCGTGTGCTCGGCGCACCGAACTTGTTTCAGCCAATCGGTACCGGTGCCAAGCCGGCGCTGATCGTCGGTAGCTACGACTTTCGACTTTACTCCCTGGACTTGGAGAGTGGCGTGAGCAACTGGCATTACGAGACAGCCAATTACATCAACGGCTCGCCGGCGGTGTCCTCCGGTCGGACGGCCTTTGGCGGCTGTGACGCCGTGTTGCATGTCATCCGCTTAGGCAAGGGGGAGAAGGAAAAGCAGATTGACGCCGAGGCGTACATCATCGGTTCTGCCGCGGTGGTCGATGACATGGCTTACATCGGTCATTATGAGAACGAGTTTCTCTGCATCGACATTAACGCAGGGAAGATTGCCTGGAAGTACAGGGACCGCGCTTTCGCCTACATCTCTTCGCCGGCGGTGACGGCGGATCGCGTATTGGTCGGCTGCCGGGACAAGCGGCTGCATTGTCTAGATCGCAAGAGCGGCAAACGACTGTGGGCATTCCGCACGCGAGGCAGTGTCGATAGTTCGCCAGTGGTTGCGGATGGCAAGGTGGTTGTTGGGTCGGACGACGGCAATTTGTACATGGTCTCCCTGGCAGACGGGAAGAAACTTTGGTCGCATGAGATAGGAGAACCAATCATCGCGGCGCCCGCTGTAGCCAGCGGCGTGGTGATTATCGGCGCGGAGGATGGGCGGGTTTATGCCTTCGGCCCGGCAAAATGAAGCATTAAATATGCTGCTGCTTAGTTCTTTGATTGGACTTCACGATAGGTAATCAATTGCGACTTGCGCGGTTTATCAATCCACAAGTTTAGGGAAGCTTTTAATTCATTTCCACTAAAAAACTCTTTTCGTCGTTGATCTTCAAAACAAACTTCATATCGACTGCTTTCACTTAACCCCCATAGTTTTATTACCTTTGATTTAGTAATACATTGGGAGCGTCGAAATGCCATTATAATTCCAGAGTTGTCATTTTCGCTGTGAAACTGAAATGCCAATCTTTAATAAAATCGATTGATTCCATTCCATCGTATCTGAAGGAAAATGGCGTACAGCTATTGCCTGCGAGATATTCGGCTAACCACTTATCTCGGCTATCGTATGCCGCAGAATCTGAGATGCGATGCAATGGCACGCCGGAATGTGGATAGGTGCCATTATCTGACAGCAGTCCCAAAAGAACGATTGCTTGTGTCGAGGCTAGCGTGATTAGCCATTGATGAGCGCCCCGAACAATGGCTAGTGATCGATGTTTGGCGAATGGTTCATCTAGTTCAATATAAGGTGAGTAATGAATTAAGCTTTTCAGCATAATAACTGTTTTGGGTTGTCAACGCTCGAAAACTTTCCACGCTATAGCACAGCCCCGATTGTTGCGAGTAGGAGGTGTTTCATTTCCTTCGTTGCTGAGCGAACAACCACTCCATAAACCCATCCGTGAAGTATGCGAAGTCGTCAATGACGTGACCTTGTGCTTTATATTCGTGATATCTGATGTCGGTAGCACCTGCATCCTTTAGGGCGTCGAAGCTGATGCGTGAGCCTTTGACCCCTTTGTCGCCATCACCGTTGAAGATCCAAATGGGGATTTGCTTGATGGCCTTTGCTTGTTCAGCGTTTTGTGGCCCATGGAAGTAACCAGATAGTGGAGCAGCGGCTGCAAACTTATTTGGAAATGTACGGATAAAATTCCATGTGCCCTGGCCTCCTCGAGAAAAACCGGTCAAGTAAAGCCGATCCAAGTCCGCGTTTGGTGTATTCGGTGTATCATTCAGTTCAGCGATCATGTCATCAAGGGCATTGATGGTCATGGTTCGATATTCATCGCTCGACCAGTTATCCTCTTTCTTCCGATTGCGAGGCACGAAAAGAATGTGCGGGTGGGCTTTTTGAATCTTTGGCAGCGACCACACTCCCTTGGGGAAACCTTTGTGCGTATTGATCGTAAGGTCAGTATAGCCGTGGAGAAAAGTCACCACCGGATACTTCACGCCAGCCTTGAGATGTTTTGGAATATAGAAGTGATAAGGCAGTCCGTTTTTGTGTTTCCGATCTTCGTAAAGCGTACCGAGGTTCTTGATCGTCCCAATCTCGTTTCTAATCCCTTTAAGCCTTTTGGTTTCTTCTGCGGGTATAATTCTAGAAACTCCGGTCTGAGCAATGGCAAGTTGCACCGTAGTGCAACAAAGTAATAGGGCTAAATGAAATTTATTTCGCGTATAATATTTCTTAAGGATCATTTTTCTGGGAGTGGTCTACCTTGATATTGGTCCGGGTAGTGAGCTTTTGGTCGGATCGCTGCAGGGCGAATAGTAGTCGAGCGTGAAGTTCAGGGTCAAGATGTGGCATGGAGGGGTTGCCGTTTGACAGTAACAAGGTGCTGGCGGCAATCAGGGCGCTTATCAAGGCCACCGGCTCGTAGAGCATCATCAAATCCACCTTAAAAAAATCCAAAGGATGGTCTCCAATACTTTGAAGAAGTAGCTTACCGCCGAGGTGGTAATCACTGGTTAGGTGTTAGGACAGAAGCCCTTTGACCACTTTGCCGTGGACGTCGGTGAGGCGGTAGTGGCGGCCTTGGTATTTGAAAGTCATTTTTTCGTGATCGACGCCAAGGCAGTGCAGCATCGTCGCGTGCAGGTCGTAAATGTGCACCGGATTTTCGACGACGTTGAACGAAAAATCGTCCGTCGTCCCGTATGTTGTCCCGCCCCGGATGCCGCCGCCTGCCATCCACATGCTGAAGCAACGTGGGTGATGGTCGCGCCCGTATCTATCGATGTTCAATCCGCCTTGCGCGTAAACCGTCCGTCCAAATTCGCCACCCCAAATCACCAGAGTTTCCTCAAGCATGCCACGTTGTTTGAGGTCGGCGATCAACGCGGCGGACGACTGATCCACATCTCTGCATTGGAGCGGGATATCGCGCGGCATATCTCCATGCTGATCCCAACCGCGGTGATATAACTGAATGAAACGGACACCGCGCTCAGCCAAGCGGCGGGCCAGAAGGCAATTGGCTGCGTACGTGCCCGGCTTGCGCGCGTTTTCCCCGTACAGACGAAAAATGTGTTCGGGCTCGCCGGAGGTGTCCATCAACTCCGGCACCGAGGTTTGCATTCGATACGCCATCTCTGCCTGTTGAATGCGCGTGAGAATTTCCGGGTCGCCCAACCTCTCGTGATGCTCACGGTTCAGCGCCTGGCCCAGGTCGAGTATCCGCCTCCGTCGCTTCGCTGTGATCCCGCCCGGGTTGGACAGGTACAGTACCGGGTCGCCCGACGAGCGAAACTTCACACCCTGGTGTTTCGACGGCAAAAAGCCACTGCCCCAAAGCCGAGCGTACAAGGCCTGCGAATCGCGCTTGGCACTACCCTTCGAAATCATCACCACGTAGGCCGGTAAATCAACGTTCTCGCTTCCGAGGCCGTAGCTGGCCCAAGCGCCCATGCTCGGTCTTCCCGCTTGCTGAAAACCGGTTTGGAAAAATGTGATCGCCGGGTCGTGGTTAATCGCCTGTGTCTGCATCGAACGCACCACGCACAACTCGTCGGCCACCTGGCCAAGATGTGGCAATAACTCGCTCAACTCCGTCTCGCTTTGCCCGTACCTCGAAAATCTGTAGATCGATTTGCAGGCCTTTTTTTCCTTCTGCCCGGAGGTCATCCCGGTGAGGCGTTGCCCACCAAAAAACTCGCTGCCGAGCACCTGCCCATGCGCCTTTTCCAGTGCGGGCTTATGATCGAGCAACTCGAACTGCGACGGCGCACCGCTCTGGAAGAGATAAATCACCCGCTTGGCCTTTGGCGCGAAATTCGGAAAACCGGCCAAGCCTGCGAACAGCCTCGGATTGAGTAGCGAAGCGAGCGCCAACGAGCCGATACCTGCGCTCGTACGGCTGAAAAACTGCCGCCGAGTCTGCATCATTGTGAGGTCGGTTTCAGGCGCCATGGGTCAGTTTCGCGTGATGGCCTCGTCGGTGCTGAGTACCGCGTTTGCCAGCGATGCGTAAGCGGCTAGTTCGGTTGCGTCGACTGCTGGATTAAATGGCGACTCACCTACTGCCAGCAACCGGATGGCAGACTCCGGTTCGGTACCAAAGCTCGTTTGCAACTGCTCCAGTGCATTCTGCAACAAACCCAGCTCACGCTCTGTCGGGCGCCGCCCGCACGCAAGCCTGTGCAACAACGTCAGCCTCGACTCCACCATCAAGCCACCGTCTTGTAGCACTCGCTCCGCCAGTTTGCGCGCCGCCTCAACAAACGTTGGGTCGTTCATCAGAACCAGCGCGGCGAGAGGCGTGTTCGTCTTGCTCCGAGTCAATACGCATACCTCCCGTGACGGAGCATCGAACGCCTGCATGTTCGGCGGCGGCACAGATCGCTTCCAATACGTGTACAGACTCCGGCGGTATAATTTCTTGCCGTGATCCTGCGCAAAGCGTGGCACATTCTCGTATACGACATCGTCCCATAGCCCCGGCGGTTGGTAAGGTCGGACACTTTCGCCGCCGAGTCGCCCGACAAGCAGTCCGCTCGCTGACAACGCGTGGTCGCGGATCATTTCAGCGGGTAGCCGGAACCTCGACCCGCGTGTAAACATGCGGTTGGCTGGATCGGTCTCAAGCAGCTCTGGCGTCGTACGGCATGACTGTCGGTATGTTGCCGACATCACGATGAGTTTGTGCATTGCCTTCCGGTTCCAGCCAGTACGCACAAATTCGTCGGCCAGCCAATCTAGCAACGCCGGGTGCGTCGGCCACTCGCCTTGCGAACCAAAGTCCTCCGACGATTTTACGATGCCGGTGCCGAAGTGCATCTGCCAAAAACGGTTCACGAGAACACGCGCCGTCAGCGGGTTTTCCAAGCTGAAAATCCACCTAGCAAGACCTAGTCGACTGCGCGGCTCCCCTGTCGGCCAATGGCCAAGCGCAGCCGGCAACCCTACACTGACCTCGGCGTCGCTTGGCTGGTCATACTGCCCGCGAGTCAAGACGAATGTTTTCCTAGCCGGGCTCAGCTCACCCATCACCATAGCCGACGGGACTGCTTCGCCAAGCGCGGCCAACGTTTCTTTCGCCTCCTTAAGTTGCTGCATCATTGCCGGCTTTTTTTCCAACTCGGCAATCAGGGCGCGTTGCAGATTCATCTGCTTGCGCTGTGTCGGGCTAGGTACCTTTACGAACGGCTTGTCTGCCAGTTTGTCCCCGTTTCCAACGTGCGCTGTTTCCGGCACATTGTTAAACAATGCATAAAATTCATAAAACTCTCGCTGCGAAATCGGATCGTATTTGTGGTCGTGACACCGCGCGCAGCCGAAGGTCAGTCCGAGAAACACTCCAGCCGTCGTCTCCACACGATCCACCACTGTCTCAACTCGGTACTCCTCGTTGATGACGCCACCTTCACTTTGGATGGAGTGGTTGCGGTTGAAGCCGGTGGCCACTTGTTGCGAGAGTGTCGCATTCGGGAGTAGGTCCCCGGCTAGCTGGTGAAGAGAGAATTTATCAAACGGCATGTTTTGGTTGAATGCGCGTATTACCCAGTCGCGCCATGGCCACATCACGCGCCGTCGGTCAAGACTGTAGCCATGCGAATCGGCATAGCGTGCGGCGTCTAGCCAATCAAGCGCCATCCGCTCGCCGTAATGAGGCGACGCCAACAACCGATCAACGACCCGTTCGTATGCACCCGGCGAAGTGTCGGCGAGAAAGGCATCGATCTCGGACGGCGAGGGAGGAAGTCCGATGAGGTCAAAATTCACACGCCGAAGAAGAGTTTCTTTATCCGCGAGCGGTGAGGGTTGCAACCCGGCCTGCTGCAGCTTTGCAAGGACGAAATGGTCAATCGTGCCACTTGGCCAATCGGAGTTTCTTGCCGGAGGAACCGCAGGTCGCTTGGGATGAATGAACGCCCAATGCTCTTCCCACTCGGCACCCTGCGCAATCCACGCGCGTAGAATCCCGATTTCGGCCGGACTCAACTCACGGCCGGACTCAACGGGTGGCATTCGTCCCCCCTGATCGGTATTGGTGACGCGCAGGAATAACTCGCTTGCGCTTGGCTTACCGGGAACGATTACCGATTGGCCAAGCGTGCCGGTGTCGAGTCGCAGGTCAGCTTTGCGCTTCGTAGCATCCGGTCCGTGACATTCAAAACAGTTCTCCGCGAGAATCGACCGTATATCGCGATTGAAGAGCACCGGTTCTCTCGCCGCCACCAAACTGGCCAAGAGCCAGACGGTGAACAGCAGAAGGCGCTTAAGTGAAATGTTCAAAGAGGAACCCAAAGGGATAAACAGATTAACCCTATAAAGGAATAAACAATCGTTGTATCTATGACCGTTTTCAAGTCGTTTTAACTGTTGTTGCAGAGGTGTGTTCATTTCCCTCCAACTTTCAATTGTTCAGCTGTTTTGCCGCCATGTTTGCTGATTTGGCAGGCAACTTCTGTGTGCCGGCTTATTTCCCAAGCACTGATTTTAACCAAAAATGCGCCATTAACGCAGCGCCGTTACTAGAAGGATGCACCCCATCCTTAGCCCAATGTTCAGGTGGTGCTATTGTTACGGCCTGATCAAACATCGATTGAAACGCAACAAAGCGGGCGTTAAATTCATTTGAAATGTTTTTTGCTGCTGCTCTGAAGTTGTCGAATTTGGGAAACCACTTATCAGTTACGGCACCGCATCGAAGCACAAATGGCTCACAAATAACTAATTTTACTTCTGGCAATATTTTTTTTGTTCTACGCAGTAATTTGCGATAGTCGTTCTCGTAATTTTCTACGGTACCGTTGTAGTTTCCGTTAAGATAATGCCATATATCGTTGACTCCAATTAGTATACTTAAAACATTAGGTTTAAGATTGAGGCAATCTGCTTCCCATCGTGCCGCCATTTGAAACACTTTGTTACCACTTATCCCTCGATTGAAAATCTTAATGTCATGCCCGGATAGTTCAGTGAGCATATTTGCTGCAGCAATCCATGAATAGCCTCGGCCAAGGGCTTTGTAATTATTTGCCTCATTGGCATCCGCCCTACTTCTGCCGGCATCAGTTATTGAGTCGCCTTGAAACAATATAATGCTATTCTTTTTAACCATTGATGATTCTTTTGCATTTGATGCTGCGCTAGCCTGTAATGTCAGGTTGCCAAAAACAGCTGTAGTAATTGCAGCCTTACAAAAATTACGTCTATGAGTTCTGTCGTTGATTTCTTTCACTTGGACCGCCTTTATTAAGGCTTGTTTTATTATAGACAAGGCAAAACAGATAATTTCTCAAGACGCTCAAGTAGAGTAGAGGAGGTTAATTTAGTTGCCTACTGCTTTCAATTTTTCTCTCGTCTTGCTGTCGTATTTGCGGAGCAGGTTGGCGATTTCGGGATCTTTGAAATTGCTGCCCTCTCTAGCGGTGTGCAGCCGGCATTAACTTTCGCATTCACATCCCCGCCCTCTGCCAAGAGTTTATTTGATTAGATGATGAAGAATGAGCAAAGAATCCTCCCATGGTGCAGTAGCTGGACTCGAGCGAAATCTCTCCAACGGTCCACAGATCAATCACATTTAACAGATGAAATCAGAATACAGCCAGGCCGGTGGCGCATATTGGTTATAATATAGCGAATCAAATAATGTCGTGCAGTTTAACGGCCGACTTGTTAGAATCTCAAGTAAATGAGCCCCATCAAACGCAGAATATTCGTAAAGGCCGGCTTGGCTTCATCCGTGATTGGTTTTCCTTCGCTTGGCCACGCGATTGGCGCCAACGACCGTGTTCAAATTGCCCTGATCGGTTGCGGAGGCCGTGGCACGCAGGTAGCTTCGAGTTTAGCCTCGCGCAGCGATGTTGTCTGCACCCAGCTTTGTGATATCCACGAAGAGCGTATGGTGCGTACTGCGGACTTCATCTCCAAGCAGCAAGGTGGCCGCAAACCGCTACTGGCGACACAAATGGGGGAAGTTTTCACCAACAAGGATGTCGACGCCGTGGTCGTGGCTACGCCCGATCACTGGCATACGCCCGCCGCCATTCTTGCTTGTCAGGCGGGAAAGGATGTCTACGTCGAGAAACCTTTTAGCCACAACATCTGGGAAGGCCGCAAGCTTGTGGAGGCCGCGCGCAAATACAAACGCGTGGTGCAGGTGGGCACTCAGAATCGTAGCGCACCGTACAATCTCGCCGCCCGCGACTACATTCAGTCTGGCAAGCTCGGCGAGATTCGCCTCGTCAAGGTATTCAACCTGAAAGGCGGTGGACCGTTTCACTTGGGAGCGTCTGGTCAGGCCCCTAGTGGGTTTCCGTGGAAGACGTGGCTAGGCCCGGCCAAGGCGCGGCCGTACCACAGCAAAATTTTCCATGGAGGCTGGCACAATTATTGGGACTACTCAGGTGGCGATCTGGCCGACTGCGGGATCCACCAACTCGACCTTACAATAATGGTGCTCGGGGACCCGGCCACGCCCAACTCGGTCTCTGCCTCTGGCGGACGCTTGCAACACAAGGGTGACGACGGCGAGGTGCCCGACGTCGAGATTCTGCATTACGATTATCCTGAATTTGTCATGACTTTTGAGCACTCGCACTTTGCTAATTCCATGAGCAAAATCAATGGCAAGATTCGCTCTGGCGACCAATTCCCGTACTGGCCGCAGTGCGCCACGCGCATAGAGTTTTACGGCACGAAAGGCAACATGATGCTTGGCCGCCACGGTGGCGGTTGGCAGGTCTTCACCTCAGGCGGCAGGGTGGTGGAGGAGCAGTACGGTCGCCACTCCGATCCCGAACATCAGCAAAACTTTGTTGACTGCATCCGCAATCGTAAACGGCCCAACGCTGATGTCGGGCTGGCACATGGCAGCACAACTATCATGCACATGGGGAACATCGCACACAGGGTCGGGAACCAAAAACTTCATTTTGACGCCGAGACTGAACGCTTCATCGGCAACGATGCAGCCAACCTTTTGGTCAAGCGCCAGAACGTGACCCCTTATTCTGTCAAGGAGATGGTTTAAGGTCTACAGCCAGTGTTTTTGGTAACGATGCGGGCATAAGCAATAAGGAAGATTTTGTATCTCCAATCATTGTACGCCGATCGATCCGGTGCCGGCCGATGCGAATCACAATTGCCTGCCGACTCCATCCTTTGCTCTTCTTTGCTCTTCAGGCAATGATGTCGTATATGACTTTTCCGTGGATGTCTGTCAGACGAAAGTCACGGCCGCTGTAGCGGTATGTGAGCTTTTCGTGGTTGAGACCCATGAGGTGCAGCATGGTGGCATGGAGATCGTGCACGTGCATGCGGTTTTCGACGGCGGAACAGCCGAACTCGTCTGTCGCTCCGTAGGTGAATCCGGGTTTCACACCACCGCCGGCCATCCAGACTGTGAATCCGTAGTGGTCGTGGTCGCGGCCCTTCTGACCCTCTGAAGTCGGCGCGCGACCAAACTCGCCGCCCCAGATGACGAGTGTTTCATCGAGTAAACCGCGGAGTTTTAAATCCTGAATCAAACCGGCGATGCCCTGGTCACATTCGCGGGCGAGGTGGGCATGGCCTCCCTTGATATCGCTATGCCCGGTATCCCACGCGATGTCGTAGCCGCTAATGGAGTGCGAGAGTTGCACCATGCGCACGCCGCGTTCCACGAGGCGCCGGGCGATGAGGCAGCCTTTGGCGAATTCGCTTTTGCCGTAGAGATCAAGTGTTGGTTTGCTTTCCTTGGTCGTATCGAAAACATCTGGCACAGCAAACTGCATGCGGAAGGCCATCTCCATCGCTTGGATGCTGGACTCCAGTTTCTGATCCTGCTGCTGGCGTTTGAGATCAAACTGATTGAGCTCGGCTAGTAGATTTGCCTGTTCTCGTTGTTCGGTGCGGGATAAATGCGGATTTTTCAGGTCGAGCAAAATGCTGTCCGGCTGCATTTCGGCGATATTCGCGTATACCCCGGCGTAGGCTCCCGGCAAAAATGAGTTGCCCCAGTGTGCTGCTTTACCACGAGGTTTCGCGCGTGGGCTCATGGCAACGAGGCCGGGGAGCTCCTGATTCTCTGTGCCGAGGCCATAGCATAACCATGAGCCGAGGCTGGGTCGGCTGGGCTGCAGGTGGCCCAGATTAAACATCATCATCGCGCCCGCATGCTCGGGAATGTTCGTATGCATTGAGTGGATGAAACAAATGTCGTCGGAGGACTTCGCTGTGTGCGGGAAAATATCGCTGACCCATTTACCTGTTTGCCCATATTGCTTGAAACCGAAGGGCGACGGGAACAGACCGTTCTTGGTGTTTCGAAGCGACTTGCGATCGACAATCTTCGGCCGTTGTCCGGCGAACTCAGTGATCTTCGGTTTGTAATCAAATGTATCCACTTGCGACGGCCCGCCTGGCATGAATAGCTGAATCACATGCTTGGCTCTGGGTGCAAAGTGTGGCGCCTTGGGCGCGAGCGGTGAAGACTGTCCAGCGCAGGCACTTTGGTTAAGCATCCCAGCGAGGCCGATGCTTCCAAAACCGGCGCCGATGCGGTGTAAGGCGTCACGCCGTGAAATCGGTGGGAGTGGATTCCGGTGGGGTTGCATTGTTTGAAACGGTTTAGCGAATATACATGAACTCGTTGGCGCTAAGCAAGGCCTGGCAGTACTGCTCCCAGCGGGTCAGCCGGCTGGGAGCCGGTTCCGTACCCTTCAAGAATCTTTTTGCCAAGCGCTGTTCTCGGTCGGTAGGCATCCGACCATAGAGCAGCGAGTAGGCGCGTGCAATGCGGGTTGTCACATCGTCTGACTCTATCTCCAGTCGCTTGGACAATACGCGGGCACGGTCGAGCATAAATCGGCTGTTCATCATGAACAAAAACTGTTGTGGGATGACATTTTCGGTGCGCTTGGCGGCGCTGGCCCGTGGGATTGGAAAATCGAACAGGCGAAGAAATTTATCCGAAGCCAGGGGTGCGTTGCGGCTGACTTTTGCGTAAAGTGTGCGGCGTTTGCTGGCAACGATGTCCTGCACCGACCTGCCTCCTATCCGGAGGTCGAGTTCGCCAGTGACGGCAAGCAGGGAATCCCGCCATGTTTCCACATCCATCCGGCGCGGTGTCATGCGCCAAAGCGAGCGGTTATCGCCATCGATCGTAAAGGATGTTTCGTCAAATGCGCTGCTGCTGCGATAGGTTGCTGAGGTAAGAATCAGTCGATGCAACGCCTTGGTCGACCAGCCGCTTTCGACGAAGGTCGCAGCCAGCCAGTCGAGTAACTCAGGGTGTGTTGGCACTTGGCCAAGCACGCCGAAATTGTCCGGCGATCGGACCAGCCCTTGGCCAATGTGGTGCTGCCACACACGGTTCACGAACACCCGGGCCGTCAGCGGATTGGTCGGGGCGACCACCGCCTTGGCCAATTGTTCACGCCCGCTGCCCTGGTTGAAATGCTCGCGGTCTTTGCCAGCGACTATTCGCAGAAACCGGCGCGGTGCCACCTTGCCCGGCTTCATAGCATTGCCGCGCAGGGCGACTTTCATGTCTTTGCTGCCGGCGTCCCGTAGTGTATGGGCAAACTCGAATTTTCGCGGTGCTTTCGCCTCCAATTCCTTGACCTCAATTTGCCAGTTGCTGATCTGTTTCTTGATCTCATTCGACTGGGGCTGCTTCTTGGCATTCCGGATTTTATTGTGGAGGGCATCGATAGGTTTCCGGGCGTTGTGATAGGCATTGATCACCTTCTTTTTTGCCAACGGAGTTTCGCTTTCGCGCGTGTTGTTGAACACACCAGCGATCGAATAGTAATCCTGAATTGGGATAGGATCGAACTTGTGATCATGGCAGCGCGCACACGCCAAAGTCAGTCCGAGGAACGCCCGCGAAAAAGTGTCCACGCGATCGTCTAGTGTTTCACTTTTTGCCTGCGCGATGCTCTCAGGGTCGCCACCGTCAGAGGCATACGTTGGCCCCAGAGCAAAAAAACCAGTACCAACTGCCGCATCTCGTGCCATTTTATCACCAGTGATCTGGCTGCGGACGAACTCTTCGTATGGCAGATCGGTATTGAATGCGTGTACCACCCAGTCACGATACTGCCACGCCTTGGGGTGTGATCTGTTATCCTGCGTCCAGCCCCCTGCGTCGCTGTATCGCGCTACGTCCAGCCAATGCCGCCCCCAGCGTTCGCCGTACTGGGGTCGGTTCAACAGGGAATCAACCAACAACGATACAGTCTGACCGTTTAGCTCGCCCGCTGTGTTGCCTCCCAATTGCTGCGTCCACTCGCGCAACTCATCCGGCGTAGGCGGCAAACCGATCAAATCCAAAAAAACACGCCTAACAAACACGGAAGGTTTGGCTTCCGGTGGCTGCCTGAGGCCTGCGTTGTATAAGCCTTCAGCAACGAATTGGTCGATTGGATTCCGTACCCTAGCACCTGACACCGTCGGAGGGATCACTTTTTTAACTGGTCGCCATGCCCAATGTTCGCGAGCCTTGGTCCAGTCGTATTTATCCGTCGTTGGCAAGGCCGTTGCCTTGGGCCAAGGAGCTCCCAAGGCAACCCATCTGGCCAAAGCTGCAATCTCTGGGTTGCTCAACCTCGGTTTACCTAAAGCCGGCATCTTCTTGCCTTGATGCCGCACGTAACGAATCATTCGACTTTCGTCCGGGTTTCCAAGAATGATCGCTGGACCATGTTCGCCCCCTTCCAAAATGGCGTTTCGGCTATCCAAACGGAGTCCGCTCCGCTCCGACTCAGGCAGCCCGCTGTGGCATTCATAGCAATTATTCACCAAAATTGGACGTACCTTACTTTCAAAAAACTCATAGTGCAGAGAATCGGTATAAACAAAATTCACACAAACAAGACAGCAGGTAGCAAGTATTTCAGGTAATAATTTCAATGCACATAAAAGTGATGCAATGCGCCTTACATAGACAAGCACCAAAAAGTTTCAAGATATAGATTTGTTGGAGCAGTTTGGTGACTCGATTGCCCTCATTGGGCTCAATGACACATAGAGTCAAATGAAATTGCACAAAATGAAAGTTGGGTAAAAGGGACAAAGGCCAATGCAGTGCCTTCGGTTCGCCTATTCCCTCTCTTCTGTTCTGCATTGACTTACTCTATCGCATTGAGCGAATAATTACTCCGTCTCATACTAACGGAAGCTTTCGCCTAATTAGGATAACTCGACTAGTTTGCTTTCCTTAAGGTCAGTTTGAATCGATATTCAGGCGGAGAAATTTCACTATCCAAAAAAGAATTCGAATAGTAACAAGTGAACCAAGGAACAACGAATGTTAAATCCTCATGCTTTGGTGCTGGGGCTTGTGAGGGTATCGGTAAAGGACTTGACCGGTTTTTGGTGACGACAATGGAATTGCCATGGTCGAAGGCCAAAGCCCGTATCGGTGCGGATCCGACACATGTTTTGATGGTTGAAAATATGCAGTTGGAGACTTTGGATCGTCAGAATCGGGCTGCTCCGGAAGTCGACACAGTGTTGGCGATCGGAGGCGGCCAAGCGGTTGATCTCGGGAAATATATAGCTTGGAAAAGGAATCTTAGACTAGTGACAGTGCCGACAGTCCTGAGCGTAGATGCCTTTGTTACTCCAGCTGCTGGGATTCGCCTAGGATATCGGGTGGAATATGTGGGCCAAACAAGTCCCGATCCTTTGGTGATTGACTATGATCTGCTGCGCACAGCACCACCGGAGATGAATATCGCTGGGGTGGGTGACTTGCTTTCCATACACACGGCTTGCTTTGATTGGGAATTGGCCCAACGGGCTGGAAAAAGTGAATATCCTTTTCAATCTGATGACGTGAAAGCTGCCAGAGAGTTGCTTTCACAAGTCATGGATCAAGCGTCGTCGATACGTGCGTGCCGTGACGAGGGATTGCGCACCATCGTTGAGGGTTATATGCAAGTCAACACGCTTTGCCTGCCAGCCGGGCATTACCGTATCGAGGAGGGGAGTGAACATTATTTGTTTTACGAATTGGAGGAGCGTCTCAAGCGTCCATTTATTCATGGTTGGATTGTTGGCCTCGGCGTGCACTTGCTCAGCCGGTTGCAGGAAAACCAGCATGAGCGTATTGTTGATTTCATGCAGACAGTTGGTTTGCCGTGTCACCCCTCGGTGCTGAATATACGTCGTGATGACCTACAAGCATCTCTGGCTCATTTGCGTTCTTACGTGTTACAGCGAAAGGACCTTTGGCACACAATCATCAATGAGCGTGAAATAACGCTAGAGTGGATAGAGGACGCCTTGAGGGTCTTGACGTTTTAGATCGTTTTATTAGTTAATATATTGAATAGACCAATGAGATCTTGTTAAGATTTTCGCCCATTATTCAATACAATGACTGTTAGTATTCCATGAAATATCTCCCAATTACTATAATCGCACTATTTCTTTTGGTTGGGTGTGGGTCATCAATCCCGCGCATCTATAGCAACAAGGCTTCCAAAACGGGGAACACCCAAACTGAAAAACAAAATTTAAAGCCTCTCTCAGATATTAGTCTAAAGGATAGAGAAAAAGTAACAGTTAATAGTTCTATTCGTGTCGATTATTTACACTATCGCCCAGCAACCTACGAAACAGAAAAGGTTCAAGAAGTGGAGAACGTACATCCAAATCAGGGAGGTTTGATATATTTCTACTATACAAATATTTCTAAGAACCCCATTAGGTTGGCCAATTGGCGCTGGAATGATTTTGATGAGTCAGTTTGGCGTTTAGACAATCTAATCTCCTGGGATCGACACTATGGAAACCTAGTAAAACCAGGACAGACCTCGGTTCTTGAGATCAACGCAACAAGTGAAGACTTTAAGCAAGGAAAGCCTTACACTCTAGAATTAGTTAGCAGAGACACTTGGAAGCCGATAGTGCGGCATTCAGGTACGCTAAATAAAGATCATATATCAATTCCTCTGATTCACATTCGACCAGGACTAAAAAGCCTCGAAATTCATATTCGAAACAATAGTGACACCCCTGTAAACCTCGAAGAAATAGAACTCATTGGAAAGCAAATGATTGCAACTGAATGGGTTGGGAAATCTTTAAATTCAAGAGGACACGCCATTGCAAGAGTTGAGTTGGCTGAGCCTATTAAGAAGTCAGAGCTAATTATTGCTAAAATTAAGATTGCTGAAAGAGGAAGTAAACGTTCCGTGTTTGCTCACCGGCGTGCTTTTGAAGACTTCTTCCCAATTGGAACTTGGGGGGCACCAAGAGACCGCTATAAAGTCCAGAGGCAGCATCATATTGATACCTGTGTTCAAGGCAATGATCCAAGCTCTGCATTTTATACAAATGAAGCTGAGCTTTTTGGGTATCGAGCCATCACCACTTTCAGGTACCAATCTGCGCACAATATTAGAGCACTTGGCAATAACCCAGCTATTGCGTGCCTGCAACTGTCTGATGAACCAGACTGGGTGACGCACCCTCAACAAGTTTTGCTTGAGGATAGTATCGCTCGACATACCAATCCTTTCGCGCCGACCATGACTACATTATGTAGAAACGTGACGTTCTTTGAGTATGCGCCTATAGTTGATTTGCCTTGCATGGATCACTATTGCGTTACAGCTCCATCTTCAAGTAAGTGGCCAACCCCCTATGGAACTAGTTTAGAGGAAACAGGATATTATACGCGGGATCTTAAAATTGCTTCGGAGCCAAAACCTATCTGGGTCTGGTCGCAGGGCTTGTTCGACTGGGATGAACGACCAGAACACACCGTTCCTACGCCGGAAGAGTTGTCAGTGCAATTGCTACAAAATATTGGCCGAGGGGCAAAAGGGATCCTCTGGTTTACATTTCGTGAGGGGCCGGCTTTAAAGTATCCGAAAACGCGACAAGCAATCCAAGGATGGGGTCGAGTTTTAAGATTGGTTCGAGGAGATCTACTTGGATCAGAACCGATATTCGAGAGACATATCAATTCGCCATCCAAGGTGGATGCTTTTGCTCTTGTGAGTTGGGACAAGGTGATACTCTGCCTGACAAACATGGGCTACAAGATAGCCTCTTCAGGTTACCAATTTAATGATCAAAATAATTTTAACATCAGGATGACTTTGCCATCTTGGATTAACCCAAATGATGTTGTTGATGTTGCTCCATCAGGCGTGAACGAGGTGCCGTTTAGTGTTGTAGGTGGGCATCTTACGGTTACAATCGATAGGCTTCATGACAGCCGAATCATAGTCGCATCGAATGGAAATAACGCAGGATCTATATATAGAAATAGATATATATCCATAATTTCTGATGAACAACGTGATTTTTCAAAGGGCGCAATAGGGAAATAGCACCTACCGCTGCAAATAATAAATTGGCCCCAAAATCACTCTGTGAGATGACTGCCAGCAGGCCTGAACGACAACGAGTAGGAGAACACAAGCGCCACGCCGGCGCGACGAACGGTTACGGGCAGGCCGTCGGACATTAAGTCGGCACCATTGAACACCGGCTGCTTGAGGGGATCGTCCCAGTTGGTGAACGTGTAGTGCGCGGCTGGGTCTAGGCCGCGAAGCGTCAACAGCGCACTGTAGTCGTTTGAAGCTGTGCCTCTGAAAACCTGCACCAGGCCCTCGCCGCTTTGCGGTTCATTAAATTGGAACGCAAGCAGGTCCTCGGGATCGGAACTCCAAGGCGTGAGCGGGTAATAGTCCCTAGTGAATAGCGGGCGTACCTTCAGGTAGCGCTTCAGGTGCAGACGCAGTGCTTCCACGTGGGTGGGGTCGCGAAAGTTGATGGCAAAGCTTGCACAGGTGCCCATGCCGCTGCGCAATGCAATGTTATCCGTTCCAGTTGCACCCAATCCATGCAAGGGCAGCCAGAGCGAGAGGCCGTGTGTCATGGCCTGCACATTGCGAGGGAATGAATCGGTACCCCAGCAACTGTCGCTGCGCCATAAGGCTACACACCGACGCATCATCTCGAAGTCCAACCGACGTCCGCCGCTGGCGCAGTTGTCGATAATGAGGGCAGGATTACGCTGTGCCAACTCATCAATAAGTTTGTAGAGGCCAGTGATGTGACGGATTTCCCTTATCCCAACGCGGTCCGCCAGTTCGTTTGTCTTCCAGAAATCCGCGGGATAAAGGTTACAGTCCTGGCGATAAATGCCGATCCCCGCGGTGTGGATCTGTTTAGAGATTCGGTCTGTGGCCCATTGACGCGCTTCAGGGTTACCCAGATCGAGTAGGCGAAATCCGTCCTTCTCCTGATGTCGCCGTTGAGGAGGTGTGACGCTGGGCAATAATAACCAAGAGGCGTGTTCTTGATCCATCCAGGAGCTGCGCATGGCTCGTTCAGGTTCGAACCAGGCCAGGAAACGAAATCCTGCATTGCGTGCGGCAACACCCACCGGGGCAAGACCTCGGGGGAATCGGGTTCGATCAGGAGCGGGATTGCCTTGACCAAGCGGGAACCCGCCCGTGTTCCAGCCTGCATCGAGCCAAAAGGTGTCAATGGGTAGCTTTGTTCCGTGGAGATCCTTAACAAGAGCGGTCAGATTTGATTCAGTGGTATTGTTAAATCCAATCAGGCCATGGACGCTCGCGGCCACCGGCATCAGTTTCATTGGAGGGTGGTTTTTGGGAGTGAACTCCTCCAGCATCAACCGCCGAAATTGGTTCTGCCCCTCAAGCCAATCCCCGCGATAACTCATCACTAGCACGGAGGGCAGGCGAACTTCTTCACCGGAGTGCAATCTGAAATTTGCTCGCTTTAGCCCGGCCGTTAACCGCACCTTTCCAGCGCCGCGCGATTCGAATGAAGCCCGCCAATCACCTGTCCATCCCACGGCGAAGATCAGCCCACCTCCGGGCGCGGCCAAATTGAAGTAAGGCATAGCCCCATCAGAAGAACGGCCGCCAGAGGACTCCAGCGAGAACAGTTTTCCAAGCTCAAGCGGGGTTTGATGCGTTTGGTAATCCAGAGGTGAATTATCGCTGCCTTTGCTCCAATGGAGTACTATGGGGGAGTCTGAGGGGATTTTTAGGATGAAGTCCGCCGAGCGTACATTTTTCCAAAGTGGAGACTCCCCATCGGTCGGCCCTCGCAGGCGCATCTGCCATTCGACAGCGTTCGCTGCTGGATAATCCCGTTTTGCTATGTGCCAGAGATCGGAACTGGAGCGCGGCATCCGACTCAGTTTGGCAAGGGCAAATTGCTCGTTCAACTCTAACACCGATTCCACAGCCTCCTCCCGTGGCACTCTTTTTCGTATCCTTCGCGGCCCACGATCGAAGTGACGCAGTCCACGAGATCCTCCATTGCTGTAGACATCCAATCCCCAATCGAATCCGCGAAGGCGGCTCTTATCCACATCGGGGTTGGGCGTGAATAGACCGGTCGATTGATTGGACATTTCGCCAGCATCAACGAAACGCAGGCCGTCCGGGGACCATTTTATTTTTGGAGAGATCGCCCCGCAGAGGGCGGCCACACCATTTCGGTGCGGCCAAGCGGAGAAGGCGTGTCCGGCGAAGAGAGGATTGTCAGGATGTTTGTGGTAGGGTCCCGTGATTTCATCGGCTATAGCGACTCCGATACGGGTGTCTCTGCTCGTTTCATGGTCGCGCCTGCTCTTGAAGTAAAACCACCATTTGCCTTCGCGGAAGATTACATTTGAGTCGCCCAGCATTCCGGAATCCCAAGCTGAAAGATCCGGGTTCTGCCGCAGAACAGGATTCCCTTGATACCGTATCCATGGTCCGGTCGGGTGATTGGCAATCGCACAGCCCAGTTCGCGGGTGGCGAGATCGCCTCCGTGAAAACCGGTGTAGAACAAATAGAACTTCCCTTGGTCCCGAACGCAATAAGGGGCAATAGCACCACTTTCGTCCCAACTGCCTTGGGGCCCGTGTCCGATCGCTTCGCCCAGATCCTTCCAGCGGTATCCGTCGCTCGAGGAAGCAAAATTTACAGAAACTTCCTTATGATCAGCAACATTCCATGTGTAGAAAACCCAGTACCTATCATCGTAACGAATGATGTTGGAAGGATCGTGTCGATCGAATTTGGGCGTTGGACGGAAGGCGTCGATCACTGTCGTTGATTTAGTGATGCCAAAGAGTTCGGAAGGAACGGCCGGGATGGCGGCAGTCGATGCTGAGCAGTTAACAGAAGTCAACGTGGTAAGAAGGGAGATTGAAAGAGCAAACCGTCCCGTTAAAAACCGTGTAAGAGCCTCTAACTTAAGCTTACTTCCGAAGTTCAGTCTCGCCGGAGAGCGGCTGTGGATAGCCAGATGGTCAAGAATGGTCGATATTTTCATAACTTTTCACTCCAGATGACACGCACAACTGCCCCGGATTTCATTCTCTACGGTCTATACATCGGCGCCCACCTTCTACTCAAAAAAACTCGGCTGCGATTGTTGTGAGTAGGAGGTGTTTCATTGTTTATTTTCCTCTATTCGAGTTGAAACAACATCATGAGTGTAAACTAATTGCCCATTCTCAAACACCCTCAGGTTTTGTTGAATTTTGTCGTTCCCAACTCGTTTTGTCGTAATGACAGTCTTCGTTTTTGCCCCTGATTTTGTCGTGACTGTTTGCGCGTGAGATGTTCGCGTAGCCGGATTATAACTTGCGTGGGAGGTGGTCTCTGGACTTTCTCCCCATTTACTCCGATAGACGAATACACCTTTAGCAGCATCGTACTCCTCATGTCCAAAATAACTCACCACTTCTCCATTTTGATTCATTGTGTATTTATACTCAAGAGACTCATCTTCAATCCCTTCCTAGCCGCAAGGCTGTTACAACACGGAACTGGCGCTCCTTGAGCCATCCAGGAACACGCAGGAGGTACCCTCGAGGCGCGCGGGCCGCTGGGTCGGGC
>Ga0208766_1000264_pt1 | contig 28552 bp, 24 predicted proteins | sample ETN01SmetaG_3_FD_185792 | JGI IMG/M metagenome (GOLD analysis project Ga0208766, IMG submission 185792) | Marine microbial and viral communities from oxygen minimum zone, Eastern Pacific Ocean - ETNP2014F12-01SV263 (SPAdes) (version 2) | ecosystem: Environmental > Aquatic > Marine > Oceanic ... | reverse complement strand
AATATCTTTAGATAAATTTGGACGCATCGTTAAAGATCGATGGATCTTTATTGCTCCTTCTATATTCCCTTCCTCTCTAAGAATATTTCCAATTTGTAAATATGCATCAATGTGATTTGTATCTTGCTTGACTACATCCCTAAGATGCTTAAGTGCAATTTTTTTGTCACCTTGGATTATCGCATTTAAAGCTTTTGTATAAATTGATTCAGTAGGCAGTTTCTTCTTTGGCCTAAAATAATAAAAAGCAATTATTATTATAAGACTACATATAACTGCTATTAAGAATAAATAAAGATTCAATATTATTCATCTCCGCTGGCAGAATCATAAATATCTTCATTGATTGACGCGTTTCTCAATTCATTTAACTCATCAGATAAATGGCGATTTTTATTATTTAATGATCTTATTTCAGATTTGCCTGCAAGTATTATCATTAACGCAGCCCCATAACCAATTATAACACCTACACTAAGCGCACCTAGCATAATTGCAGAAACTGGCACCTCTGGATTTTTATAAAATATCAAATTGACAGCTGCAGAGGTATCATTTGCAACAAGAAAATAAACCATGGCCATTACAATAACGAGCGCCATAAAGATTTTTACTAATTTCATATTACTGTCTCCATTTCTTGAATTTTTTTAATTTCTCCTTGAAGGGTGATCCCAAATGCAGATTTTATTTTTACAGGAACTATATCTCCAATTCTCTCAGATTTCTTATCAAAAATTACCCATTTGTTTGAATCGGTTCTACCGGCCCATTGCTTTGATGATCTTTTACTTTCTTTTTCAATTAAAACTTTTTCAGTGTTTCCAATATACTTTTTATTTCTAATTACTGTATGCTCGCGTTGCAGGTTAATTACCTTTTCAAGCCTCGACTGCTTTTCATCTTCTGTTATGTGATCTTTAAATTCAGCAGCCTTGGTTCCGGGTCTGGATGAATATTTAAAGGTAAAAGCTGAATCAAATTTTACCTCATTCATTACTTTGAGAGTTTCTTCGAATTCAGGCTGGTTTTCTCCTGGAAAACCAACAATTATATCTGTTGAAATACCAACTTTAGGAAGCTTGTTGCGAATAAGCTCAGAAAGGTTTAAAAATTCTTCTTTTGTGTACGTCCTGTTCATTCTTTTTAAAACATTATTATTACCAGCCTGCAATGGTAAATGAACATAGTTACAGATGTTGTCATAGTTTTTCATAACATCTAATACATTAACTGTCATATCCTTTGGATGTGGAGATGTATATCTTATTCTCTTTACGCCATCTAGACTTGCTACAGATTCAAGCAGTTTATGAAATTTTTGACCTTCAAAATTGTACGAATTAACATTTTGCCCAAGAAGAGTAATTTCAGAAAATCCATTATTTACAGCCAACATAACTTCTTCAATGATGCCTTGAATACTTCTAGATCTTTCTCTTCCTCTAGTAAATGGAACAATACAAAATGTACAAAACTTATCACAACCCCTCATGATTGAAACCCATGCGTTAACCCCCTCATTCCTACTTGGAAAAAGGTTATCATAAACTTCGTATCTAGATAATTTAGTATCCACAATATGGTTATTGTTTTTATTACTTCTATGGTAGAGCATTTCAGGTAATTTTCTATAGGAATCCGGTCCAAGCACTATATCTACATATGGCTTTGACTCCAAGATATTTTCTTTCAAGTTTTGAGCCATACACCCTAAAACTCCAATAATTGTTGAAGGCTTTTCATTTTTTATCTTATGATAATACCCTAACCTAGAATGTACTTTATCCTCAGCATGCTCCCTTATTGCACAGGTATTAACAAAAATAGCATCAGCATTATTAATATTTTTTGTTTCAGCATAGCCTGCATCAAGTAGCATCGCAGATACTAATTCAGAATCTGCCACATTCATTTGACATCCATAGGTTTCGATATAATATGATTTCTGCATAGATTAGTTGAAAATTATGAAAAGAAAACTAGAGGAAAAAGGCTTACTTCAAGTAGCCTGAGAAAAAATAATCTAAAGGATTTTGAGGAGCTCCATAATGATGAACTTCATAATGCAGATGAGGGCCAACTGCTCTACCAGTATTTCCGCTAAATGCGATTAAATCACCTCTTTTAACTCTTGTTCCAGATTTGATACTAATTTCTGATAGGTGCGCAAACAAAGTTCTATATCCATTAGAATGGTCAATTTTGACTACTTTTCCATAACCGCCTTGGTTTCCCGCATATCTTATTTTACCATCAGCTGGTGCGTATACCTTTGTTCCGTTATTGACCGCAATATCTTGACCATAGTGAAACCTAGTGTTTCCGTTGAATGGATCTTCTCTATAACCAAATCCCGAACCAAGATAACCTGTCTGAACAGGCCGTATCGAAGGTACGTATTTCAAATTATCAGAATGATTGCGAACGACTTCATATAGGTTATTATAGCTATTTAATTCGAGCTTAACTTTTCTTGAAAGTGCATTCACATTCATTTCAATCTCAGTGATTCTGCTAGTAATATCACTTGGAATATCGTCTATTGTATTTATTTTAATATCAGTTCCACCTACTCCTAGCCTTCTGACATCTTTATCAATTTGCGGCAAACCAGCATATGTTCTAATAGCCTCATCTTTTTTCTCTATAGACCCTACCTCACCTGACACATTATCCAATTGAGACTGTAAGGATATAAGGGTTTCAGATAAATGCTCATAGCTTGATCTCAGGTTATTCATTTTAGTTTTATATAAAACACCTGTAAGGGCATTAGCTGTAAAGAATAGAATCGTTGAGATAGATAATACTGAAATACCAATAACAATTAATGCGAATTTTCGAGAAAAATGATAATTGCGTACACCTGTATCTTTTTCAGATACAATTATATAGTTATGATATTTATTAGTATTCTTTTTTGATTGAAACATTTTTTCTTTGTATAAAATACAATGAATAAATTACGAATATTGTCTAAATACTCAAAAAATTAAATTATTCACTAGTAGTATTATCTATTTCTTCTTTTGAGCCGTTATCTGGTGATGGCTCTTCGCTTATTGGCTCTGACGGTAACTCTGAAACTTGAGGCTCTTGCATTGTTTCAGTTTTAATCTCTTTAATTTCATTTTCTTTTTCAATTATTTGCATATTTAAGCTATCAATCTTCTCTACGTGAGAGAAAAACTCAGTATTACCAGTAAAGTTAGACATATTTGCTTCTTTAGAATGGTTATACACTAATTTCCCAAGAACCGATATTTCTTTATTCTTATCTCGCTGTAGCTGGTGGACTACTAATTTGATTTTACTTATTTTTGTTAATTCTTCAGTCTTAGCAACAGCAACCTTACTTACTTCTTCTGCTTTTTCAACTGCAGCATTGCTCCAGTCTTTCATATTTGATTTTAAATCATCCCATATTTTTGACATAATAAGCTCTTTTTATAATCTACAATTTCTACTATTAATTTCTCTTCAGCAACATATTTGCTATATAAAATAAGCCAGATCCAATAATTAGGGCATTAATTTCTAAAGAAACATTATTATCATTGATTCCTTTGGCTAATCCAGATAAAACTATGAACATTGAAAGAATTTGAATGCTTCTAAGTATGACGTACTTCATATCTCTTTTTATAATTTATCCATCTAAATATTGTTTTTAAGCTCCATTTATAAGAATTCTTTAGAATGAGCAGCGGTTCATTTGATATCGAAAACTTTTTAGCAAAAAAATACATCTGGCTATCATTTAATCGCTCATAAAGAATTCGATTCACAAAAGATAGTCTTCTTTTTTTATTTATACATTGATAAAGGCTTTTTGCATTTGATTTCTCACCCTTTATTTTTAATCCAGCAACCATTCCAGACATCATAGACATTCTCATTCCAAAACCAAATAGATAATCCTGAAAACCACCAGCCTCACCAATGATCATTGGTGAATTTAATGCTTTAACTGGCATTGAAAAGCTACCTCTACTACTAAAATCTTTTCGTTTGAAAAAATTAATATTCATTGATTTAAAGTATTTAATACAATTCTCAAGGTATTTTTCTTCTGAATTTTTCACTTTTTTAAATGCTGTTGCGATTGTACCACTGCCATTTTGAATAATAAGATAAGCATAGCCTTTTGGTGCAAACTTTTTTCCTAATAATAAATGAACTTGATTTTTTAAGTTGGTATTAAAATTGATTCCTTGAATATAAGCTGAAGCCTTCCTGGTCCCAGTTGCTATTATATCGCAATAACTAGGAGCCGCTTCTCCAAATTTAAATTCAACTCCAGCCTTTTTGCACTGTCGAAATAATTGATGATCTATATCATTGCTATTATCACCGCGACTGACTAAATAGAAAAATGGGGTTTTGTTTTGAATACGTAATGGCTTTTCGCTTGATGTATGAACAAAAAAACGATTAATTGGGCTAGATTGAATTTTATTGAATTCAAAACCAATATCCTTGAATGAGGAATGAATATCATCATTAAATATCCAATTTTCTAAACCTTCGTAATCACCATGACGGCTTCCACCTATTTTTGACTCCTTTTCATATATTACGGTTGAAATATTATTACTCTGAAGGAACATTGCAGCTGATAAACCTGCAATCCCTCCACCCGCAATTCTTACTTTTTTCTGAGAGAATTTATGCCTCACAAGCAAGCTGTTGTAATGATATAATTTCTGGTATTTTTGTTAGCTCGCTTAGTATTTTTTTCGAAATCATACTATCAATCCTTACTACGGAGAAAGCCTGGCCTTGTTCGGCTCTACTAAGAATAAATCCACCAATATTTACCTTATGTTTCCCAAGAATTGTTCCAACTCTCCCAATCACGCCAGGGACATCCTTATTCTTTGCAAATAGCATATAACCATAGGGCCTAACATCGATATCAAAACCAAGTATATTAACTAATCTTGGCTTATCTTGCCCAAATATTGATCCTGCGATTCGCGTCGGGTCAGCGCTTCCAGAAACTCTAGTTCTAATCAAATTCGTATATGAACCGCTATCATTTGTATAACTATGCTCAATTTTTATACCTAGTTCAATAGCAAGTGCTTCGGAATTTATATAATTGATTCTTTCTGGAATTCTTCTAGACAAAAAACCTTTTAGAAAAGCTAGGGTTATAGGCTTAGGGTATTCTAATGACCCCGAGCATTCCACTTGAATTTTTTTGATAGATCCTGGGTTAAGTTGATCTTGTAGCCTACCCATTGTTTCTGCAAGGTCAAGACTGGACTGAATCTCTTTGATACTTGATATATCTGAAATCGGCATATTGATTGCATTGGTTAGCTTTTCTTCAAGAAGGTAGTCCTTGAGTTGCTCGCAAATAGAAATACTCACTCCCTCTTTTGCTTCTTTTGTTGATGCTCCCAAATGAGGTGTTAAAAGTATATTTGGCGCATCGATAAGTGGATTATCTTTTGCTATAGGTTCTTGAGTATAAACATCTATTGCTGCTCCTGTAATTTCTTTATCAATAAGTGATTTTGCTAAATCCGATTCATTAATAATACCCCCTCTAGAAACATTAATTATTCTAGCGGTTTTTTTCATTGCTTTAAGGCGTTTATAATTAAATAGGTCTCTAGTATCGTCATTTAATGGAACATGAATTGTAATAAAATCAGAATTTTTCGTTAATTCATCCAATTCTACAATTTCAATTTCTTCTCTATTAAGCATATTTTGATTTACAAAAGGATCGTATCCTATTATTTTCATTCCAAATGATAGGCATCGGATCATTATTTCTCTACCTATCTTTCCTAGCCCTACAATGCCTAAGGTTTTATTTCTTAATTCAGAACCAATGAGTAGATGCCGATTCCATTTTTTTTGTTTTAGTTCAAAATCTCCAATAGAAATATTTCGTGATAAGGCAAGCATCATGGCTACAGTATGCTCAGCTGCTGAAATAGTATTTACATCTGGCGTATTCATTACAACAATTCCATTGCGAGTTGCAGCGCCAATATCAATATTATCAACCCCAACACCCGCACGTCCAATAATACGTAGTTTTTTTGCAATATTAATAAATTTCTTATCGATTGATGTGCCGCTCCTAATAATCCATCCATCAATATCTTCGCATGCTTTTATCTTTTCACTATTTGAAGCTTCATATAGCTGAATAACCTTAAAATTCGCATCTTCAAGTATAGAAATACCTGATTCAGAAATAGGGTCAGTTATAAGGACTTTCATGGAATTATTATTTGGACTGTTGTGAGCGTATCAAATTAAGTGCAGATCCAGCCACAAACCATTCTATCTGAGTTTGATTATAGGAATGTTTGCATACTATTTGATCAGTAGTTTTATCTTTATGTGTTAATAAAATTGTTATGGGTTTACCTTCTTGAAATTTATCTAAATCAATAAAGTTAAAAATGTCGTCTTCTTGGATCAAATCATAGTCACTTTTATCCTTAAATATTAGTGCAAGCATTCCCTGTTTTTTGAGATTTGTTTCATGAATTCTGGCAAACGATCGAACTAAAACTGCCATCACGCCAAGAAAGCGTGGTTCCATTGCTGCATGCTCTCGAGATGATCCTTCCCCATAATTTTCATCTCCAACAACAATTGTTGGGATATTATTAAATTTATAATCACGCTGAACATTGGGCACAGAATCGTACTGTCCATTTAATTGGTTTTTTACTGAATTTACTTTTTCATTGAAAAAATTAACTGCCCCAGTAAGCATATTATTTGAAATATTATCTAGATGCCCTCTAAATTTTAACCAAGGACCTGCCATTGAAATATGGTCAGTTGTACATTTGCCTTTAGCTTTAATCAATAATCTTACATTGTTAATTTTCTTTTTCCCCAACGGCATAAAGGGTTTTAATAATTGCAATCTATCTGAATTAGGATCAATAATTACCTTTGAATTTCTGGCCTTTTTTGTAGGCTCTTGATATCCTAGATCATCAACTGTAAACCCATTTTCTGGTAATTCAAGACCTTTTGGTGGCTCAAGTAATACTTTTTCTCCATTTTCATTTATCAGATTATCTTTTAGCGGATTAAAGGCTAGATCTCCTGATATTGCAATTGCTGTGACAAGCTCTGGAGAACCAACAAAAGCATGAGTATTTGGATTTCCATCTGCTCTTTTTGCAAAATTTCTATTAAATGAATGGACAATTGTATTTTTTTCTTCTTTTTCTGCTCCATCTCTTGACCATTGACCTATGCAAGGACCGCAGGCATTTGCAAAAACTTTTGCCCCAAGCGTATTAAACTCTTCAATAAAACCATCCCGTTCAATCGTCTGTCTTACCTGCTCGGATCCAGGTGTAATTGTAAATTCAGCCTTTGTTCTAAGGCCTAAATTATTGGCCTGTTTTGCAATTGATGCTGCACGTGAAATATCTTCATAGGATGAATTTGTACAAGATCCTATTAAGCCTACCTTTACTTCAGTTGGCCAGTTATTCTTTTTGGCTATATCTCGTATTTTTGAAATAGGCGTTGACCTATCTGGGGTAAATGGGCCATTAAGGTGAGGCTCAAGATCGGAAAGGTCAATCTCAATTACTTGGTCATAATAATCTTTTGGGTTTTCAAGTACTTCATCATCAGGCATAAGGTTATCTCTAATTTGATTTGCAGATATTGCAAGCTCTGATCTTCCTGTTGCAGTAAGATATTTTTCCATTTTTTCATCATAACTGAAGATGGATGTTGTCGCTCCAATTTCAGCTCCCATGTTACAAATAGTACCTTTTCCTGTACAGGACAATGTCTTAGTCCCTTCTCCAAAATATTCAACTATTGAACCGGTTCCACCCTTTACTGTTAGAATACCAGCTAATTTTAAAATTACATCTTTTGCAGAAGTCCAGTTGGACATTCTTCCTGAGAGCTTAACCCCAATAAGTTTTGGTAGTTTTAATTCCCATGGCATTCCTGCCATAACGTCTACTGCGTCAGCGCCTCCAACGCCAATTGCAATCATTCCCAAACCCCCGGCATTTACAGTATGGCTATCCGTCCCAATCATCATACCTCCTGGAAACGCATAGTTTTCTAAAACTACCTGATGAATAATCCCTGCCCCAGGCTTCCAGAAGCCTATTCCATATTTGCTGGAAACAGATTCAAGAAAGCTATAAACCTCACTATTGTTGTCTAAAGCATTATTTAAATCAATCTGTGCATCGGTCTTAGCTTGAATAAGGTGGTCACAATGAACTGTAGAGGGAACAGCTACCTTCTCTTTGCCGGCCATCATGAATTGTAATAGAGCCATTTGAGCTGTAGCATCTTGCATTGCCACTCTATCAGGAATAAAATCCACATATGACTTCCCACGCTGATAATCAAGGCTAGGTAGCTCTAAAGATAGATGGCTATATAAAATCTTTTCAGATAAGGTTAATGGGCGACCAAGCTTTTTTTTCGCAACCTGAACACTATTGTCCATCCTTTCGTAGTATTTATTGATCATTTTGAGATCGAACATATAAAACTGCCTTAATCTTATCTTAAATTATAAACTGAAAAAAAATTGTGAAATGGTTAATTGAAATTACACCCATCAGAGCTTGTATTCAATTTCATAAGAATGATTTAATTATAATTTTATAAAAAAAATCAAAAAAACTTTCCAAGTTATAGTGCCTTAAATAACTAATTTTTAATTAAATGAGACAAATAAGCACAATATTATTTTTTATTGCATTTCAAATGCTCCATTCTCAGTCTGAGTATGAAATAATAAGTTCATCCGAAAATGAACTGGTCATAAAAATAATAACTAAACCTCTTTCTAAGGACGACTTAAAACCTTTTAATCTATTAATTGGTCTTCCAACTTCAAGCTTGCCTACAGTTGAAATTGAAAGATCTATTGAAAAAGTACATTCCCTTCAAATTGATAAAACTTATCCAGCTGCGCTCTGGGTACATAACCAAAAAGTCAATGACCTCTTTACTGGAACGCTTCAAATCTCACCACTAGCTAATCCAAAAGCCTACTTTGAGGATATACTATTAAGAATTCCATTTGAAAGCACTATTTCTCAAGAAAAAGGGGTAGATGAAATTCATCAATCGTTACTTGCTCCAAAAGTTGTTAATTGGAATATTGCTAAAAAGTGGATAAAGCCAACAACAAAAAATCCTATTGAAAAATCAAATTTACCTGATGGTAGGTGGATTAATTTTAAAATCAAAAATGATAATGTCTATAGGATTGATGGAAGATTAATTAATTCAATTATTGGAACCACTTCAAACCTAGACCCTAGAAGTATCATGATATTTACAGGATCAGCATATGGGCGTGATAAGACTTATGATTTATCTCAAAGATTGGTAAGTGAAAGTAAAGTGCCATCAAATATGGTAGAAATTCCAATTACAATTTATGGAGAATCTGATGGAAACTTGTCTGATAGTGACTTTATTTTTTTCTATGGAAAAGGTCCTAGCGGATATGATGTTAATCTTAATAAGGTCGAATGGCATCAAAATCTATATTTCAATGAAAGCCTATATTGGCTACTAATACCTAATGATTCATCACTTCGTGGAAAAAGGGTAAAGACTGGCAATATTGTTAATGATGGGCCATTAGAAGCAAATTTTGGCTTAACGTACAATCATTATGAAATAGACAATATAAATCCCCAAGAGTCAGGGCTGGCTTGGGGGGATCAATCAATCAAATCTAGCGCGTCTTTAGTTCAATCTATAGATTTATCACACCCACTGCTTTCAGCTACAGCAGTGGGTGTTTTTGGAATGATTGGAAACGAAACTTCTGAAACGCGCTATAAAAATACTGACCATAACATTTCTCTTGATATAGATAACATAATGCTATCAAAACTTAATTGGTCAAATATTGGATTAAAATCTGGAAGTTTCAATATTGAAGCTGGGTTATTAGGGCATGGTTTAAATGAATTTAAGATAACGAATGAATCTGAAAATCCTAACTCAGCACCATTCTTTGATTTCTTGGACATAGCTTATCAAAGAAAGCTTATCTACGAAAGTCCTTTTGAATTTTTTTCTTCGATTCAATCAACAGATATCACTTATAAGATTGATGGAAAAAATATAATTGCTTGGAATATCTCAAATCCAATAAATCCAGAAAATAGACCCATTATAGCTTTAGATAATTCTTATTTTAGAGTCTCTATTCCCCAGGATACTCTTCAAAGGTTTTATATTTTTAATACAGAGGATATCATCAAAGTAGAAGATTTAATAATGATTGGTGAGAAACAATGGAATGTTTTACGCTCAGTAAATAATAGCGCAAAACACATCATAATTGGCCCCGAGTTATTCCGTACGGCATCAAGCAGCTTAATTAACCATCGGCCAAATAGTTTTTATAGTTCACTAGAAAATATTTATGATGAGTTTTCTGGAGGTAACAAAGATCCAATTGCAATAAGGTATTTTTTAAATTGGGCTCAAAACAATTGGAATTCTCCACCTTCAACAGTATTGTTTATGGGGGACGCAGACTATGATTATAGAAATATTTCAGGGTTATCAAAAATGGTTATTCCAACAATTCAAATTGGTATGCTCAATACACACGCTACTGATGATCGCCTCGTGGCATTTAATGGTATAATCCCCGAAATGGCTTCAGGAAGATTTCCAGCAAGAACAGAGGATGAAGTCAAAAATTTTAGTCAAAAAATAATTGAATTTGAAAATAAGATTAATAGCGGACCCTGGAGGCAAAAAATTACTCTGGTGGCAGATGACCCTTCAAGGCCAGAAAAAGAAAGTTTCGAGCTTTCAATAGGTAAGAGCCATACTTTTAATTCTGAAAAATTATCAAATTTGATTCCTGATTTTATGGAAATAAAAAAATTGTATCTTGTTGATTACGAAGAGGTTAATGATGGCTCTCCGCTTGGCGTTACAAAGCCATCAGCTACCCAAGAATTATTAGATATAGTTAATTCAGGAACTTCAATTATAAACTATATTGGACATGGAAACTCAACTCAATGGGCTCAAGAAAAATTGCTCATCCTTAGCGAACAAAGGAATGATATTGAGTTAATGAATACTAAAATGAGACTTCCACTTTGGATAGCTGGAACATGCAACTGGGGTCATTTCGATAATATTAATCAAGAATCATTTGCTGAAGAACTAATCAGAGCTCCTTTAGATGCTGCTTCAGCAGTTATTAGCACATCTAGAGGAATTAGTGTTGCAAGCAATATTCAATTTTTAAATAGGCTTTTTACTGAAATATTTAAAAATAATAATATCACTTCAAAAACAATCGGATCAGTGCTTCAATCTGTAAAAACGGGCGGCTCAGACGGGGAACTGTTTCACTTATTTGGAGATCCAGCAATGATGATGCCACTTCCAAACAAGGTTATCTCAGATGCATTCGTTAATCCAGATACAATTTCTACTCTTGAAATCGGAACGTTAAATATTTCTTCAGACCTAAGAAATGGTTCTGGAAGTCTAATGCTTGAAGATGCTCAAAAAGAAGTGGCTGTAAATTTCTTCTATGGTTCGAAACAAGAAAGTATTTCATTTCAACTAAGTGGCGCTCATTTATTTAAAGGGTCATTTACTTTTTCAGATGGAATTATCCAACCCAAGTTTCGTGTTCCTAAAGATATTTCATATTCAAAAGACTTTGCTAATATAAAGTTTCATATATTTGATACTAATGGTCAAGAGGCAATTGGTGCAGTTTCAAATATTTTATTAACTCCGGGAAATCCATCATCTGATGTTGAAGGTCCAATCATTACCTTTGAAACAAAATCTGGCCGCATACTGAGAAGTGGGGATCATATCAATAGAGATAGTGAAATAAATATTAGAATATCTGACCCTAGCGGAATAAACATTGCTGGTGAAAAAGGTCATGAGCTTATACTTTACGATGAATTATTAGATAAGGAAGTATATCTAAATGATAAATTTATTTATGATGTAAATAGCTTGACTATCGGCAGCTCCAGCTATAGCCCAGAGCCAGATTTTGATGACATAAGTTTTTCGGTTCAAGCATGGGATAATGCAAACAATCCAAGTGAAGTTCAAATAAACCTAACAATTGTAGGATTAGATAAATTTGAACTAAAAAACGTACTCAACTACCCTAATCCATTTTATGAAAACACCCAGTTTACATTTGAATTAACGCAAGATGGTGAGGTAATAATCGATGTTTATACCTTAGGGGGTCTAAAAGTTAAATCCTTTCCATCAGGTTTTTATAATCAAGGTTTTGGAATTATTCATTGGGATGGTAGAGATGATTTTGGTCAGCTATTATCTAATGGGGTCTATTTGTATCAGGTAAAAGCACAGAATAGTATTACAAAAATTAACCACATAGGAAGGCTTGCAATTATCAGATGAAACTATTAAATAATCTCGGCAAAATTATTCTAGCCTCTAAGTCCCCAAGGAGAGAGTCAATATTAAATAAAATCGATTTAAATTTTATAATTGTACCAAGCAATATCAATGAAAATTTTGATACAGATCTTAAACCATCAAAATATGTAAAGCTTTGTGCAGAAAAAAAAGCCAGCAAAGTATCTTTATCCTACAAAAATAATTATATTATTGGAGCAGATACAATCGTAGTCTTAAACAATAAAATATTAGGAAAGCCAAAAGATAAAACGGAAAGCTATGAAATGCTAAAGATGTTATCAGGTAAAACTCATAAAGTTTTTTCTGGAGTATCAATTCAACAATATTATAAAAAAATAAATGAATCATTTTATTGTATGACCAATGTAACGCTAAATAATTTATCAGATGATTTAATATCATTTTATATTAAAAAACATAAACCATTTGATAAGGCGGGTAGTTACGGAATACAAGATTGGTTTTCCAGTCAAGTTAGCAGTGTAAATGGATGCTATTACAATGTAATGGGGCTACCTCTATCAGAGGTATTTAAAAGGCTGGTAATTCTTGCTAATAGAAAATAATAAAAAAATAAATTATATTTAACCTTATAAATAATAAAAAATTAGATAGAACAAAGATTAAATGGCCGAATTTTATAAAGAACTCAAATTAATTCGTGAAGAAAAAGGCATTGAGCTCGCAAAAATACATAAAAGGACTAAAATTAGTCTTTCTGCGCTACAGGCTATTGAAAAAGGGAAATTCGATCAATTACCATATACATATGTTCGCCTATTTCTTAGAGCATATGCAGTAGAAATAGGAGCTAATCCTGAAGAGGCACTAGAAAGTTTTGAAATTTTTATTGGAAATAAAGAAGAGGTTCCTAATAAAAAAATTGATGAAAGTTTTGATATAAGCGCCGAAGCACTCTTCTCAAATGATAAAACTGGTGATATTAAAAAAAAGAGTGAACAAAAAAATTCAATATTGAGAAAGCGCCCATCGATTTCTATTAGAACGGATATAACTAAAAGCATCTTTATAGTCTCAACTCTTGTCTTTGCGGTTTATATTATTTTATCAATCAATAAAGAGGTTGAGGCAAACAAACCAAAGGAATTTATCAGTGATTTCGAAGAAGAAGGTCCTATTAGCGATCAAATGCTTGAAGATAATTATGTAAAAATTTCTGAAACTAAACAAGCGCTAAAAGCCATTGCGCCTTATTCAATTATGCTCACAACAGATCAACGTTTGTGGTATGAAATTAAATCTGACGACCTAGCGCAATCTGAGCAAGTTTTACCAATTGGTGATAATCATCTACATCGCTTCAATAATAAAATTAATATAAAATTTAACCAATCTATTGGATTAAACCTTTACTTGAATGAATCAAAGTTAAATATATTAGAATCAAATAGTTATCCAATTATAATAATAATTTCAGTACCAGAAAAAACTGTAGCTATTCAACAGTTCTCCCCTAAAAAGTAAAACAATATCTTCATTTATAACTCTTAATTAATCCTATTTGGATCTATAATTTATTGATAATTATTGTTGACAATAGTGGGTCAGGCTATATACATTGTGGGTAGTTGTGGGTTATTATCCCAAAGATTTAAAGTATGACATTAAATAAAAACACATTTATTGGTGAGTATAGTTATACGCTAGATGCCAAAGGAAGGATCAATATTCCTTCAAAATTTCGTAGCACTCTTAGCAAGGATAATGAACGGTCTTTAGTAGCTACCAGGGGTATGGATAGGTGTATTTGGGTCTACCCTTTGATTGTTTGGAAATCAATTGAAAATGAGCTCAGGAAGCTATCTTCTTTGTCTAGCATTAATCGATCTTTCACACGAAACACTGTTAGATATGCATCGATAGTTCAACTAGATAAGCAAGGTAGGGTAGCAATCAATCAAGATTTAATTAATTTTGCTAATCTAAATAAAAAAGCTCTGATTATTGGAATGGTAAATAAAATTGAAATATGGGACCCTATATACCTTTCTACTGTAGATAAAAAATCACAAAAAATTGATTCATCGGAATTTGATGAACTTGCTGATAAAATTATTCTCTGATTTTAATGGAAAACTTACAGGAACTAATAAATGTACATATTCCTGTAATGAGTACGGAAGTTTTAGAATATCTAAATCTCCAGCCAAACGGAGCTTATATTGATGGTACTATTGGAGCTGGTGGGCACGCCACACAAATCCTTTCAAAGCTTTCTAATAAAGGAAAGTTAATAGGAATTGATCGGGATGCGAAGGCATTGGAAATATGCTATGAACGCTTTAGATCTTCCGCACATAAAATTTCACTTCATCATTCATCGTACCATAATCTTCCCAAGATAATACAAGCAAATGGCCTATCAAAAGTAAGTGGTATCTTATTGGATCTGGGGATTTCTTCATTGCAATTAGATTCAAAAAATCGAGGATTCTCGTATCAAACAGATTCTTTAATTGATATGAGATTTGATCAAACAAAAGGTGAAACTGCGGTAAATATAATAAATAGGCTCTCAGAGAAAGAGCTAGCAGATGTAATCTATGATTTTGGCGAAGAAAGAAGGTCTAGAAAAATTTCAAACTCAATAAAAAAAATGAAAAATTTATCCTCAACCATGGATTTAAAAGAAGCTATTCGAAAATCTACCCCTCCACATCAAAGAAACAAAACGCATTCTCGCGTATTTCAAGCCATTCGAATAGCTGTCAATGGTGAAATTGATAGATTGATGAACTTTCTCAAAATATTTTTAGACTATCTGGAAATTGGAGGAAGGCTTGTTATTATATCTTATCACTCTATTGAAGATAGAATAGTTAAGCATTCTTTTCGTCAATTAAAAAGAGAGAATAAGATTCAATTACTAACAAAAAAACCACTGACACCCTCATCATATGAAATAAATCAGAATAGGCGATCTCGAAGCGCTAAAATAAGAGCATTGGAGAAAATAATATAAATATGAAAGCAAACAAAAAACGGCGATCTCGAAAAAATAATGACTTAATTCAAACTGTTATTTTCTTTTCCAGCTCTATACTATCTATAGCTGGATTAATAATGTACCTATGGATTTACACGGAGATAGATCAAACAGTGATTAATATTGAAACTCAAAAGGAAGTGTCAAGGGAATTAAAAAATTCATTAAATGAGATTGAAATAGAAATCTCACGATTATCTAGAGGTGATAGAATTTCTAGGGTAGCAAGAACAGAGCTAGATATGGTTCCTGCAAAACCGGAAACCATAATGATTTATATTGATCAAGAAGATTTAGCACAAGTAAAATGACCAAAAACTATCGAAAATATAGACCTCGGATTATTCTAGTATCCTGTAGTCTTATTTTAATTTGGGTTGGCTTATCATTAAGACTAGTTAAGATAATGGTTTTTGATAGCAGTTATTATAGAAAAATAGGATTCAGCCAAAGCCAAAAACAAGAACCTTTAAATGCTGTAAGAGGAAATATTTTTGATAGGAATCAAGTACAATTAACAAAAAACATCATTCATTATTCAATTGGTGCACATCCTGAAAAAATAGAAAATAAAAATGAAGTTGCCCTTGCTCTTGCTGAAATAACTGGAAGAGATGTTGAATACTATCAAAATAAATTAAACAATAATAAAAATAATTTTGTAACGCTTGAGTCAAAAATAAAAAGAGCTCAAGGAGAAAAAATAGAAGAAGAGATTCCAATATTAATTACTGAAAGAAAGTCTCGAAGATCATATCCGCATGCAAATATTGCTAGTCAAACTATTGGATTTACTAATACAGATGACTCTGGTCTCGTTGGCATTGAAAGACAATTTGAAAAGTTTTTATCCGGAACTAATGGATGGATTGTAAAACAAGTAAATGTAGCAGGTAAAAAAGGTAAATATCATAAGTCAAGTTTTCCAATAAAAAAACCTATTGATGGTTCAAATATTCAACTAACTATCGATATTGAATATCAAAGTATTCTTCAAGAAGAACTACAAAGAAGGATTGATGAATCCAATGCAAAAGGTGCGATGGGAATATTGATGAATCCTCAAAATGGTAATATTCTTGCAATGGCTTCATTGCCCGATTTTGATTTAAATAATCCGAATATTTTCCCATTAGAAAACCAAAAAAATAAAATTATTACAGATCAATTTGAACCGGGATCGACATTTAAGATTGTAGCAGCAACCGCAGCTTTAGAATCTGGCAAAATATCTTTATCAGATGAATTTAATTGTGAAGAAGGAAAGGTTATTATTGATGGGTGGACAATTTCTGATCATGAAAAATTTGGTGTACTTACCTTTCCTCAGATCATTGCGAATTCTAGCAATGTTGGTGTGATTAAGATTGCACAAAAAATAGGTAAAGATCCATTGTATAATTTCTCAAGAAATTATGGATTTGGCTCCTATACTGGAATTTCATTTCCAGGGGAATCTCATGGAGTATTAAGACAAAAACACAATTGGAGCGACACGTCACCTGCTTCAATTTCAATTGGTTACGAGGTTGGTGTAACGGCGCTTCAAATCGCTTCAGCATATGCATCAATAGCTAATGGTGGAGTATTGTTAAAACCTCAAATAGTTAACCAAATAATGGATTATAGAGGCGAGATTGTTTTTTCTGCTAAACCTGAGCCAATTAGACAGGTAGTTAAAGCTGAAACTATGTCCATAATGAAAGATATATTAGCAAAGGTAATTGATGAAGGGACTGGAGATAAAGCTTATATAGAAGGCTGGTCTGTCGCAGGAAAAACAGGCACAGCTCGCAAATACATGAATGGAGCATATTCAAAAAAATATATATCAAACTTTGCTGGTTTTTTTCCATTAGAAAACCCACAAATCGTTGGGGTTGTAGTTTTGGATGAGCCAAGTCACGGTTTGCACTGGGGCGGATATGGCGCTGCACCACTTTTTAAAAGAATTGCACAAAGAATCATTAATCTGGATGATTCTTTTGAGCATCATAAATATATAATTAAAGATAAAAAAACTAATCTAGCTTCAAAAAAGACCGTAACCCCTCTCTCTTTAAGTACACAAAACAATTATTCTTCTTACCAAGATGGTTATACCATCACTCCTGATGTTAGAGGTATGAGTATAAAAAAAGCAAAAAAAGTTCTCTTAAAAAATAAATTAAGACCAAAATTTAGCGGATCAGGAAAAGTAGTATGGCAAAGTCCATCTCCTGGAACAAAGAAAGTTCCTGGATCATTATGTATTATGGGACTAGACTAGTGAAGCTAAATTATTTAATAAAAAATATTGCACAAGATGAAAATGCTTTTCCATCAATAGATATAAATAAAATCTGTACTAATTCTAAAGAAGTAAAAAATGGAAGTCTATTTATAGCAATTAACGGTCTTCAAAATGATGGACATGATTTTATAAGTGAAGCTATTGAAAATGGAGCGTCAGCCATCATATCTAATGGAAGAGATATTGGAAAATTGTCAGTTCCCAATATTAAAGTTAGCAATACTAGAATAGCAGCAAGCAGAATAGCTGCTGAATACTTTAACCACCCCTCAAAAAAATTAAATGTTATTGGAATTACTGGCACTAATGGAAAAACAACAACCGCATCATTAATTTTCTCAATACTGAAAGCTGCAAAGCTAAATGTAGCCCAAATAGGAACATTAGGAGTCATTGCAAAAGGATTTGAAAAACAAAAAACATTAACGACTCCTGACCCAATTACATTGCATAAAATATTTAATGATTTAGTTGATAGAAATTTTTCACATGTTGTTATGGAGGTTTCATCTCATGCATTGGATCAGTTTAGAGTGGCTGATGTAGATTTTAATATTGCTGTTTTTACAAATCTGTCAGAAGAGCATCTAGATTACCATCAAAATTTTGAAGAATATTTTAAGGCAAAATCTAAACTATTTAGATTAATGCCAATAACTGGTACATCAATCATAAATATTGATGATAAATATGGTAATAAAATGTGCAGAGAATCCCCTGCACCAGTACTCAATATTTCTAAAAATAATGAATCTGATATTTTTTTTGAAAAGCTAGACTGCACTCTAGCTGGTGTCAAAGGCACAATTAAAGCAGGTAGCGAGTTTGTTTCTTTTGATTCAAAACTGATAGGAGAATTTAATGCTGAAAACATCCTTGCTGCTGCAAGTATAGGCATAGCATTAAATATTGATTCAAGAATAATTCAAAAAGGAATTGAAGAAAAAAAATTTATTGAAGGAAGAATGGAGATATTTCGAACAAAAGATAATAAAAATATAGTTATTGATTACGCTCATACTCCTGATGCATACCTCAAAGTTTTAACAACCCTAAAAGAAATGGTTTCAGAAAAAAATAGTATTCATATTTTATTTGGATGTGGAGGAAATAGAGACAAAATAAAACGTCCAGAAATGGGGAAGATTGCTGAAGAATTCTCTGAAAAATTATGGATAACGTCTGATAATCCAAGATATGAAAATATAAAAAATATTAATTCTGATATCATAAAAGAAATGGTTAGAAATAATTTTGAAATAATCAATGATAGAGGTATTGCATTAAGCAAAGCGATTAATGAAATAAATAACGGTGATTTGCTTTTAGTCCTTGGAAAAGGAAGAGAAAACTTTCAAGATATAGAAGGTAAAAAATTTCCATATTCAGATGTAGAAATTATTGAGAGTTATTTATGAGAATAAATCTTCCAAACTCAAATACTTTTTCTAAAATTTTCAATAAAACTATTAATCAAGAAATAAATGAAGAAGTTAATGGCATAGCAACGGACAGTAGGGAAATTCAAAAAGGTGATTTATATATTGCTATCAAAGGTGAAAAAGTTGATGGACACTCATTTCTTAATCAAGTATTTGAAAATGGCGCCTTAGCAGCTCTGGTTTCAGATTCTAATGATCAAATTAGTGGAACTCAGATTAAAGTTTCTGATACAGTTAAATCAATTGGAAAAATTGCTACTGAATGGAGAAAACAATTTGAGATTCCTATAATTGGTATCACGGGAACAAATGGTAAAACTTCAACAAAAGAATTACTTCGACATATTCTTTCTTCAAAGTTTGATATTCATGCAACCGAAGGAAACTACAATACATCAATTGGATTACCTCTTACCCTATTACAATTAACTGGTTTTCATGGGGCATCAATTTTAGAAATGGGTGCAAATCAAAATGGCGATATTGAATTATTAACTAATATTGCCAAACCCAGCTATGGACTGATAACAAATATTGCCCCAGCTCACCTTGAAGGCTTTGGAAGTATAGAATCCGTTGCAAAGACCAAGGCAGCTCTATTTGATAACATGAAGGATGGTACTGCATTTATAAATAGCGCTGATAGAAGAATAAAAGAAATTAAAATACATGGGAATTCTATTTCTTTTGGGCTTAATCCTGATTGTGACTATCCTGCTGATTTGCACTATGAAGAAGATGGAACAATTACACTAACAATAAATACTGAAGAAATTCCCACCTCCTCATCAAATCTATCATTTGCAAAGAATATCATAGCATGTTGTGCAATAGCGAGGGAGTTAGATGTTGCATGGGATGCTATCAAAGATAGGATATCAACCTTTTCTCCTCCGAAAGGAAGATGTGAGGTAAAAAATAATGGCACTTATGTAATTATTGATGACACCTATAATGCGAATTTAGAATCAACATTAGCTGCTATTGATTATCTAAGTGCATTTAGCGGAGAAGGTAAAAAGATTTTTGTTTTTGGTGATATGCTTGAGCTAGGTAACCTATCGAAGGATCAGCATATAGCTGTTGGGGAAAAATGTGATGAAGCAGAATTATCTGCAGTTTTAACCTATGGGAAAGAAACATTAGCAACAAATAGCGCAATTAAGAATATAAATATAAATCAACATTTTAATTCTAAAGATGACCTGATTGATTGTCTTAATCAAATAATTTCATCAAATGATAAAATTTTAGTTAAAGGATCAAGGGGAATGAGAATGGAAACAATAGTTGAAAGAGTGTTGGACATCTAATGCTGTATCATTTTCTATATTCATTAAAAGATACATTTTCACCTTTAAATATTTTCCAATATATAACTTTTAGAAGTGCTGCTGCTGCCATTTTAGCTCTGGTAATAAGTTTCATCCTCGGACCGGCCATTATACGAAAGCTTCGTCAATATCAAATTGGTGAGGAAATACGTGAACATGGCCCGGAGAGCCACAAAAAGAAGAGAGGCACTCCAACTATGGGGGGGATAATTATCCTTACAGCAATTATCCTCCCCACCCTTCTGCTTGCAGATTTAAAAAATCCATTTGTTCAAATAATATTGATATCAACAATATGGATGGGTTTAATTGGTTTTTTAGATGATTATTTGAAAACGATAAAGAAAATAAAAAGCGGACTTGTGGCAAAATATAAGCTTGCTGGTCAAATTTCCCTTGGAGCAATGATTTCTCTTTGGATATATAATACACCAGCATGGGATAATTTTAGAACAGTAACATCGCTCCCATTCTTTAAAGATACAGTAGTTGATTTTGGATTACTATATCCATTTGTAATCATATTAGTTGTAACTGGAGCTTCAAATGCTGTAAATCTGACTGATGGATTAGATGGTCTTGCGGCAGGATTGTTAGCAATCTGTTTTACAGTTTTTTCTGCAATTTCGTATATAAGTGGACGTGTAGACTTTTCAGATTATCTTAATATTATTTATCTACCTGGTTCAGGAGAACTTACAATTTTTACCGCTGCTTGTGTGGGTGCATGCATTGGCTATCTGTGGTTTAATGCTGCTCCAGCAGAAGTTTTTATGGGAGACGTAGGGTCGCTATCTACTGGGGCTGCCCTAGGAACGCTGTCCATACTACTAAAAAAGGAATTTTTACTTGTAATAATCGGTGGTGTCTTTGTTGCAGAGGCCTTGTCTGTTATTTTGCAAGTAGGATACTATCGCTATACTAAAAGAAAGTATGGGGAACCAAAAAAACTTTTTCTAATGGCTCCTTTCCATCACCATTATGAATTAAAAGGATATCCAGAATCTAGAATTGTAATAAGATTTTGGATAGTTGGACTTCTTCTCGCTCTATTAACATTAACAACATTTAAAATTCGCTAATGAATATCAATAAAAAAGAAGAAATAAATCTCCAATCTCAAAAAATAACAATCATTGGAATTGGTGAATCAGGTAGAGGAGCGGCTCTTCTTTCTAAGCAATTAGGTGCAAATGTATTCATAAGCGACAAAAATGTGAATTCTAGAAATATGCGCTCTAAAGATAAGCTGATAGAATTAGGAATTGATGTTGAACTTGGAAGACATACTAATAGAATTTATGATTCAGAACTTTGGATTATATCTCCTGGTGTACCTCAGAATTCTGAAATTGTAATTAATGCGCTAAATAAAGGCATAAAGATTATTAGTGAGATTGAATTTGCAAGCTGGTTTACTAATAAACCAATCATTGGATTGACCGGATCTAATGGCAAAACCACTACCGTTAATATGCTTTACGAAATACTGCAAACAGATAATTTTTCCCCTGTTCTCGCTGGAAATACGGGATTTGCATTTTCGAGAGCAATATTAAATGATAGGAATAAAAATATAGATGATAGGATTTACATATTAGAGCTTTCAAGTTTTCAATTGGAGAACATTATTCATTTTAAACCATTTATTTCGATCTTATTAAATATTACACCAGATCATCAGGATAGATATAGCAATATGGATGCGTATGTTGAAGCCAAACTAAATATAACTGCCAATCAAGATGAATCAGATTTCATGATTTATAATGCTGATGATCCAATATTAAATGATAACTGTCAAAATACCAATCCGAAGATATTTAGCTTTGGCTTAAAAGATAATTCTCATAATCTCCTAACAGCTGATAAAGATAATATTTTTGAAGGAAAATCTTCAATTATAGATCTTCAAAAAATAGCTCTAACTGGAAAACACAATATTTCAAATATACTAGCCGCTGCTACTGCTGCAAAAATTCTAAATGTAACTAATAATCAAATTTCAATGGCAATTTCTAATTTTTCAGGAATTGAACATAGATTAGAAAAAGTAGTAATTAATAATGGTGTGGCTTACTATAATGATTCCAAAGCTACAAATATTGAATCGGTCATTGCTGCAATCCAGTCATTTTCAAGCTCAATTATTTTAATTCTTGGAGGCAAGGATAAAGATAACAACTTTGATGAATTGATACCCTTTATTAATAAAAATGTTAAGAAAATTATTTCATATGGACAGGCTAGTAATAAAATATCTATTGCGCTCAGGGATGCGGTAGAGCTGGATCAAGTATTCAGCCTCAGGGATGCGGTAGAGCTCTGTCAAAAAAGCGCAGCTCCTGGAGATACAATACTTTTATCTCCAGGCTGCGCTAGCTTTGATCAATTCAAAAATTATGAAGAGCGAGGAAATGAATTTAAAAGACTAGTTAACGAAATGGCTCAAGCATGAAACAGCTAGATATTATCATAAAAAAATATGATAAACATCTACTCTGGCTGATATTAATACTATGTGGAATTGGCATGGTTATGCTATACAGTGCTAGCTCATTTAAATCTCTTTATCAATCAAGCGGATTAAGCGATACAATTTATCTTCGCTCTCATTTAAAGAGAATGATCATTGGAATAATAGCAATGTTCTTTTTTACAGTAACAGATTATAGAAAATTAAAAGCTGTTGCTCCTTATCTTATAATCTTATCTATTTTGCTTCTTTTACTGACGAAACTGATTTATGTAATCAAGGGTTCTAGTGCTGCAGCGCGATGGCTTAACCTTAGCTTCATATCAATTCAAACATCAGATATTGCAAGATTCTCATTGATTATATATTTAGCATTTTATATTGATAAAAAACGTAATCAAATTAAAGAGTTTTATTCTGGAATAGCCCCTCCCCTGTTCGTTATGGCAATTATTTTATCCCTTATTGTGATTCAGCCAGATTTTAGTACTGCAGCAGTTTTGGGATTAATTGGCTTTATTATGTTATTTATTGGTGGTGCAAAGATTTCACATTTAGCTGCTGCATCTACTGGAGCTTTAATAATAATGATACCAGTAATGTTAATGTTGCCATATAGAATGAAACGAATTATATATTGGATCAGTTCAATTTTTGGAGGTTCAGACTCAGCCACAAAAAGCTTAGGCTATCAAGCCCAACAGTCATTAATTAGCCTTGGCAATGGAGGCATCTTGGGCTTGGGTCCAGGAAATAGTCTTGAGAAAAATCTTTTTCTTCCAGAGCCTCACACCGATTTTATCTTTGCAATAATTGGGGAAGAGCTTGGACTGTGGGGCGCCATAGGTGTGTTATCAATTTTCCTTTTCTTTTTTCAAAGAGGGGTAAAAATAGCAAAAGAAACAACAGATCCCTTTGGTATAATGTTAGCCATAGGAATCGTATTAAGTATGATTCTTTACGCATTTATTAATGTTGGATATGTGACTGGGATTCTTCCTGTAACGGGACTTCCAATCCCTCTAATTAGCCATGGTGGTAGCAATCTCGTAATTACATTATCAAGTTTGGGGATACTATTAAATATCAGTGAATCTAAAAGAAGTATTGGTGAAAAAATTTGGGGACACTCAACCTGATGAATCAAAGCACAAATATTATTATTTCAGGTGGAGGAACTGGGGGGCATCTTTTTCCGGCATTAGCCTTAGGAGATGAAATATTAAAAATTGATTCAAAAATCAATATCCATTACGTTGGATCGCTTTATGGAATTGAAAAAGATACCCTTCCAAATAAAAATTTGACACATACTCTCTTGCCTATTAGCGGATTAAATAGACAAATCAGCTTTTCATCAATTTGGAAGAACCTTGTCCTACCTTATCGAATAATCAAATCAAAAAGGGTAGTAAAAAAATTATTTAATCTCATCAGTCCAAAATTGGTCATAGGAACAGGGGGCTATGCCTCTGCCCTACCTTTAAGTGAAGGCATTAAAAGGAAAATTCCAACCATTATACAAGAACAAAATGCTTTCCCGGGAATTACAACAAGATGGTTCTCAAATAATGTTTCCAAAATTTTTATCGCATTCAATGAAGCTCAAGAGTTTATAGATAAAAAATGTATTTTAAGTGGAAATCCTGTAAGGACAGAGCTTAATAAGGGTAGTCGCAATAATAGCTTGAAGAAGTTTTCGTTGAATGGAAATAAAAAGATTATTTTAATCTTTGGAGGAAGCCAAGGTTCTCTTTACTTAAATAATATAACAAGAAAAATATTAGATGATTTATATAATTTAGATATCCAGTTAATTTGGCAAACTGGACCCAAACTTTACCAAAATTATAAAGATCATCAAAATGATTTGGTTAAAGTTATTCCATTTATTGATAATATGGCAGATGCATATGCCGCTTCTGATCTTGTAATATCTAGATCCGGTGCAATTACCTGTTCAGAGATCACATATTGCGGAAAACCCTCGATTTTATTTCCCTTTAAAGCTTCTGCTGGAGATCATCAAACAAAAAATGCTGAATCTCTTTCAAAAAAAGGTGCAGCAATTGTGTTTAAAGAAAATGAGATTGATGATGTCGATTTAATTCATACTATAAAAAATTTAATGAGCTCAAACGATAAATTAGAACAGATGAGCAATGCGAGCTTAAAGCTCAGCCTACCAAATGCAGTAAAGCAAATTTCTCTTGAAGCGATAAGGTTAATACAGAATGTTTAGAAAAGTGAATAGGGTGCATTTTGTTGGCATTGGAGGGATAGGGATGAGTGGAATTGCAGAATTATTGATGAATCAAGGATTTAATGTAAGTGGCTCAGATATAAGCAATACAGAAATAGTTAGAAGACTTGAAAAGAATGGTGCAACAATAAAAATTGGTCATAGTGCAGAAAACTTAAATAACTGTGAAGTTTTAGTCTATTCAAGCGCTATTCCAAAGGATAACCCTGAACTTATTTATGCCATAGAGAAAAAAATACCAACAATTAAAAGAGCTGAAATGCTAGCTGAGTTAATTGCATTAAAAAATACTAGTATTGCTGTTGGTGGAACGCATGGCAAAACCTCTACATCTTCCATGATAGGAACGCTATTAGCCCATTCAGAATTAGATCCAACGCTTGTTGTTGGTGGTCTTGTCAAAAACTTAGATTCAAATTCTAAACTAGGTTCTAGCGAACTTGTTGTTGTTGAGGCAGATGAATACGATAAAAGCTTTTTACAATTAAAACCCACAATTGCTGTAATCACAAATATAGAAAAAGAGCATATGGATTGTTATAAAGATATGGAAGATCTTTATAATTCATTTTTGACATTTGCTAATTCAGTTCCTTTTTATGGATCAGTAATTACCTGTAAAGATTCTAATGGCATAAATAAAATAATCGATAAGATAAAAAGGCCAATTACAACATATGGCCTTTCTTCAAATGCAGACATTAGTGCTAGCGAAATAATTTTCAATGAAATGGAATCAACATATACTCTCAAGCGGTATGATGAAAACTGTGGTAAGGTTTCTTTAAATGTACCTGGAGAACATAATATATTAAACTCTTTAGCTTCAGCTGCAATTGGATTTGAATTGGGACTTAGCAATAAAGCAGTTATTCAAGGATTGAAGGACTACCGGGGCGTAAGAAGAAGATTTGAAATTAAAGGTGAAGTTGGAGAGATAATGCTTGTTGATGACTATGCTCACCATCCAACTGAAGTCCTAGCTACTCTTGAAACAGCAAAAACCAGTTGGGATCGAAGAGTAATTGCCGTCTTTCAACCACACCTTTATTCACGTACTCAAGAGTTTTACAGAGAATTTGCTGACGCAATGATGAAAAGCGACATAGCAATTATTACCGATATTTATCCAGCAAGGGAAAAGCCAATTAATGGAATAACTGGTAAACTAGTTTTTGATGAATTAAAGAAACTTGGCCATCAAAATGTATTCTATGAGCCAGAGTTAGATAACTTAACCCACCTTGTAAGTGATATTGCCAAACAAAAAGATTTAATTATAACCCTAGGCGCAGGAACCATATGGCGTTATGGAGAATCAATATTTAACCATTTAAAAAGTAAAGTTAGCAATTAGCTATATGATTAAAGATATAGGGCAAATAGTAAAAGGTACAATTTTATTTGATGAGCCAATGTCAAAACATACGTCATATGGAATTGGTGGACCAGCTAAAGCATACATTACGCCCAACGATAAAAGCGACTTGAAGTCTATATTAAAATATTCAAAGGCAAATAATATTCCAGTGTATTTTATTGGTTCAGGTTCAAATTTACTTGTATCTGATGAAGGAATTGATGGATTAGTCATTACTTTAGGGAAATCATTTAAGAGGCTAGAAATAGATAATAATAAAGTTTTTGCAGAAACTGGAGTAATGCTTGGTAAACTAGTTAAAGAGTGTGTAAAAAGAAATTTATCTGGCCTAGAAAGCTTAATTGGGGTTCCTGGAACGCTTGGAGGTGCTCTTATTATGAATGCCGGTGCTTTTGGCGGAGAAATTTCGAATTACCTAAAACATGTCAATGTAGTTACTATGTCAGGAGTTGAAAAAACATACTCTTTAGGTGAAATTAAATTTGATTATCGACAATCATCATTTCAGTCAAATGAAATTCTTACCGATGCTGAATTTGAATTCATCGTATCTGATGAAAAAACAGTATTAAAAAACAAACAAAAAGCAAGTGGCGGTAGAAAATCATCGCAACCGCTTCGGTTTCGTTCTGCGGGAAGCGTTTTTAAAAACCCCAAAGAAGGGGCAGCCGGTTATTATATTGATAAAGCAGGATTAAAAGGCACAAAACAAGGCGATGCTGAAATTTCGACTAAGCATGCAAATTTTTTTGTTAATCATGGTAACGCAAAAGCTAGCGATGTAGTGCAATTAATTAGACAAGCAAAAAAATCTGTAAATGAAAAATTTGGAATATCGCTTGAACTAGAAATAAAAACATTGGGGTTTTCTCCAGAGGTATTTGAAGTATGAAAAAAAATAAGGCCATTAGACTTTTATTAAATAATTTAGAAATAATTGTTGGTAGTATATTGATCGCAACCATAATACTTCTTTCCTTTCAGTGGGGATCTTATAGAAATGTTTTTGAAATGGATGGGTTATTGATCACCGGAGAAAATATTCTTGAAAAAAGTGATTATATTGAATTAGTTGGAGAAATTGAAAATCAATCAATAAAAGATATTGATCTTGAGGGTTTATCAGAGAAGTTAGAACAAAATCCTTTTGTAAAGGCCGCAAGAGTTAGCAAGCGCTACCCTAATTTAATTAAAGTAGATATTGTCGAACGTGAACCTATTGCAATTCTTAATAATAAGGTTCAATTGATGATAGATAATGAAGCGGTGATTTTGCCAAATAATCCATTTACTGAGAATGCGCTTATTCCTGTATTATCTGGATTCAATCCAGCCAATGATCTTTATCCTGAAGGTCAAGTTACATTTTCCATAAAAGTAAAAGAGGCAATAGGAATATTAAACTTTATTCAAAAAAACTATGACGATTTTTATGAAGAAATTTCCGAGCTCACAATTAATAAAAATGATGAATATGTGATTATTCTTAGTGATCAGCCAACCAAAGTAATCCTTGGAAGAGATAATATTTCAAGAAAGATAAAAATTTTAAAAAACTTTGATAAAGCCTTAGGACAGCGTCAGTTAACCAGTTATAGGTTGCTGGATGTGCGATACAGTAAACAACTAGTAGCTACGGAGTGGACATGATTCGTTCAAATCTCAATGCTGAAAAATATATTCAAGCTGGTCTTGATATAGGTTCAGATAAAATATGTTGTGCAATAGCTGAAGTGGACCTCAAATCGGATACTGTAAAATTACTTGGTATTGGGAACTCTCAAGCAACAAGCATCAATAGAGGCGCAATTACCCATCGAGACAACTTAATTGATGAGATTGAGCATGCAATCAATGAAGCTCAAACAATGTCAGGGGTAAATATAGAAAATATTGCTTTAGG